>Ga0307379_10004797_pt1 | contig 19126 bp, 17 predicted proteins | sample UN2MG_FD_202237 | JGI IMG/M metagenome (GOLD analysis project Ga0307379, IMG submission 202237) | Soil microbial communities from Risofladan, Vaasa, Finland - UN-2 | ecosystem: Environmental > Terrestrial > Soil > Coastal area > Acid sulfate soil | place: Finland: Risofladan, Vaasa | collected... | reverse complement strand
CGGAGTCGATGTTTTCGGCAGGCCCTTCAGGGAGCCCGGCAAGTGCCGGGTGCTGGAACGAAAAACCTGCGGGTATTTCAAAGACTGTGTACTCGGTCCCGAAGACTATAAGTATCCCCACCTGTGCTTTGTAAAAGACCCTGCTTTTGAGAAGCGGGTCAGGTCCGAATATAGAAAAATTGACAATACAGTTATTCAGGCCGATGCGCGGCGCTGTTCCGATTGTGGGGCTGCGCTCAAACCGAGGCAAAGGTGCTGCGCTAATTGCAAAAAACGGCGAAGGGAGAAAAGTTATCGTAAGGCAAGAGAAAATCAGAGGTCTAAGCGCAACAGTTAACCGGAATTTAGCCCTGTTTTCGATGTCAAAAACGAGGATTTTTGATGGGTAAAAAGAGCAAGACACATAATTGGTCAAATCTGCAAAAACGGCAAGTTAACTGTTGCGCAGGGATAATTTGTTATGGTCAGAAGAAGTGAAAATATATGGATACCTTGGCGTTTAATAGAATCTAAAGCCTTCCTTGCTTTGAAGACAGCAACTGCTCATAAGATTCTGACTATCTTTTGGACAAAGCGGCAAATGGTTGAGATAGGTCGTAAAGGCAAAGAGCAATGGGACATTGCTAATAATGGCGAAATCGTTTTTACCTACAAAAAGGCCAAAGAGCAATATGGTATTTCCGGTGGAGCTTTTAGAGATGCTATAGACGAACTAAGGGATAAGGGCTTTATTGATATAGCTGCTACAGGGATGGGAGTGCATAAAGTTACCACTCTTTACAGTCTCAGCAATCGCTGGAAGCTGTACGGAACTCCAGGATATGAAGAACCCAAGCCAAGACCGAAAAAAACGATTAACAGAGGTTTTCAAAAAGGCAATAAGTTTGGTCGGAACTGTGAGAAAAGAAAAAGCTAACTGTTAAGGTGTAACATAGCTCAACTGTTGAGGTCTAACATAGCAAGGATAAAACGGGCAAAAGCTATGTTGACACAATAACATAGCAAGGAATTGAAAAATGAGCTTAATTCGTTTTGCAAAAAAATGTTATCGTCCAAAATTGCCCATCTTAACGCTATGTTACGCTACAACAACGTTCTATAGATTGCCAGTACATACGAAACCGAAACGAGGTCGAAACGAAATCGAAAAAAATTAAAAATATGTTAAAAAAATATAAGATTTCGGGATTTCAAATGAATGGAATCAGTAATAATGAGTAAACTTATGAAAATTAAGCAAGCAGCAGAGTATTTATGTATTAGTGAACGAAAGCTCTGGGATTTACAAAAGTCACAACGCATCCCAGCAGTCAGAATTGACCGCTCTGTGCGGTTTGACCGTGATGACCTTGATATGTTTATTGCGGATGCAAAGAAATAGAAAATATTTTTATTTTAGGGCTTGACATCTTGCACGAAATATCGTATATAGTAAGATATGACAATGATTAGAGATATAATTATAAAACGCATGAAAGAACTGGACCTGAACACAAACCAGTTATCGGAAAAGCTCAAAGGTAAGATACCTCGTCAAACGATATATGACTTTTTGTCCGGCAGAAATGACGCTCGTTCAGAAGTGGTATCGGAATTAATTAAAGCTCTGGATTTGGAATTGAAGCCCAAAAAAACATAGGAGAAAATCATAATGGCAAGTATTGAAAGCAGAAACAATAAGAACGGTAAGACCTACCGGGTGCGTTTATCTGATGGTGAATCACCGAACCGGCCTCGAATCGGGTTCGGTCGAATTACCAAACGGCAAGCAGAGACGGCGAAAGTCAACGTTGAGAATCTTGTCAAAGCAAACAATAGCGGTGGTGAGATTTCTATCGCTGTTCAAAGCTGGCTAAACAACCTAAGTGACCCTATACGAAAACGTTTGGAAGCTCTGGGACTTGTTGAACCAATGAAACGCAAAGCAGAAGTCACTTTGGCGGCATGGATAGATGGGTATATTGAAGGTCGAAGCGATACAAAGCCCAATACAAAACGGAATATGCTGGGCGCACGGAATGACCTTTTCAGGTTCTGCAATTCGAGTATGAGTATCGCCGATTTTAATGCCTATGATGCTGAAGAATTTCGCCGGTATCAGTTGGAAAAAGGGCTTGCTGAAAACACGATTCGGCGACGTTGCAAGCGAATCAAACAGTTTTTTACAGCGGCACGGAAGAAACGCCTGATTAACGAAAACCCCTTTGACGGCATTCCCACAAGCACGGTATCCAACTCTAAACGGCTGCAGTTTATCAGCCGGGAGGATATTCAAAAAGTCCTGGATGTCTGCCCTGACAATGAATGGCGGCTTATCTTTGCCTTAGCCCGTTACGGCGGACTGCGAATCCCTTCAGAGCTGTATGGACTGACATGGGACGATATTCTTTGGGACAAAAAGCGGTTTGTTGTCCACAGCCCCAAAACGGAGCATATCGAAGGCAAGGAAACCCGAATCTGTCCTTTGTTCCCCGAACTTGAACTTTATCTTATGGAAGCATTTCAGCAGGCAGAGGCCGGACAAAAACGGGTCATCAACATAGATTTGAATATCAGCAGCAATCTTCGCACTCAAGCCCATCGAATTATAAAACGAGCCGGGCTTAAACCATGGGGAAAAACGTTTCAGAATTTAAGAGCCAGCAGGGAGACCGAACTGGTAGAGGATTTTCCCGTTCACGTGGTTACCGAATGGCTGGGAAACAGTCCGGACATTGCCCGAAAGCATTATCTGCAAACTCACGAAGAACACTTTCAACGGGCGGTCGAAAAAGGTGGCCTAAATCGGGGACTGAACACTGCCGTATCACCCTGCACAGAACCGCAAGGCAAAAACAGTGGGGTTGACTTTACTCCCTGTTTTGCAACAGGTTACGACAATATGCGAGAAGATGCAAATCAAGACAATCTATGTCTGATACCCCCAAGGGGAATCGAACCCCTGTCACATGGATGAGAACCATGTATCCTAGGCCGCTAGACGATGGGGGCAAATTAGTCACTAGTATTTAGGTACTAGTCCCTAACGACTAACAAATAGCGGCGGAAGGATTCGAACCTTCGACCCTGGGCTTATGAATCCCATGCTCTAACCAACTGAGCTACGCCGCCAAAATCATCACCAAAACCATATATCGGCAGACAATCTACAAAATAAAACAAAATATTGCAAGCAAATCTTTGCTTATTGATGACCAACACCTGCCACCCCCCTACTGCGTAAGCGGAATCACAACCCTAAACACAGTCCCTTTGTCCTTTTCGCTTTCAAAACTTATCACCCCTCCCATCGCGTCCACCTCACTCTTGCACACCGAAAGCCCCAGCCCCAGGCCACCGCTGGTGTAATCGCTTTTGGTTGTGAAAAACGGTTCGAATATATGGTCTCGTATATTGTCATCTATCCCCTTGCCATGGTCGGCAATCTCAAGCGCCAATGAACCGTCGAGAACATTCGCCAGGACCTTTACTTTTTCATTTGGTGGAGAAGCCTCAATAGCATTTTGTATCAGGTTCAGCAGTATCCGCCTGAAAAGCCCGTCAACCAATGTAACAACGACTTCATCGCGCACATCAACCTCAATATCCACGCTATATTTTTGGCCTGAAACTTTCAACAATGCCACCACATCTTCAACCACCTCACGAAGATTGACCCGGCGAGGCTCTTCCTGTGTCGGCTTATACAAATCATACATTTGACGAACTATGTTGGTAACACGAGAGATTTCGGCATCTATCCGCCCGACGTATTCGTAGTATTTGTGCTTTTTGGAAATCGAATCCTTAATCAGCAAAAACGAATTCTTTATACCCGCCAGCGGATTATTTATCTCATGGGCTATCCGCGCAGCCATACGACCCGTCGCCGCCAGCTTTTCACTCTCTCGGAGCATCTTTTCCGCCCGCTGGCGCTCCGCTATCTCCGCCTTCAATTCCTTGTTGGTCTCGGAAAGCTCAACCGTACGCTCCTGGACTCTTTGCTCAAGTTCATCGTATGCCGCCTGCAGGGCTTGTTCAGCCTCGCGACGCTTTGAAACGTCTGCAAAGTTCTCAACAATCCCGATTACTTGTCCTTCGGCGTTGTGATAAGATTTTGCAGTTATTATGCACGATATTCTCCTGCCGCCCTCCAGTATTTTATCCGTCTCAAACTGGTACTGTTGGGCGCCACTTAGTATCTTTCTCATAGGGCATTGATCCGTACTACACACCGGCCCCTGCAGAATGTCATAGCATTTCCTGCCGATTACCTTGTCCCGCTCCAAACCAAAAAAGGAACAGAATGTGTCATTGACCCGGAGCATATGGTAATCTTTGCTTATCAAACACAATGGTGTCGCAACATTAAATATCTGTTTAATTTCCTGATGAGCGTGTTTGATTGCCTCCTCGGCTTTTTTGCGGTCTGTGATATCACGAAACATTTCCAGCTTTGATATGCTCCCGTCAGTGTTCTTCAAAGGAGTATCAACCAGGTCATATGTCCTTTGGTTCTGCAAACAAAGCCACTCCCAGCGGACCGTCTTGCCTGAAAAAACCTCTTCGTTCCTGCACCATGAACAAACTTCATCCAGATGATGAAAGTATTCATAACATTTACGCCCCTGCAATGGGCCAAACACCCGCTCGAGCGCAGGATTCATATACCTAACCTCATACTGACCATCAATGATGCACACTCCGTCTTCCATTGCTTCAAAAATGTTTATCATATTGTTGCGCTCGTTTCGCAGTGCAATTTCTGCGTGTTTTCGCTTAATGAGCAAAAGTGAAATGAAAACTCCTGAAAGGGCGAAAAGCACTATCACCAGCAGACGCATGTAGAAGTGATGATGTGGCACGTTGGATATCATCATCTCCCAGAAGTGGCCTTCCTTGAAAACCAGCCAGTCTAACAGGGCCTCGATTACCCAGAACAAAGCAGCGAAAGACATTAATATGACCGCGATTTTCCACCAGATGGGCTTTTGCATCTCCTGGGCTTCTTTGCTGTGTTTTTCTATTGCCAGCTTACCCCTGGATTCGGAATGTTTAGTTTCTTCCGGGCCGGGGGTGGCTTTATGCCCTTTATCGCCGGATGACTTTTTAGTCGCTGTGGAACTATCTGCTGATTTACCTACCATACCTGCTGTGCACCTGAAAAATTTATCTCTTTGCGTTCTATTCGCGCACCTATTAGAATAGCTAAAACCCCCTTAAGAGTCAACCACATCCTCCTGACAGGCCTTCACCAAAGGCCCTTTAGCTTCGGCTAAAGTTCCTTTTTCAGGCGGTTGAGTAATGCCCCCTGCAGCTTGTGCAATTCCAGCAGATTTTTTAAATATTCTGCTGTTTTCCTATTGCTTTTAGAACTTACTATGCCTTTCTTTGTTTTTGGTGAGGTTTTACCCCCGGTTTTTCTACCTGTAGATTTTGCCATTTTTGGCGACCCCCTTATTGACGAACTTTGCTTTTACCCTTACAATAATGCGCTTTTGTGAAATTCTCTGAAAAATACTAACGCAATTGCGAAGGATTGCAAGGAAATAATTCGTATTTACGAAAAAATATGAAAAATTTTGACGCAAATATGATAATTGAGCGGGTCAAGTTTCTGCGTAATCAATATGCCGGCCCGCGGGGAAAAAGCAACTTCGCCCATGCTTTGGGCATAAGTGCTTCTACATACAGCTATTACGAAAACGACAGGAACCCGCCAATCGAGGTCCTGCTCAAAATCTGCCGGGTGACCGGCGCCGACCTTCAATGGCTTATTACAGGTCAAAAAACCGAAAAAAAGTTCCCCTCAGGCCCAAATACCGCACTTATGCAAAAAATCGACGAGCTCCTGGAACAGAACCCCGATTTGGCCCAGACAGTATCTGCTTTTGTTGAACTGCTCGATGAGAAGAAGGCTTTTGACAAGCCGAAAACACCAAAAGCCGTCACCCGGGACGCCGCCCGGCCTGCGTGGATACCCGTCCTCGGAAGAACCGCCGCGGGGATGCTCCATTTCTGGGATACCGAAATTCTGCCGGACTCGCAAACTATTGTCACAAAACTTGAACAACTCGTAAAAAAGCACACCGAAAGTGAAATAGTTGATTCAACCGACGGCACAGTTTCGATCGATTTGCACGTAAAGCCGCTGCTTGCAGGACTAAAACAGCACCACGCTAATCTGATTCAGGTTGGTGGCGAGCACGCACAGGACATTGTCGAATTTGTACAATGCGAAGAGATTTTTCAACTCTTCCCTGACAGCTTTGCCCTGCAGGTGGACGGCGACAGTATGTCGCCCAGAATAAACGATGGTGATATCGTGATATTAAGTCCTTCTGTGCCCGCCGCACAGGGACACGCTGCCGTCGCGCGTCTCGCAAATCAAATCGGCGTTACCTGCAAGCTGATAAGGACCACCGACAGTGACATTCATCTCATACCGATAAACGAGCGATATGAAACAAAGGTAGTACCCAGAAAGGACTTGCTTTGGGCATTGGCTGTCCTCTGTCATGTGCGTACCTGATAATATATGAACAGCCCTATCACTCAACAGGCCGCTGCCAAAAGAGACTTTATAAGGCGGGCAACTGGAAAGACCTTGGATGTTACGGCAGCACTAAAATTAAAACCACTAATCTCGACCGCATGGCCGCTGAGAGCATCCGATTCGCGCAGGTATATTCCGGCTGTACGGTTCGCTCGCCAGCACACAGCGCTCTGATGGCCGGTTTGCACACCGACAATGAGGCTTATATCCGCAAAAACCGCGCCGAACCTTTCCCAAAAATCGAGCCGGACATGACCGACAGCAAAAAGTACCGCCGAATTGTTGTTATTTTTTGTCTACAGTTTTTATTCGTTGACACGCCCCGTTCGACACAGTATACTGCACATCTTTATTTTCCCCGTATGGGGTTATTACGGGGTGATTCGTAACTTTACTTTAAAGGAGTATTTTAACAATGGCAAAAAAGCACGTTTACTTCTTTGGCGGCGGCAAGGCTGAAGGCAACAAAACAATGAAAGAACTGTTAGGTGGCAAGGGCGCCAATCTCGCAGAAATGACCAATCTTGGCATCCCCGTCCCGCCCGGATTTACCATCTCAACAAAAGTCTGTGACCTCTACTACAAAAGCCACAAAAAATGGCCAAAAGGCCTCGCTCAGGAGATTGACAAAAACATTGCAAAGCTCGAAAAAGTGATGAACGCAAAATTCGGTGACCTCGACAAGCCACTGCTGGTCAGTGTTAGAAGTGGTGCCGCAGCTTCAATGCCCGGTATGATGAATACCGTCCTTAACCTCGGACTTAACGACACCGTCATCGAAGGCATCATCAAAAAGACCGGCAACCCCCGTTTCGCTTATGACATATATCGCCGCTTTATCGATATGTTCGGCGACGTCGTTATGGGATGTGATCACGATTATTTCGAGGAAGTTATACACGCAGCGAAGAAAAAGGCTCGTGTCAAACTCGACAACGAGCTTTCCTCTGACCAGCTCAAGGAAGTTGTCGACAAATACAAAGCTGTCTACAAAAAGCATGTCGGTACGCTCTTCCCACAGGATGCAAAAACCCAGTTGACTCATGCTATTAGCGCCGTTATTTCTTCCTGGATGATTGAAAGAGCCGTCAAATACCGCCAGTTGAACAATATTACCGGCCTGCTCGGCACCGCTGTAAATGTTCAGGCAATGGTGTTCGGAAACATGGGCGACGACTGCAGCACAGGTGTCTGCTTCACCAGAAACCCAAGCAGCGGCAAAAAAGAATTCTACGGGGAGTTCCTTATGAACGCCCAGGGCGAGGACGTCGTCGCCGGCATCAGGACACCCCTGCCCCTGAAGAAACTCAACAAAATAATGCCCAAAGCCTACAGGGAACTTACCCGATTTATGACAAGGCTTGAAAGGCACTACAAAGACATGCAGGATATGGAGTTTACCATCCAGGAAAACAAACTTTATATCCTGCAGACACGTACAGGAAAACGCACCGCTGAAGCCGCTGTTAAAATTGCCGTCGACATGGTTATTGAAAGGCTCATTCCCAGAAAAGAGGCTGTCTTACGTGTAACACCGGAACAGATTGACCGGCTCTTACATCCGCACTTTGACCCCAGGGCCAAACGAAACGCCATTGCCAAAGGTCTCCCTGCCTCACCCGGTGCTGCCGTCGGTCAGGTCGTTTTCACCGCTGATACCGCTGAGGACTGGAAAAGCAAGGGCAGAAAGGTCATACTCGTGAGAAGAGAAACAAGCCCCGAAGACATCGGGGGTATGGATGCCGCCGAAGGTATCCTCACCGCTTTCGGAGGTATGACCAGCCATGCGGCGGTCGTCGCACGCGGTATGGGCAAGCCCTGTGTCGCCGGTGTCGGCGCTTTGAATGTACATTACAAGGCCAAGAAACTTGATGTCGGCAAACTCACCATCAAAGAGGGCGACTGGATTAGCCTCGACGGTTTGACAGGTGAAGTTATGGCCGGAAAACTCCCCACCGTTGCTCCGACTCTCAGCGGAGAGTTCGCAAGGTTTATGAGAATCTGCGACACCATCAAAATACTCGGAGTAAGAACAAATGCCGACACGCCGGAAGACGCCAAACGGGCAAGAGATTTTGGCGCCAAAGGCATCGGACTGTGCAGGACCGAGCATATGTTCTTCGAAGGCGACAGAATTTGGCCCGTACGCTCGATGATTCTCGCCGCCGACGATTATGACTTAATGCTCGGAAAGCTTGATGCCGCACAGACTACAAAGGAAAGAAAAGCCATCGAGAAAGAATACGCCCCCGTCAAAAAGCAATTCGAAGGCGCACTGGCAAAATTACTTCCATATCAGAGGCGGGACTTTGAAGGCATATTCAAGGCCATGGCCGGCCTGCCCGTTACTATTCGCCTGCTCGACCCGCCCCTGCACGAGTTCCTCCCGCAGGAAAAGGCAAATCAGGCCGAAATGGCACGGCGGCTCGGCATTACACCTGCAGAAGTAAAGAAAAAAGTCGACCAGCTACACGAGTTCAACCCAATGCTCGGCCACCGGGGATGCCGACTCGCCGTTACATACCCGGGCATTTACCGAATGCAGGCAAGGGCCATTATTGAAGCCGCCCTGAATGTCAGAAAACAAGGTAAGGTCGTTCTGCCTGAGATTATGATTCCGCTGGTCGGAGAGGTCGCCGAGTTAAGGAATGTCAAAGAACAAATTATCGATGAAATAAACATAGTCTTCAAACAAAGAAAGAGCAAAATTAATTACATGATTGGAACGATGATTGAAGTCCCGAGGGCCGCCCTGACCGCCGACAAGATCGCAAAAGAGGCCCAGTTCTTTAGCTTCGGCACGAACGACCTGACACAGATGGCGATGGGATTCTCCCGTGACGATGCCGGCAAGTTCCTTGGCGAATACGTAAACAAGGGTATTTATGCTGCTGACCCCTTCCAGAAGCTCGACCAGATCGGCGTCGGAAAACTTGTCGAAATGGGTACAAAACTCGGCAGAAAAACGAGGAAGCAGCTTAAAGTCGGCATCTGCGGAGAGCATGGCGGAGAACCTTCCAGTATCGATTTCTGCCATCGGGTCGGCATGAACTATGTCTCCTGTTCGCCGTTCAGGGTACCTGTTGCAAGACTGGCCGCCGCCCAGGCCGCCATAAGAAACAAGTAAGAAAGTTGACATAAAATCAGATTCGTATAGAATATAAAGGTGTGCCGGCGATTGACACGGCGCACCTTTTTTGTTGTTTATGCTGAATTGGCGTTCAGCTTAATTGTGGTGGAAGTAGCTCAGTTGGTAAGAGCACTGGATTGTGGTTCCAGGGGTCGCGGGTTCGAATCCCGTCTTTCACCCTTGAATACTATTCGAGGGGTTGGCAGCGGCGTTTCCGAAGCAAAGCCAAACCGCCCAGACTAAGCAGGCATATCGTTGCCGGCTCTGGTACGACAGCAGTAATATCACAGTCATATTGGAGTCCATCATAAGCTGGCTGGCTGATGGTTCCGGTTAGGTATGCAGTAGTTCCATCGAAGGTTCCCGATAGATAATTCGGGATACCAATTGGATTAGGAGAGGAGAGATATATATCTGTTCCGTAAATGCTGCCAACAAGACTGCTCCAATCAAAACGATGAATGTAAGGTGAAATATCTATTTCCTGGAGAGCTGCATAGTGGGCATCATAATCAATATTGAGTATGAAGCTCCCCGTTATGGGTACATCTCCAATGCCGCCTCCGTCAGATCCTCCGCTCGTATGAGCTATGCCCGAGGTAATCTCCAAATAAAATGGCTCAATTGTGGCGTTCAAGGGCGCTGGATATAAGATAAAAATGCAAAAAATTGATAGTGAATACCAGAAGAGTTTTCCCGGATAAGATAAAAATTGTCTCATTTTATTTTTCCCTCCTTTGAAAGTACTAGCCTGCATAGATTTAGCAAAATTGACTTGGCTTTGAGTTTACGCGTCTCCGTAGCAACCCCAGCGTACCTAAGCCAAGCAGACAAACAGTTGCCGGCTCAGGGACCGTGACCGCCGACTCGCTGCCGTCTTCGGGACCAAGACCGATTATGTGAATGCCAACCCGCAGTATGCTGTCGTTGAGTTGACTAATCACGTCTTCGAAAGTGCTCCCTCCGACGATAGAAAACGTTACTGTTACCCATTCGCCTATATGGTCAACACCGTTATGAGGTCTCGCAGGGGCGCTTATAAGACTAAACCCGTCTGTCGTTTCAAAAACAGGGTCAAGCCACGAAGCGGTCGGAATGTTGCTCGGAACCGCAAGTTGGCTAAACTCCGTGCCAGGCCCGTTGATTATATCGACCATCGCCTCCAATATTATACCATCGTCGAAATAAATCCTTGCTATGGATGAATAAAGTTCGCTGTCATTGTAAAAGGTGAAATCGACGAGCAAGGTGTCGTCCATAAGACCGCCGTCCGTAACTTCGACGTAAAGGTCAAGGTCATAATCCTCATGGTTGCCGTTATCGGTGAAAATCTCGAAAGGATATATATCAGCTCGGGCTGAACTCGCTAATACACCGGCGACAAAGCAAACAACGAGACTTGCCAACCATGTTTTCTTTCTCATTATTTCTTTACCTTCGTTAAAGTATGCAGGTTCCCTTTCTGCCGGGAACCTGCATGTCAGATTTATTATCGTTATCACGGACATAAGAGTCCGTGTTTGTTAGCCTGCTGGGCTCGTTGTCAACTTGTGTGGAGCTAACAAATCTAAACCCAGCGAAGAAGGGGAGAGAAGCTATTAGCTAAAAAACATTTATATTAATCACGGCCTCAAGCCGTGCTGGTTTTCGCGCTGGGTCTGGTAATCTCGCTTTAAAATTTTACTTTTTTTACGGTTATCAAGCCCAGCTTGGGGGGAGAAAACTCTTCATGAGCATTTATCTCTAACACGGAAAACCGTGCTTGCTCTCCGTTAAACGCTTCAGCAATGGGGGCGGTTAAAACCTGCTGCCTGATTATTTACCTGACTTTACCTTCGGATGGGACCGTTCCTGGCTTTCGGCCAGACATATGGCCTTTATGGATTCGAGGTTCCTGAGTCCAAGAACATTTGCGACCGTCCGGCGGAAAAGCTCGTTGTTCGTGCTCTGGCTCAATACCGCCGAGACTCCGAGGCTGCGGGCTGCTATCTCTTGTTCCATATCACCGTCTCTTACAAAAACTATGATAGGAACATCAGGTTTGACCGCTCGAAAACACCGCAAAAAACGCCCGTCCGGCATGTCCTCCAGGTCCCAATTGCTGATAACGCTGTCAACTTTTTCATTTTTTAAAGAGCGTGCAGCCTCAACTCCAGACCGCATTGTTATTACTTGTATCGGTAGTTCTCGAAGGGCTTCGTTCCTGCCGTCAAGACCAACCGTCAACACATTTGCTTGCACGAGAACGACCATTTGAAACTTCTCAAATTACATACCTTGGACTTATACCTTTTACACTCCTAATAGCTTCACTCTTGTAAAATAGCCCAAACCTTCTTATCTTTATCACGGCAACCGCCGTGCTGAATTTCGTGCTGGGTTCGTTGCCAACTTTTCGTCGCCGACTAAAACCCAGCGAAGAAGAGAGAGAGATTTTTAAGCCTCTTTTATCTTTATCACGGCCTCACACCGTGCTGGCTTTCGTGCTGGGTTCATTGCCAACTGAGCGTCGCCAATTAAAAACCCAGCGAAGAAGAGGAGAGAGATTTTTAAGCCTCTTTTATCTTTATCACGGCCTCACACCGTGCTGGCTTACGTGCTGGGTCTTGTAACCTCACTTTAAGATTTTACTTTTTCTTCGGTCATTAGGCCCAGCTTGGGGGGAGAAAACTCCTCGTGAGCATTATCTCTATCACGGTCAATCAAAAACCGTGCTTGCTCTCAACTCTAACACTTTTTAAAGAGCCGACTGTCCCGGATGTCACCTTCTCGATGTTTCTGTCTATACGTCTGTTATATAAAGCGAACTCCGTGCCAAACTCGATTTTTTTTGCAAAAAAAATCTAACCCCTTTGTTACGAAGAGCTTATATATCAAAAACTTTCTGACTCCCCTTTGGCCTGTTTTTGACCGAACCGACCGTTATGGTCGCTGAAAAACTCTTATACTTACGACAAGTTTTTATGCATGCGGCTGTTAGAAAAATTCGACCGATTCGGTCAGGGGCAACCAAATCGGTCGCTGTAAAATCCTATACCAATTCACATTTAACCTATACCACTTAAACATAATAAAATGCTATCTATGTTTCTAATACAGTGAGATGTTCAGCAGCGGAGCGACCATTTTGGTTACAAAATGCTAAATTGGTTGGTGAGATTAGGAAATGAAACTGCCAATTCGGTAATTAACCGTCGGTTTCCTTTTGGCCTAAGGAAATGTCTAATTTCTCGATGAGCCGGTTCAGCTTCCGCCGTTCGATACCCAAAATCTTTGCCGCCGCAATCTTACGACCTTGTGTGTAATCAAGCGTCTTGATGATAATGTTACGCTTGACCTCATCGAGCGTCGGAAGCTCGTGCTCCGATGAAACTGCTGTTTCGGCTACTATGATTTCAAACGGAAGAACCGCCGGTTGAATCTTCTCTCCCATTGTCAATACATATGCCCGTTCTATCGCGTTCGCCAACTCGCGAATGTTACCCGGCCAGGAATAGTTCAATAACAGCTGTTTCGATGTTTCACTCAAGAACTTCGGAGGTTCGTTATAAAACCTCGACTGGTTCGCGAGAAAATATTCCGCCAGTGGAAGAATATCCTCCCTTCGCTTCCGAAGAGGGGGTACATCGAGATTAACCACGTTCAGCCGGTAATACAAATCCGCTCGGAACGTGTTTTTTTCTACCATATCATGAAGGTCGCAGTTAGACGCACACAAAACACGAACATCAATCGGATAAGATTTCGTCGAGCCAAGGGGAGCTACTATCCCGTCCTGAAGGACCCGAAGAAATTTCGCCTGAAGTTCCAGAGGAATTTCACTTATCTCGTCCAGGAAAATTGTCCCCCCGTCCGCTACCCGGAAAAAACCTAACGTGCTGTCAATCGCACCCGTAAAGGCTCCCTTTGCATGGCCGAACAGTTGGCTTTCGAACAACTGGCCGGTTAACGTGGTGCAATCAACCGGAACAAATACATTCGCCGCTCTGTCGCTGTGATAGTGGATTTGACGGGCCACCATCTCTTTGCCTACACCCGTTTCGCCGGTTATGATTATAGAGCACTTACGGCTGGCAACTGTGGAGATTGTCTCTAATATAGAATTGAACGCAGGTGACTGACCTATAAAATCACTCTCACCACTGTCTCGCAAACAGCGATTGGGTACACACCGAGAACCCCTCCGTTTCTCGATAGAATCGGACCCCTTATCCGCGCGTGGCCTATTGACAGAGTCTTCTCTCATCAGCATCACGAGACTTTCCACCACGTGGGCAAAAATCACCCTAAATAACGTATTGTCGGCGAGATAACCCCCGTGAATGTCCCTGGAGGGGCAATCTCTCCTTCTCCTTCTGAATTTTAAGTTTATCTGGTCAAGATAGCAAAGTCAAGTAAAATTATCGGATGTCTCTGTATTCCCTATTTTAACAAGGCCGCACCAAAAGAAAAAAACACCTCCCAAACCTTCAACAATCTAAAAAAATCACGCTAAGTCCTTGTAAAATATGACTTTAGCAAAAACCCCAGGCACCTCCCTCTCACGCCTCCAAAAAATCACCCTTGTGGCTGAATTCAAAAAAAATCTTTAATTTAGAAATATTTTTTCTGACGTAGTTTTTGATAGGATTTAACCAAAATTCTGTGAGCAAATTCCGCTTTTTTATTAAACTACCGCCCCAACCACCTTGCAGGCCGCTCGGCCGACGTCTTCATCGCCCCTGCACCCGCTTGCCGGACCTAATTCAATCTCCCCGCACACCACCCAATCGCCTGACATATCAACTGCCGATAGTTCTCATCAAAGAAAACTCCCGGCCCGTGCCCAACCTGGACATAACAAACCCTGCCTCCTTTATAGTTTCTCACCAAGCAGACCGGCTCATCGCTCGTCGGATGATTTGTGGTTAGCAGCACCTGATTGTCCGGCTCAAACACACACCCTTTGTAGGTCTCATCATGTATCAAAAAATCCCTCAGGCCTCGAGTAACCGGGTGCTGCGAATCTTTAACATAAAGCTTGAAATCCGCATCGTGTTCATAACTACCCACCTTATAAACCACACCATCTTCCTCCGTCTCTTGCAGATAAAATTTAGTCCCTATAATTCGCTTATATTCAGGCCAACCCTGAAACGCTCCTATCGAATGATGGACCGCCAGTACTCCAACACCATCTTCGAGTAACTTTATAAAATTCTCCTGCCTTCGTGGCGATATCTCCTGCGTCATGTTATACAGCACGATTAAATCATAATTCCATCCGCTGATGTCCTCGAAAAGCTCGCTTTCGTCGCTTTGCACAGCTTCGACATATTCGATGTTCTCAAAACTATCGAAAAGCTCAAAGAAAGGCTCACGGTCAAAGTCATGTCCGCCCGTAACAATTACAACCTTAATCTTTTCTGTCTGTCGTGCGGTACAGGATTGCGTCTCAGGCAAACTGTTGCACGAACAAACAAGCAACACCAATACAAGAAAAACAACAAATACGGCCATTACTCTATTCATAAATTTTCCTCCTATAAATGCCACGGACTGCGCATGGCACGTTTCAGCATCCCGCTGGCCAGCTCATCGCCGATAAACTTCTCGGCCTGCGGGTCCCATTTGAGTTTATGCCCCGTCCGTGTCGCTATGTCCGAAAGCTGACAAGTTATATCCGAGCACACCGCGGATTCTATCGGCGAAACCGGTTTGCTGCGGCTTTTTACACAGTCTATAAAATTCTGCTGATGGTGTGTGCTAACCGGAAGATTTATCTCGTTCGGTTCGATTTTTTCACTTAAAAGAGATTTCGGATTGGCCTCCAGCACGCCCCGGTTCACAAAAACCCAGCCGTTCTCTCCTTCGAAAACCACCCCCTGCTTGTTCTGGTTGCTGTCTTTGAACAGAACCCGCGTCCCGTTGGAGTACTTCATCTTTACGTCCCAGCTTGTCGCACAGTCACACAGCCCGTCGTCGGGAAACTCCGCCGTGCCTTCCACCTCCACAGGCCCGCTAATTTCGGTACCGTTGCCCCACTGCATAATGTCAAGGTGGTGAATCCCCCAGCCTGATATCCAGCCAAGAGTATAGTCGCTTACGTGCCACCAGTACTTCGTCCAGGACTCATCCGTCTCGACCCGCTCATGCATATAAGGCGCCCACGGTGCAGGCCCCAGCCACATCTCGTAATCGGTCCCCTCCGGCACCGGAACCACGGGGAAATTGGGGCTCTTTATGCTCGGATGGGCGCCGACCTTGATTGTGTGTACCTTTCCAAGCCGCCCGTTCAGCGCAAGCTCACACGCAAAACGAAAGTTCCTGTCCGAACGCTGCTGCGTCCCGAACTGAAACACCCGCCCAAGACGCTTAATCTCTTTGCGCAAAACCTGCGATTCTTCGACACTCATGCCGAAAGGCTTTTCCATATACATGTCCTTACCGTTTCTCGCCGCCTCCAGCGCATGCAGAACATGCCAGTGGTCCGGCGTCGCTATCAGCACTGCGTCAATCTTTTTGTCCGCGCAAAGCTCACGAAAATCGTTGTATTGGGCAACTTCTTTCTGGCCGTAATGCTTCTGTATAATTTCAACTGCTTCGTCACACTTTGGTTTCCTGGCATCGCAAACCGCCACGACCTCAACATCCGGCATCTGAAGAAAGTTGCTCATAACATACCAGCCCTGCTCACCCGTACCTATACAACCGAGCGTAATTCGATTACTCGGCGCCACGCTGCCCGATTTGCCCAGTGCCGAAGACCGCACAATATACGGAAACGCAGCAACTCCGGCTGCAATACCTGTAGTTTTTTTCAGAAACTCCCGGCGATTAATTATTTTCTTTGGCATGGAGAGACCTCCTCAAATACATTTCTATGTTAACTCCTGTAAACTCAGAAAAACAACGTCTTTACCATCATAGATACAAATCCCGTGCAGATAACAAGAACGCATTATACCGCCGACCCCCCCTGCTGTCCATTTACTTAATCAAATCGAACGGGCTGATATAATCGCTGTGTTTTTCAGCTACTGCTTTGAACCGCTCACGAACTGCCGTAAATGTGTCATATAAAATTTGTGGAGTGTCCGCCACCTTCTCTCTGTAGATTTTCTCAACGCGGTCAAGCTTCGCCAGGTTCTCAGGCACCCGAATCGTAAACTGCTCGACATAATCGTCCCTGCTGTATTCATGTCCCAGCGACTCTTTGAACAGCTTCACTAAATCTTCATAAAGCGGAATAAAACCGGTCGGCGTTTCAATAACCTCAACATCACCATTGGCACGAAGTTCGGCCCAGAGTATCCAGACCTTCTTGTCTGCCATACCGTTGAGGTACTTGCCGTCCTTGCCCCTCAGAAAGTAATTCACCGAGAAAATCGACGGCGGATTTTTTACCCCCTTGACAAAATCCAGATTGTTCTGAATATACCTGCCAAGCGGTATCGACAGAAAATCCAGGTTTGACATCAGGTTAAACGTCCGCACACCTTCCTGGCCCAGCGTCGCCGCCGTCGTCTCCGATTCCAATGCCGCACCCTTGAGAATTATTCCCTCTTCCCAGCTGTACGCCTGCTCCACAGGCACCCATGTATCGCTGTCCCTGCCGCCGTAGACTATACCTCTAACCAGAACCCCTTCCGGGTCGTCAAGCAACGGGTCACGGTTATTCAAATCCGGTATGTTCAAACAATATCTTGCGTTCTTGTGTGACGCCGTAATCTCATTGCCTTTCGCATCCTTTTTACCTGCCTGCCATTTACCCGAATGGTTAATACCTTCCTTCGGAAGTTCCATACCCATACCAAGCCAATACGGCTTGTTTTTACCGTCCAGAAGAACATTAGAGAAAATCACCTCGCACGGACTCGTCAAAGCCTCGTAAATAATCGGGTCATCTTTCTCGCTCACATCCTGAATAATCCCGAATATGCCTTTCTCCACGTTCACGCTGCGAATCTCGCCGCCCTTTTTACGAAAGTAAGCAATATCATCGCCAATAATCGTCTGGCCCGGCAGCATCGATGTTGAGGTCTTCCCGCACGCCGACGGAAACGCTCCGGCAAAGTAGCTTACCCTGCCCCCAGGCCCGTGTGCTCCCATAACGAACATGTGCTCGGCCAGCCAGCCTTCACCTGAACCCCTCTGAATCGCCAGCCGAAGCGCAAGCTTCTTCAAGCCTATCGTGTTGCCCCCGTACTGAGTATTGACGCTGTAAACAAGCTCCTCTTCAAGATCAATGTAAACACGCCTCTTATCGATGTTCTTGCTTGTGAAGTTCTCCAACTCACCTTCCGAATGCAGGAAGCGGAAAAATCCTTCCGAACCGCCGATTTTCTTAAACTGCCCGTAACCCGGCCGATACAAAATGCTTTCATTGTGCGCAACATAAGGTGAATCCGTTATCTGAACACAGGCAATAGAAAAATCCGAATCCGTCGGCCCAAGACACCAAAAGCATACCAGCATTTGCCTGCCGACCATAGAGTCCTTCAGAAAGGAGCGGACTTCACTGGTGCCTGCGTTTTTTTCAATGGAATTGAGGCTTTCGCCTAATTCAGAACCGGCCGACAAAAGATACTTTGTTGCATTTTTATCTCTGCCCTGGTCGTTATAGCCGTCAAAGTGACAGGTATGACCCTTTATATTCAAAGGCCTCTCTTCGCCGTTCTTGATTGCCAACTCACGAATGTATGCTATGTCCTCATCCGCATCTGTGCACACATATACAGACTCCGGCTTGCAGAGCTCAATTGCGTCGGCAACAAACTTGTGCAGCTTCGCATTATCAAGGGCACTTAGCCTGCCATAATGTTCATCTGTTAACTTGTTTTTCAATAGTTCTCTGGCATCAGGCATTTTGAGATTACCTCCTGTAGATTCTAATTTCGTCTAAAAAACCGAGGGATTGTAACGGCACTGCTAACCTGGTGTCAAGTTGTTTTACGAAAATGTAATTTATATATAAATTTAACTTATAGCGAAAGTTTACTCATTTGCTTAAAAAAACCAAAATCTGTGCCGATTCCTGTAAAAAATGCCGTGATAGCCGGACAACATCAAAAAATTAAATTTGACGCCTCTATACGCTTTCGTTATACTATTGGGTTTAATAAAAGCCCTGACGCCGAATAATTCGGGAGAAAAACATGGATAAAACCAAAATTACCGCTGATGGTATAACTTTTGACGATGTCCTGCTGATTCCCGCAAAGAGCGATTTTGTGCCCAGCCAGGCCGAAACTCACACCCGACTGACGAACAACATAAAAATTAACATCCCGATACTCTCGGCCGCCATGGACACCGTCACTGAAGCAGCCCTGGCCATCGCCCTGGCCCAGGAAGGAGGACTTGGCGTAATACACAAAAACCTCTCCGTCGAGGCACAGAAAATTGAAGTCGAAAAGGTAAAACGCTCAGAGAACGAACGCGTACTCGACCCTGTCGTCCTCAGCCCCGCAGAACCCGTT
>Ga0307379_10004794_pt1 | contig 19133 bp, 15 predicted proteins | sample UN2MG_FD_202237 | JGI IMG/M metagenome (GOLD analysis project Ga0307379, IMG submission 202237) | Soil microbial communities from Risofladan, Vaasa, Finland - UN-2 | ecosystem: Environmental > Terrestrial > Soil > Coastal area > Acid sulfate soil | place: Finland: Risofladan, Vaasa | collected... | reverse complement strand
ACTTCAGATAATTATCTTACATCATAATAAGGAACAAATTGCTCAGTTGTTAAAAAGCGTCTCGTAATAGAGTTACTACAGTTGCATAGCATTTACTATACCTTTGATTGCTCTTATATGCTCCGGTGTTGTGCCGCAGCAACCGCCGATAATGGACACTCCGATGTTGATTAATTCTCTTGCCTTTTCTGCCATAAATTCAGGGGTTTCAGGATAGACTGTTTTTGTTCCTTCCATTATGGGTAAGCCTGCGTTTGACTGAATGATAATTGGAAGCGATGAGTTTTCTTTGAATGTTCTTCCAATTTTGACCATATTCTCGATGCCATTTCCGCAGTTTGAACCTATTATATCTGCACCAGCGTTTTCAAGTCCTTTTGCAGCATTTTCAATACTCGTACCCATTATTGTGTAGAAGCCTCGAGGTGTCGGGTCGAATGTCATTGTTGCAATAACAGGAATTGATGTAGATATGGATTTAGAAGCTTTGACTGCAAGCGTAGCTTCATTTAAGTCAATCATTGTTTCGATGCATACAATGTCAACTCCTGCGTTTACAAGTGTTGTTATTTGTTTTAGGAAAGAGTTGTAAACCTCTTCCGGCTCGGTATCACCATAGGGTTTCAGCAATCTTCCTGTTGGACCACAGGAACCAGAGACGTATGCTTTTTCTTTTGCGATGTTCTTTACGGCTAAAACAGCGTTTCTGTTTATCTCATCTGCCCTTTCATCAAGCGAAAATAGTGAAAGTTTTATGGGTGTTCCTCCAAATGTATTTGTCTCCAGGATATCTGCACCAGCATCGAGATAGGATTGTGCAATCTCCTGCAGAACTTTGGTCCCTTCGATATTGAAGATTTCAGGAGGTTGTCCCGGTTGGAGACCCCTGTTAAACAACATTGTGCCCATTGCACCATCACCAACAAGAATTTCCCCATTTCTGATTCTTTCAAGCAAATCTTTCATTACATTTTACCGTTTTTTACCATTATTTTTTTAACTGTTTCCACAGCACTTGTGCTGTCATAGCAGTATGCATATGCTCCAATTTGATTCGCAAACTCGTCTGAAACAGGAGCACCACCAATAATGATTTTTATTTTGCCAGCCAATTCGCTGTCTTTTACAATATCGACTACTTTTTTCATAACAGGCATTGTTGTAGTAAGAAGTGTTGACAAACCTATTACAGATGCATTCTCTTTTTTTGCAACCTCAACAAATTGTTCAGGAGACACATTATTTCCAAGGTCAATTATTTCAAAGCCTGCACCTTTGAGCATAATTGTCACCAAATTTTTTCCTATATCATGCAGGTCGCCCATAACAGTGCCTATTACAATCTTTCCCCTTGTTGGCACCTTGTTTTCAAGGAATAACGGTTTGAGAATATCCATTCCTGCATACATTGCCTTAGCAGCAAACAAGACATCCGGAAGAAAGATTTCGTGGGCTTTGTATTTCTGTCCAACGACATTCATACCAGTTATTAGTCCTTCATCAAGGATTGTTTTTGGTGGTATTTTTTGGCTGACTGCATCCTTTGTAAGCTGCGAAACCATCTCGCAATTTCCTTGCTCCAGTTTTTTTGCTATGTCATTCAGTATATCCATCCTCTACCACCTTTTAGATATTTGATTTTTTGCTATGCATTAAATTTCTTATTCTATCTCTGCAGGAATGGGATTTACAATGTGCACAAAAGGGGTAAGAATCTTTGAATATATGGATTTTTTTGTCACCGGAGACTATCACTCCGGTTACCGATTTTAAGGGTTTCATTAGATAGCTTGAAAGAAGCTGTATGCCTATTTCCTCCGGGTGCAGAAGTTCAAATAGTTTTTTCTGACCACTAATATGCCAGCCGCAGTAACCTGGGCTGTATCGTAATATGCCTGTGGAAGATGAAATCTTCGATTTGCTCTTAAGTATGTCATAGAAGTGTTTTTCGAGAACATCTCCTGTTTTGTCCGCACTTGCCGATGCAACGGAATCAAGCATACTCGCAAGGGCAAATTCATTTACGTCAAATAGTTGGTTAATCTTGTGGCTCACTTCTTCGCCAATTGTAGCAGCGAAAAGGGCGAGGTTGTCTGCTTTTCTAAAAACTGCATCAAGTGGAGTTTCTTTTTCATTCATACCTTCACCTTTATAGGTAGTATCAAACTCAGGGACAGATACTTCGGCAATGATGGCTGCGGGATGTGATGAGGACAAAAAGATTCCTATTGCTTCATCAAGAATAGATAAAATCTTTTTCGGTACGGTTTTCCCCTGAGGAATACCTTGAGTTTCAAAGACTTCATCTCTTTTTGGTATTATATCATTCTTATTGATTTCAACAATTTCTCCCATAATTTTCCTTCCACTACTGTAACAGAAGAGGCATCCTGCCTTGGTATGTGAGCCAGGATGGTTCACCTGTTTGCTTGAAGTGACGGAAGTCTATCTATCCCATATTTGTTTGCTTCTTTTTCCATAAGTTCCTTCAAGTCATTCTTTATGTTATCAGGCAATTTTGAGGGTTCATATCTTTCTACAAGTTTTTCCACTTCACTGTGTGCTCTTTCTAAAAGCGTTAATTCTCCTTCTTCTTCCCATCTTTTTCTGTTTGCCCTGTCAATTACATTTGATGGAAAGTGAATTTGGTCTTTGAGGTATTTGCGTGTATGTGCTGAGATGAGCAACTGCTTATCCTTGAGTAATTCCTCGAATATGCCAATTGCAGGGAAATCTTCTTTTGGTTCGATACCATTGACCATATGCAGCACCATGGCGGAAATTTCATTATCAACTACCAGTTTTTCAAGGCTCTGACAGCTTTCAAAATCAAGCATTCCTGGACCGGCAATATTATTAATTCCGGAAAGTGCTGCAAGTGTTGCACCCATTGAGGATTCTAAACCAGCTTGAGCGTCAAGCTGCTTTGCATCACTCAGCGCAATGTATGCCTGAGTTGGTATTCTTAAATAGTGCCCGATTTCATTATAAGCGCAATCTATCATCTGGGTTTCTATTGCACCCATTGGTGTTGTTTCGTATCTTATGTCGAATATAGCAGGTGAACCACCGTAAAGCACGGGTGTTCCCGGGTTAGTTAACTGGCTTATCACAATTCCACTGAGTGTTTCGGCTGTGTGTTGGACCAATGTCCCGACGAGTGTAACTGGTGCTATAAATCCGGAAAGAGGCATTGATATGAATTCAATAGGTATTGAGTATTTGGCACAGTCAACAACATTCTGAGAAGTTACATCGCTCCATTTTATGGGTGATGTAGGGCAACAAGAAAAAATAGTAAGTGGTTTATTAGCAAGTTCGCTTTCTGTTCCACGGATTGCAAGTTGCAGTTCTTTCATAATATTGAATGCTTCAATTGTAAAAGCACCGGTAACAACAGGTTTTTCACCAAATAAAAGGCTGAGATAGAGTCTATAGCTGTCCTGTATTTTTTCGTTAACATCAGCAGGTATAAATGCGGTGCTCTGGGATGCCATACTGTCAAGTCCGCTAACAAGCTTCGTATATTTTATATAATCATCCGTTGTTGGTTTACGAATTTTTTTGGTTTCGTAATCTAATATATTGATTGCAGCCGAACCAGGGGTAAAGTATATATTATAGTTTGTAAAGTCGTGTGTTTGATTACCAAGAACATCATAGAGTTTAAAAGAATGGGGCACTTTTTCTAACGCCTTATCAATAATGTTCTGTGTGAGAATAGCATGATTCTTCTGCAAATCTATGTTAGCTCCATATTCTCCTAACTTATCGAGAAGCTGTTTGTTATTAATCTCTACGCCTAATTTACATAAAATATCCCTTGCTTCCGATAGAATTTGTTGTATTAATTGGTCATTTAGGAATCTCAAAATTGGTCGCATCCCTTTCCCCTTTCATACTTTTAATTTGTTTTTATGCAAAAACGCTTGATTTGTTTTACGGTTAAAAAGTTTAAGTTTCATAGCAAATTTATTACTCAAAAGACAAGCTCTATGCCTACTGGACAATGGTCTGAACCTAATACATCTGACTCTATGAAAGCATTTTTTAAACTCCTGCTCATATTTTCTGTCACGAAAAAGTAATCTATTCTCCATCCAACATTTCTTTCCCGAGCATGCGATTTATAATCCCACCAGGAATAATTTTCCGGCTCTTGATTGAATATGCGGAAAGTGTCAACATACCCATGTGTTAGGAGTTTATCTATCCATGCTCTTTCTTCTGGTAGGAACCCTGAGAATTTTGAATTTTGTTTTGGTCTTGCAAGGTCAATCTCTTTGTGAGCGGTGTTCACATCTCCGCAGATGATCAGTTTTTTGCCTTGCTTTTTCAATTTATCTGCATATCGCAAAAAGGTGTCGTAGAAACTCATCTTGTATTGGAGTCGTTCCCTTGATTGTTTTCCATTCGGAAAGTATATGTTGAAAAGTGTAAAATCTGCAAAGTCAGCAATAATTATTCGACCTTCAATGTCGTATTTCTCGATACCAAAACCATTGAGAATGGTTTTTGGTTTTTCCTTGCTAAATAGCGCGACACCACTGTATCCTTTTCGCTCTGCCGAACTAAAGTAGGAATGGAAGCCTTTGAAATTGACAACATCCTCAGGTACTTGAGTTTCCTGCAATTTGGTTTCTTGAATACATAGAATGTCGGGATTGTCTTTTCTAATCCAATTCAAGAATCCCTTTTTATGAATTGCTCTCAGTCCGTTTACATTCCAAGATAAAATTCTCATATAAAACTATATGTTTTTTATCTATAAAAGTCAAGGTTTTAAATTAAGTAAGCATCGAGTTTAATCTTGACTTTGAGATGGTTTTATGGTATGTTGTTACGATATAAGATATGGAGGGAAAAATGCCAAAAAGACAACAATTAAAGGTACTAACTGTTCCGTACATCAGTGGAGTGGATGAATTGGTCTCCGGGGATTTTGGAGAGTTACTCGTGTCATATTATCTGGTGAAGAGGAAGGTGCATGTAATAGTCGCAAAATCCGAAGGCTTTGATTTGCTCGTTAATGATGCAAATGGATTCCTGTTCGAAAAGGATAGGTTGATTGGCATCAGTGTGAAAACGAGGCAGAAAGGTTCATTGTGTCTGGATTTAAGGAAGGCTTACAGCAGGCTTAGAACTGCTGCAAAAATATGGAAGTTTGTTCCGTATTTCTGTTTTGTGATGCCTCGTGAAGTGATAATATTTCCTGCTGAAATGACGAAAGACACGGGAGTGAAAACTGGAGCAAACCTGGTATCCTCGGCAAGATTAAAAACCTTGAAAGATAAGAGGATAATCTACTTTGAGTGGGGAATAAAGGAGAGGATTTCAGGAAAGAAATCATCTTGGTTATTTGAAATCTAACTAATGATTTTTTATATAACGCATGTTCAGGCAGTAGTGAAATGTTATGAAGTTTTAAACGCTTGAATTTGTTCCAGAGAGGGGTTTTGTTACTTTAAAAGAATTATTTTCCTGGTTTTATGAAGTCTTTGTTCTACAAGAGTTAATCTCACAAAGTAGATTCCCTGACACACTTTATTGCCAGTATCATCTTTTCCATCCCATAGAGCAGTATAGAAACCTGGTGATTTCTTTTCATCAAAAATCGTCCTTATCTTTCTTCCTGTCACATCAAAAATAAATAACTTGATTCGGTTTGTCTTTAGACTTTTATTGTGTTCTTGAAAGGGAACAGTGTAGTCAAAAACTGTTCTGTCCAGGAAAGGATTTGGATGATTTTTCGAGAGAGAGAAAAGTTCTGGATATTTTTGTTTTTTGCTATTCTCATCGATTCCCGTTATTCCGAAGAAATGCATAATTGAGTCCGCAAGAGCTTTTTTCGTGGAAGGTGGTGTTCCGTCTTGAAGTCCTCCGAATTCAAAAGACATTCCAACGGTTTTGTAATAACCTGCATCGTATGCAACACCATTATTATAGTAAGGTGAGAGGTTCCTAAATATTATAAAACTACCACCTGTTATATCAAGTCGGTCCATAAAGTTGTTCTCTCCGCTATAGGTAAAATTCATCTGGTTTGTGAATGTTCCGGATCTACCCGAAATTGAATATGTATCATCAAAACCATCATATAACTCGGGTATTTTGAAGTAGGGGTGAAGTATTGTTGGAACATCAAATGACCATGTCTCTCCGCCTTCCATATATAAGCGTCCACCTTCGCCAAGAAACGAACAGAGTGAATCAACTAGTTGCCCATCCGCAAGGATATAGTTGTTTGGGTTTATGCCAAGGCAGATAAAGATTGCTTTGAAACTATTCAACATTCCAAGAAAATCATTGATGCTGAGTGTATACTCTCCTTGATACCCATTTGACTCAAGTGCAGTCTCTATTGCTGGACCACTTGAATGATTCAAATCCGGGTCCCAAATCAAGAAGTCGGTCTGCATTCCGACAATTATGTTGAATGTCGAACTGTCACGGTATCCAGAAGGCGTGGTGAAGGTTAACTTCATCTCAGCAATGGAACCGTTTGGTGTCAATGAATCTGCATGTATCCTGAAAGGTGTCCCTTCCTTTTGTTGGTTGGGCAGAATATTTCCGTAGGTTGAGGAAGAATCTGTTATGTGCACAAATGAATTCATGGAGTGAAGTATTGCGGTCAGGTTTTTTGCTTCAGCAGAGCCAGCATTTTTTAATCTGCATATCAGTTCCGCATCTTCGCCAGGGTCGATAATTCCATTGGGATTTGTTTGCCCCGAGTCATTTATGGTATATTTAAGAAATGCAATTTTCGGTGCTGAAACAGTTAACCTGAAATGCGAAGTCCAGATTGAATCATTCACATCGCCTGTTCTAAGTTCGAAAAAGATTGAATGATTATCGGGTGTGGAAGTTGAGATTGTGATATCGTAATTGGCCTGACATAATGCACTGTCACCGGAATTAATGTTGCCAAAAGTTTGAAGGCTATCTGTAATTACAATATTGGTATCGTTTGAGGTTAAAAGAGAATAGACAGAAGTCGCTTGTTCATCACCGTAGTTTTTTATAAAAAGCGGGAGTTCTATATGTTCTCCGGGATTAGGAATGGAATCAGCGTTTCCATTGCTTGTTCCGACTGTATCATCGTCAATAAAGTGCTTACAATACTCAAGCCATGGACCAGATGTCTTCACCAGGCAAAAACCCTGATAAAAGAAATGGTTCTGGGCAACGACCGATACAAAGATTGTGTCGACCTGAGTTGGAAAGATTGTGAGAGTAAGTATTCCTGAAGAATCTGTAATCCCCGAAGTATGGAAAACCGTATCCATTTTTGCACAAACAAATGCTCCAGGAACAGGACCTTTCGCATCATTTACGGTTACCCTGAAGGGTATGCTTTGGCAAAGAGGAACAAAAGAAGGATGCGACACAAATATGGATTCAGGGACACGCGTTTTCAAAAGTAATGTTGGGTCACCAAGAACGAGATACTCATTCATTTCAGTAACTGTTGTGTCGTTCATCCCGCAGATTTCATACATATTGAGTTTTCCTCGCAGGGCAACTTCTCCGAGAGATATTAGGTTCTCTTGAAGTATACCCTTGTAAATTCCTCTATCCATTTTGTTGTTGTGTCTTGTATGAGTTATCCATGTTGGTCCAAAAAAACTTACAGCACCCTTTTCTGATGTTGGTGTTCCATTTCTAAGCCACTGCTCGGCAAAGCAATTATACTCGTCAAACTTTGCAACTCCACAGCCGATACTTGTGACCACTGGTAATTTTCGTCCATTGTTCAGGGTTTGCACATTTGATATGGTGAAAAACCACCCGAAATTTGCAGCCCAGCCTGAATCCCAGCCAGGCCCTCTGTAGTTCAGGAATCCTCTTCCTTCGTTGATTGCAGTCGTAATATGAACTCTCATTGAATATGCGTTTGTGTAATTTCTTGCGTAGATAGAATCAATATGTTCATATCCGTAATCTAAAAATCTATCTCCAACCCAGCGTTTTGTTGCGGGTTGGGAAGGATATTCATCGGAAGCAATCATTACAGCTCTGTTATACCAGGTGGTCTCAGCCATATATGGTGAACTTTCATAGTTTATTATTTTGTTTATCATTGTTTGTAATTCAAAGCTGTTTTGCTGGGGCAGCCTTGCTCCGAGGATGTCTGGAAAAATATCATTTGGTCCATCGAGGGCAACAAAGTAGTTATCATTCACATATGTCCCGTACGAAGCATAATCAACTGTATATTTTGTTGGGAAAATGCCTGCATCACCAACAGCGAGAAAATAATCTGGAGGATGTGGCCAGCTTATATAAGCATTTAGTATGTAAGCTCTAATATCATCCGCTGTGGGGTTTGAACCTATTTCTGAGAATTTGACCATCTTTGTCATCATACCGGTTTTTTCTTTCCATTCCACAAATGGAAGCATATAGTCATAATAATAATCAGGTGTTATCAAAAGAAGGAGGATATCACTTGATACTGGGCGCTTGAGAAATTTGAAGTTGAGGATGCTGCTTTTGTAAACAGGATAAAAACTTCGTGAAATGGTGTTTCTCGCGGGTAGTTTCTCATTCTCTCCTTTTGCCCGTGTTCTTCGTATGCTTATTATAGCTCTTTTGGCTACGGACAGTTCATTTGTTTCTGAGTTGTATCTAAGGGGAAAGAATGTAAACCTCAGGATTCTAAAGTCACGAAGAATTTGTGGAGTATCAAGTGCTAGTTGTTGTTCCGGATATGTTTTTTCTGCAAGATTAATCGGATTATCCAATTTAACGGAGTATTCATCTGTTTTTAGAATTTCTCCTGTGTAACCACCCCTATCTGATACAGCTATGATACCAGCAACATAGGGGACAGGAGGATAATCCTTTCTTATGACTGTTTCGAGGGAACCCATTCGAAAAGAGTTAGAGTTAATATCCTTTTCCTGTACTAATGGGAATTTTATTTCAAGAATGGTTTCATAAGGTGTTGATGAGAGCACAGCAATTCTCTCACTCATTGAAGCTGAAATTGTAAGAGGAAGAAAAACAATAATGAGAATAAAAGAAAACATTTTATTCATCCTAAATATCATATCAAAAACCTGAATGATTGTCAAGTTTTTTTAAGCGGTAATTTGCTTCTCTTCAGAAAGACTTTGTGTTCTACTCTAAATGAAGTAAAACACGTTTTTAAAGAGTTTGTAAATTACGGACTGATATAGACTTAAATGTGGCAAAAATGGGACGGTTTTTGGATAACCTTCTAAGTTATTAAATGTCCGCACTTAGCTAGGACAAAAATGCCACGGTCATTTGAAATAAAATGAAAAAGAGTTCTCACCGCTTCCAGCACAGCATTAATGTGAAATCAATACGAAGTCTAATACCCAGATGATCACTCCGACAATTGCGCCCAATATTCCACCCCATATAACAATCCAGTCAAAGTAGGGCTTACCAAAACCTAAAGCTAGTTGTTGAATCTGCTCAAATGAGTAATTTCCCAGTCTATGTTTGACTGTTGTTTTAAAGTCGAAGGTTTTAAGGAGTGTATCTATATTGTCAATCATTAGTTCACTTATTTCATTTTCATCGAAATCATCCCTAAAAGAGTCAATCATGCGAATAAGTTCATCGCACTTTTCGTGATTTTTGGATAGTTCCCAGACCTGCATTTTCAGTTTGTCGATAACTGCCCAGGTGATTTCGTTTCCATCGATAAGATGAAGAAATTTCGCTGTCTTGAAGAGAAACTTTTCACCTATAATTTTCTCGAGTGTGTTCTTAACTATGTTATGTGTTTCTTTTTTCTCTAATATACTAACGATAACGCTGGTTAATAGAAATATTATTTTTTCATTCTCAAGGTTTCTAAAAATTATGTCTGTTATTTTCTTAATAGTTCCCTGTTCTTTCAACTCTTTTCTAATTGCCTCTGAAGACAAGAGTTCTCTTGAAGCAAAGTCACTGATAGCGCTCATTGTTTTTTCAAGATTATTTGGAAGAATTCCAGAGCCGGGGAGTTTTATTGTTATAAAACCAAGCCGTAGGTAAATATTGTTCAGTATCATCTTAATAGCCAACCAGTTTGTACTGAAGCCTACCAGTCCTGAAACACCGAGGAAAAATATCAAACTGAAGATTGATTTGTGGAAAGCAAATGAAAAAATCAAGCCGAAAGTGACAAGAAACAGCAGAATTAATGATGCGACAAAAATTCTTTTCTCCATAAGGAATTTCTTCATAGTTCTATATTTATTCCATAATCATTTCAATACTGAATTATCATAGTAGAGTATTATAAAGATGTCAAGTGAAATATGAATCATTCCGGATGAGTCTTGGGGAAGTCTATGAATTAGAACGGATAGTAAATGAAATTTACCATAAGCCCTTGAAATCTATTGTGCTTGTGCATATTTTAATAATTCTTGATGCAGTTTGACAGTAGCTAATGTATCCATCTCGCAGTATTTTAAGAGCTTCTCTTGCAGTGTTTTAACATCATTGCCTTCGTAAGAACCGAGTGCCATGAAACCATATGTCGCCATTGCTGTATCACCATCTGCTATTTTCAAACTATCATACGACATTCCAGGCACTAATGCGGGGAGTGTTTTTTTGATGGAAGTGCTTCCATGAAACTCAGGGTGATAAAAATTATAGCGTATTATTTTTTCAAGGTCGACAAGCCGCCCTGCCAATTCTTCAAGGTAATTGCTGTATTCAGGGAATGTTTTTGACAGGTTATGTATTATGGTCTGTTCAAAATCTGAGTATACTATAATACTGCCCTCTTGCTCGAGATCTTGAACAAGATGCTCCGTAAGTTTCTTTCTTGAATCTTGTTTTGGCTCTGAAATGAACTCCCTATGGAAGAGCACTTCTCCAGGTTTGCTGCACTTGTGTATAGAATACTGTGTTGGAATTTTAGTGTAAGGTGCAACATTACTGTATAGAGGTACGGCAGTCATAATTGTCTCAAAATCAAGATAGAAGGCAGGCCATCGGATTGTAGTCAGCTCTTGTTTTAGTTTATCACTAACATAAGGCTTCCCAGTTTTGTGACATATTTTTACGATTTCCTGATACCCTGTTAGGGGAAAATCGTTAGGAATATCTTCTATGTTCACTACACCTAACTTTGTGAGTTTTTCAAATTTTGGCTTTGTTAATCTTGGAAGCTGAAAAATAGTTCCTTCGATTTTTTTTTCCAGACATTCTTTCAAGAGTTTGCATTTTTTGCACTCGAACAATGGATTGCCTTCGGGTCGAATGGGTCTTTTTGTGATATTTTCAATTATGGTCCAGAATTGCTTGAAATTTTCTTTTCTGTTTCTTACTTCATTTGTATGGTCGACAGATTCGAAAAATTTCTCACTGTCCATGCCAAGTCGATAATTCTTTGATACTAACAGGAGTGTTATAGTTGAAATTCTGAGTCCGCATTCTTCAATTACCATCAGTGTATAAGCCATATCATCTATAAATTCCTTTTTGTCTTTTATAGCAGATTTAACCTCAATAAGTGCCCACTGGTTGCCATTTCTTTTTAACATATCAGCTCTTGCTACATAATGGTTTTTTGAAAAGGTCGCCTGAAAGATTACAGGCATCTTTGTATTATTTATGACATCTCTTGTCTTATTTGAGGCAAGCAGAGTATCTCTTTCTTTTATTAGTAATCCTTCAGGATAAAGAAGTCGTGCTCTTTTTTCTATTTCGTTTCCCTGGATTGTCCTGAATGTATCACCAAGTGATGGAAAAATCGGTATTTTTTCAGAACGTATTAGCCAGCCCAACTTTGGACAGACCATGGCATTCAAGAAAATTTCTTTTGTTACGTTTTCAATGTGTTTTTTAAAAGCACTACTACTCGAATCAGCCATTTTATATATTGTTATGCATTTTTCGTGCCAGTATTTGTGCAGTTCATATAAGTGTGAAGATATAGCAAGTTATGCTTGACTTACATTTTTTCAGGAAACCCATTATCTTAAAAACCGTGGCAAAAATGTCCCGGTCGATTTCTCAAATTCGTATTTCATCTGTGAGTAAGTTTTCAATTTGACTTGACAATTTTTTCAAAATAGACTATAAGAATGGTAATGAAGAATAATAGTTGTGTGTGGTGCACTCTGCAATTATCTGTATGTATCTGTGATCAAAAACAAGGGGAATCCTCTGTGTTCTTGGTGGTTGGTGTTTAGAAAAAAGAAAGGAGCAGGTATGAGAAGGATTTTAGTAACTGGAGCAGTAGGACAAATTGGTTCGGAACTTGCAACGTTCCTTAGGGGGAAATATGGAGCAGATAATGTCGTTGCTGCCGGTCATAGAACAAAACCTTCTGAAAAACTGAAAAACTCAGGGCCATTTGAATTTATTAATGTCAGTATAATGGAAGATGTTGAAGCAATTGTGAAGAAATATGATATAGGCACAATCCATCATCTTGCTGCTGTACTATCAGCAGTGGGGGAGAGCAAACCACAAATTTGCTGGGATGTAAATATGAATGGTCTGTATAATGTTCTTGAGGTTGCAAGAGAACATAAGTGTGCTGTTTTTGTTCCCAGTTCCATTGCGGCATTTGGACCTGATACGCCGATTGATAATACACCGCAGGATACAATTCAAAGGCCGACATCGATGTATGGAGTTACAAAGGTTGCAGGTGAATTGCTCGCTGACTATTATTTCAAAAGATTTGGAGTTGATACAAGAGGTGTTAGATACCCTGGAATAATATCTTATGAGACTCTTCCAGGTGGAGGAACAACTGATTATGCAGTCGAGATATTTTATGAAGCCATCAAAAACAGGAAATATACCTGTTTCTTGAAGGAAGATACAATGCTTGATATGATGTATATGGCGGATGCATTGAAAGCAGCTTATGACCTGATGGAGGCAGATGTATCGAAACTAAAACATAGGAATGCTTTCAACCTTACAGCATTCAACTTCACTCCTAAAGAAATTGCAGAGAAAATAAAGAAGCATATACCGGAATTTGAGATGTCTTATGAAGTTGACGCTGTAAGACAGGCAATTGCAGACTCCTGGCCCAATCATATGGATGACACTGCAGCAAGAGAAGAATGGGGTTGGACACCTGAATATGACCTTGATGCAATGGTCAAGGATATGCTCGAAAAACTGAAAGTGAAACTTGGGGCGTAGTGTAGACAGGACGGTGTCTGAGTAATAAGAAGGGGACAGGCTGCTTGTCCAAAAAGGTCATTGCGAGGAGCAGAGCGACGAAACAATCTCATAATTTCTCTTGTAAATAAAGGGATTGCCACGCTCCCGATGGTAGCTCGCAATGACAAAAAGGGTGTTTTTGGATAAACTCCCTGTTCCCTTCAATGTTTCCTTTTTTTGTTAAAAGCTATTGCAATTTTACTATCTTAGTTGGTAAGTATCCCTTTGCCTTTAGAAAGTAAGTACCAGGTTTTAGATTTTGTCCAATGGTACGTGATGTGACTACAGCCAAGAATCTTCCCGCTGAATTGTAAAGTTCCATATCTGTTTTAAGCTCACCAATATTTAGAACTAAGAAAAATGGATTGGGGTATACATGCAATTTTTTACTATTGGATTCTGTTTCAGGTAAAAAAGCCTCATAAATGCCTACTGCATGATAGTATACCACTAACCAGGGTGGAGCATTAGGATATTCGTGAGGATAGAAAATTATGTGTTCGTCAAATGCCCGATTCCCTAAGGCTAATGTATCATCATAGTCAAATGGGTAACTTCCAGGCTGTGGCACAAAGGTGGGATCGTCAGGGTCCTTCATTTTAACACTCAAGTATGTATTGCTAACATTATAATCGGTTAAGAATATGTCCTTGATGTCTACAGATTGTGTCCAACCCACAAGAGTTCCAAAATCTGCCAGTTGATAAGTTGAATCAGAGGTTGGGGAATCCCATAATAGTTTTGCGGAATCACTTTCCGTCCAGGTCTGGTTATTGACATTCCAATAGTTTACATCACCATCCCAACCTGAATTAATTTCCCAGACATATACCTGCAAGAATACAGAATCAATCACAGCACTTAATGGAACGGAAGTTATGTCATACTTCAAGAATGGATTACATCCTTCACCTCCTCCGAAAGTAACAACATAGGCATCTTCAGAAGGTGCGATAATTGCCTGATCACCCATCAATACTACGTTGAGGATAAGAATGACTAAAACTCCGGACATCAATGCCCTAACAAATACCTCTTTATTTGCCACCATTACCTCCTCTTGCTAAGTTTGAAAAGATATTAATGTCTCACCTCCTCCTGTCTTTTGATTCTTGAATTCTATCATTTCTTGCAACATCTGTCAAGATAAATCGTCCGTGTCGTCTGCTGTCCCGATGTGAAATCTTAAGCTGAGTATTATTTTAGAATTGCGTTTTCTGAACTGAGCCCACCCTGTCATTCCTGCAACAGCAGGAATCCAAAATATTTAAAACAATCCCGTCTTTTGGTCATTAGTTTTTCTGATTTTCTAATTTCTATTTTCGTAATTTCGGAATTTTAGGGTAGGCGCAGGCTTTAGCCTGCGAGGTGTGTCATTAACAAATCCCCTCTATTAAAAGGGGATTTAGGGGTGTGTAGTATTGTAGTGTAGTATCATAGTGTTTCGATTGTGCGATAGTGAAAACCCAGACCAATATTACATTCCACAAACCAATTTTCAGTTTCCAGCCTGACCCCGCGAGGTCCATTCCCATTCCATTCCTCGAAGTTGACCTAATTGGGCTTAAAAATAGGAGGGAAAATAGCTCCAACGAATTCTTATTTGATAAAACTAAATTCTTTCCATTCTCGTTTTCCATAAAAATAATACTCATAGTACCACTTTGCCTGTTCTCTCTTAATGTTTCCTGTATATGTGATAGGTTTACTATGACTTATTGGGCTTCCAAAAAAATAATACATAGATTGTGGCACATATCCTACAATTATAGGCGCTGTTTCTTCATTACTTCCAATTACCCCTTTTAGTATGTATGAACCTGTATAGTGATTATAAATGAAATAAAAATGCATTGCTCCTCCCCAAAGTGTCCTATAAGTGTAAACTCGCTCACCTTCGAGCTTTCTCCTTATATCGGGTTCTCCAAGTAAGTTAAGAAAAGTCTCTCTATCTATTTCTAACTTTATTGTGATAGTCTTACTTGCAAGCGCCTTGCGTTGTATCTCTATTTCAGTTAATCGCTGTTTTATCTCCAAATTGTTCTTGATATCTTGAACTATAGGGACAAATTTTTTGATTTGTGAAGATCGCGTATGACTTATTGAGAAATCAATGAATTTGTTGGCATATTCTATTGCCTGTTCACAACTAAATAACTCTTCTTTTTTATCCTTGGAAGCTCTGTCATACCTTATTAAGTTTACCAAAATATCTCCAATTTCACTCAACTCAATTGGCACTTGAAAATTGTTAATATAGGGAGTAAGACTAAGCAAAGTTGAATAATGAAAAAGAGTACCTTCCCAATGTACGCGATTACAATCCCAGTAGAAACCAGCAAATCCCGAAGGCATTGATTTTGGTAAATTATAACTGGAAACATACCTATTTTTGCGTTTTTCAATGTTCTTGAGCACCTGTAACTGTCCTTTATCATTAAAAAAGTAAGTGATAACAGTATGTAGCGGGATTCTGTATGAAGTTTTCTTAATGAACGGATTCCCTTCAGCAGAATTGATTGTTATTCTTGGCTCATCCATTTGCCAATCAGAGCAGTGGGGCCAACAAGAACCATAAACAGGAAGTATTTGAAACTCAAATATGCTTTTTTTTTGGCTCTCGATCCAATTTGGCCTTATTGTCAAGACAACATTACCTATCTCGAGACTAAAATTACCCATTGAATCTACAACGGTTGTTGTATTTCTATCACCGTGGTCAGTAGGAAATTCTAGTGAGAGTTTTAGTGGAAGTAGCAGATTTTTATAGAATTGTTTGAGCATCTTCTTTCTAAAATTATCTTCCTTTAGTTCTAAGTAACATTCCATTTCTCGTTCTGCTTTTTGGGAAAATAGTTTTATTCTCAGAGTATTACCGGGCTTACCTCTTAGTAATTCGGTTAATTCACTTTGCAATAGACCTTTAGTTGAAATTCCATCTATCTCAATAATTTGATCTCCAACGGATATCTTATATAGTTTAGCAAAAGAAGAGTCTATTCCTATAATAATTGGGAAGCTATCTTTGGAGCATATTTTATAGAAGATAGGAAGCCTGCCTCTTAAAATTTTGCAATCTTCATAAATAGGAGTATCGTCTATTGTAAATACTTCTTTCCAAGCAATTTTTCCATTTATTACTATCTCACCTTTTAATTGTAATTTATTCACAGTCCAATCCGAAACAACGTAATCAGCAATTCCTTTGGGTGGCACCGTATGTGAACATCCAGCAATTAACAGTATAAAGGAAATTGCCAATAAGCAATCCTTTCTGACCAATACTAACCTTAATAAAATCCTTAGAATGCTTGTTTTAATTTTTTTGTTCATGCATCCTCCTTTTCCAAATAATGGTCTAATTCATTGAGACATATTTTTATTGACTTCATACTACTGAAATCTTCGAAATTATCATTTCATTTGTAATATCATTAGGGTGAAGGTAGATTATTCTGCATCTGCTACCGATGGATTTTAAATAATTTTTCATTAGGTTTCCTGATAAAATTTTGAAAAATTGCTTATCACAAGTTAAAAAAATATCAAGTTCTTTTAGATAAACCGCATGCATTTGGTCAAAAACATTACTTTTTTTAACCTCTTTTTTTAACTGAAGTACAGCAATTGCAATAGATATCCATAAAGATGGAATCCTTTCAAAATCAATTCTGTCACAAAGACAGGTCATCAAATTTAGACCATCATTTGCATCGTTAATATTAAGAGATTCCAGAAAATAGTCAACTTTTGTAGATCTATACACCTGTTTGTTATAAAAGGGGAGGATATACTCTGAAATTATCTGAGATTTACAAAACTCTGCGATGACTTTTTCTTTTTCTATTTCTTCATATTCAACCCATTCCTTAATTATTGAATTATGAGGTCTTTTCTTTACTTTTTTTATTTCGTTTTCTAGGTGTTTGATAGTAAGTTTCTCAGGTTGTATCCATAATTGTGAAATTTTATTAATCTTTGAAGTAGCTTTTTCAACTGAAATCTCATCGCAAATCGTATCAAGCAAGAAATTGTTGTGTTTTAAACGGATTTGATAATATTTATTAATTAGCTTGTTCTTTTTTATTCTATGCATAATATTGCTATCAACAGAATACTCGTTGCTAAGAAGTTTTTGCCAATCTCTATCTGTTTGTGAATTTCCATCACCAAATATTGGGCAAATGAGTGGTATTGATTTCGAAACTAAATTAGGGCAACTGTGTCGCATCTCTATAAGTAACTCTTTTGTTTCGATTTCATTAGGGTATTTCAAGATAGGAGAAGTTTTAAGCTCTTCAATGACTTTTATAGAAGCATCAATTATATTATGTGGAGATTGACACATTTCCTCAATAATTACAGGGCTAATGAAAATCTCTATAGCTTTATTTCTGCATCTTTGGGACAAATTGTTAATGTCTATCTCTGTAGAGGTTAAAAAGCTCCACACATTCCAATCAAAATAGACGCGAGTCATTTATTATTCCTTTGTTTTCAAAAAAACAGTTTTGTTTAATGCATTTATATTAAAACATTGTCTGATATGCTTTCAAATGGTAAGGTATTTTCTTTCATATCTTTTTAAAACATCAAAAAATAATATACTTCAAATAATTTGTCAGAACAAATGAACGCTTGTCCTTCACACACATATACCTATAAGACTTAATCGGCATTGCGGAATTGCAAAAAATGAAATGTTTATTTTTACTTCCTCAGTTCATATTTACTTAATTATCCATTATTAGGAGCTACTTATCTTCTATAACTTTGTGATCTATCTCTCTACCTTGAACATCATAGAGAATAATTGTGCTCCCATACCATATAGAGAAACCAAGTAGAGGGGTGTCTATTGGTTTAGTATAAAAATAATAATTGACTCGACTTTCCTCTTCTTTTATTTCAACCTCACCCTTCTCATCAAAAACAAACGCTTTACATCCCGGATTTAAGATCCAAGCATTTTCTTTAATATTTTTAGGGAAAACAAACCAAGGTTTTGGAAGCTCAGGCGTTTCAAGACCAGGTTTCCATTTTTCTTTGGTTACTATTATGGACCATCTTGAAATGTCTATAGGGCGATTGGTCTGGTTGTTAATAGTTACCCAAAGTTCTGGTTCTCTACCTCTTTCTAATTTAATATGGACATCGTCAATTATCACATTTAGGCCCATTGTTCCTCCTTAAATATTTAAATTGTTGTCTGTTGTTAACATCATAATTTTTTAAAATTTCTTCATTTAAAAATTCTACAAATTTTGCTTGAGCCTCTGTTTCAGTTAAACCATCTACAGGAAAATTAAAATTTGCTGATTGATATAATGATAAACGGAAAGGAGAATATTCTCTCATTTTAAACTCTTCAATATCTCTATCTGGTCCTAATGGATTTCGAACTATTACCTCTTCAGGAGGAGCAGTAATTGAAATGGTTGTATAATTCTTAAGCCAATTCTTTGACTGTAGTGATTCCAAAGTGCCAGCTCCTACAGCAATTAAATATAATTGTTTATCATTTTGATTTCTAATATTTTCAACTATTCCTACTGATTTTTGAAAGAATATATCAGAACCATATTGAATCAAAACGTGTTGTGCTTCTTGAGCTCTACTCTCTTTTGCGATAAGGTTATCAAGATCATCAAATTTGCAGTTTGAAAGCTTTGCACTTGCATAACTTGCTAATGAGGATTTACCGACACCAGATGGTCCAATTGATAAGATTAACATATCTATCCTCCTTTGAAATATTTCAAGCTAAATTGGGCTTTTTGACATCTCCGATAAGTTGTAGCTCGAATACTTGACTCCATTATTTTTATCATTTTTTCTTCTGCTTGTCAATAGTAAATTTCTGCAACTCGGGTTTGGGTTAATTCTCGTGGTCGTATCTGCATTGTTGTGTTTGGACATTTGTTTTCTAACGAAGAAATTTGGCAAGTTTACAACACTATGTAAAATTA
>Ga0307379_10004791_pt1 | contig 19146 bp, 22 predicted proteins | sample UN2MG_FD_202237 | JGI IMG/M metagenome (GOLD analysis project Ga0307379, IMG submission 202237) | Soil microbial communities from Risofladan, Vaasa, Finland - UN-2 | ecosystem: Environmental > Terrestrial > Soil > Coastal area > Acid sulfate soil | place: Finland: Risofladan, Vaasa | collected... | reverse complement strand
CCGCCTTGTATACACAAGGTATTTGTTTTCTTCTTTAACGAGCTGCGTTTCAAACCCTTCCTTTTCATATTGAGCCATTTTTTCCATAGCCTCAGCCTCAGTCAAATAATGTGCTTTATCCCACATAAATTTCTTCCCGTCAATTTTTCTCATTTTCGTCCTCCTAATTTACTTGTTGATGATTTGTGTTTTTTCTTCATTAATACATAAACCACCGTTCGCATCACATTGTTAGAAATACTATCCTCATGAGGTTTGCTGTCAAAATCAAAGTCCCTCTTGACAACGAATGAAACTCAGGCTACATTCTATTTGAGAATGATAATCGTTGTCAATAAGGAAAATTAAAATGCCGAAGCCCCACAGAATGAGGCATAGATTTAACGGCTATGCCTCCCGCTTGACTGTACCCCGGGAGGCCATACTGGAGTTTTTGAGTAGATCATCCAAACACATGAGTGCTAAGGAAATGTATGCTTCCCTCCACAGATCTTATCCAGGTCTAGGATTGAGCACTGTCTACCGTACACTCGACCTTCTAGCCCGAATGGGCATTGTAACTAAGATTACTATTGGTGATGGACAAAGCCGATATGAATTCAAATCGAGAGAAAAAGATGAACATCACCACCACCTTATTTGTACCAATTGTGGGGGAATCATCAACTACAGTGAATTCCTGGATGAGGAATTGCGCCTAATAAAAAAGACAGAAGAAAAACTGGCAAAAAAATATAATTTTATAATCAAAGATCATAATATTGAATTTCTAGGTATCTGCGAAAAATGCATATGAAAAAATGGGCGTCGTTCCTGTCCAATTCTCCCCTCTTTACCCTAAAAATTCAATGGAAATAATGATTGCAGCATGCTCACCATAATGTTCTAAATATCTATCGAGCTCTTCCTGGTCAAACAAAAATTCCTCTACATAGGGATCCTCGTCCATTGGGATCACGACCTTGACCTCGTAGTGACCGTTCCAATACTTCTGGAGCTGCTCTTTGCTTATGATACGACTCATCTCTCTTCCTGAATTATTCATAAAAAATGTCGATTTTTATTTCCACTAAAAATATATCAATCATTTTCTTAATTCTTCCTGCAAGCCATTCTGGCAATTCCTCTCTCAATGTCTTTTTTATTTATAATCAACATTTTTTACCCTACGGGCGCCGACCCAACCTAACCCACCAATCTCATAGCATCGGCTTCGTTGTAGCTCACGTTAGGAGGTAGTTCACTACATCTTCATGAGCCACTTCCTCCACCTCAATGTTAGGGTGGGGTGGGTTGGCCTTGGTTCGTGAATAATCCAGGCCAATTATAGTGATCTTGTAACGAAAACGTCAACAATAGAAAAAGGGGCTGCCTCCGTTTACATTTGTGGCGGAGACAGCCCCTGGAGTTTTAAGAATTATGCGTAGATCCTTAGTGGTCAGTTCGGGTTGGCTTGGGTTCCACTACTGCCTTGCTGTCCGCTTTCAGCTGCAGTTTTTTTCTGTTCGCAGCCTTAATGGCGATTTGGCGATCAACCTCATCCTGGATCGTTTGGTGGAGCTCGCAGCTCTCGCATTTATAAACTTGTGAACAGGCCCTGGCAGCGATCTCTCCACTCATAGTATATCTGCACTCGTTTCTTCCAGATTGAGTGGCGAGCTTGTCTAAGAAAGGTTTGATCCTGGGATCAGTACTAAATTTTTCTTTTTGCATCATTGCGGAATGGAAATTACACACATTCTGACATTGATATCCCAGTGTGCACCTACGTTTCTTGACGATGTCCGCCTGCATCCAGATGCAGGGTGCGATTATCAGATCTTCAAAGACGGGTTCTTCGACAGGTGGAGTCGGAATCACATCAACATCAAAGGACTGTCTTATCAATGTTTCAAGATAGGATAGTTCAAAAGGTTTTTGCAGATATTCGGTAGCGCCTCTGCGCATGGCTTCCTCTTCGGTTTCAACCGAGGGGTAAGCCGTGATGATGATCACTTTTGCCTTGGGATTCTTCAGTTTGACTTCTTCTAAAATAGAAAGCCCATCACGACCCGGCAATTTAAGGTCGATGATCATGACGTTGTAATCTTCAAGGTTGTATTTCTCCAATGCTTTTCCACCATCATTGGCCGTATCAACTGTATGACCCCCGTCTGAAAAGTAATCGAGCAATGCTTCCCGCATAATGTCTTCATCTTCGACGACCAACATATTTTCTTTTCTCATTTCATTCCTCCGATCTTTGATTTTTTGCATGTTTCCTTCAGGATAATTTGTATGATTGTTTTTATCCTCTTTGAATTAATCATTGCACTTGTCTATACTGCAAGTCGTGTGCCAAGTTAGTGAACAATTTCAAATTTATTTCGAATATCACTCTAACTGTTTGTAAATAAATGGATTATGACCAAGAGGGAACACGCATATGAATTTGGGATAATGGAGGAAACGTCTATTAATTAGACACCAGCCGTCTAATTAATAGACAGTGCGGCCGTACTTTTTGAGCTTATTATAAAGAGTCATTCGCTGAACACCGAGTATCTTTGCAGCCTCTGAAATATTGCCTTTTGTTTCATCGAGAACGCGGAGAATGTGATTTTTCGTCACCGCCTCGATGGTTTTCTCTTCGGCAGGAATGGGATGAATAATGTCCTGTGGGAGCTCAGCCATTGTGACAGCATTTCTTGTGGATAGAATGACACCATGTTCGATCATGTTTTCCAACTCTCTCACATTTCCGGGCCAGGAGTAGTTCAGCATGAATTCAATGACCTCAGGAGATAGGTTTATGACGTCTTTGCTGTTTTCTTCTGCGTATTTCTTTAAGAAATGCTCGGCCAGCGGAAGTATGTCTTCTCGTCTTTCCTTAAGCGCTGGAAGGCAAATCGTGACGACTTTTAGCCGGTAATACAGGTCCTCTCTGAATGGGCCCTGCATAACCATTTGTCTTAAATCCTTATTGGTGGCAGTAATGACACGGACATCCACAGCGATTTCTTCGTTACTTCCTATTCGAGTGATCTTTTTTTCTTCAAGTGCCCTGAGAAGATGGACCTGAGTATTGGCGTTAATTTCGCCGATTTCATCCAGAAATAAAGTTCCCTTATCTGCCGCCTCGAACTTTCCTTTCTTTCTTTCCACCGCACCCGTAAATGAGCCCTTCTCATGACCGAAAAGCTCGCTTTCCAGCAGACTTTCAGGGAGGGCTGCACAACTTGTCGCAATGAAGGGTTTACTCCGGCGTTTGCTTTGATGATGAACAGCCCGGGCGACGACTTCCTTTCCCGTACCAGTTTCTCCAGTTATCAATACAGTTGCATTTGTCGGGGCAACTATTCTGATCAGTTCGAATATTTTTAGCATTTTGGGGCTTTTCGCTATGATGCCCTCAAAGTGAAATCTGTCTTCGATCTTCCGCCGCAGCTTGATATTTTCCTCGATCAGATCCTGATGTTCCACCAGTTTTTCTATCAAGAGCTCTACTTTTTCCGGGCAGAAAGGCTTTTCGATGTAATCAAAAGCACCCTCTCTGATGGCAGTTATCGCTGATTGAATGGTCGCATGAGCCGTTATGATCACTGTCGAGAGCGTAGGAATGATCTTTTTAGCCTCATTCATCAGTTCGATGCCATTCATGCCCGGCATGACTAAATCGGCCACCATTACTTTGGGCTTTTTCTGTTGGATTATCGGGAGGGCTTCCTCGCCCGATCCCGCTACCTCAACGTCATAACCTGCCCCGTCCAGCCAATCGCTGAGCGATTCTCTGACTATACTTTCATCATCAACGATGAGAATCTTAGTCTTTTTGCTCATCCATGGCCTCCAGAAATATCGTAAATGTAGTGCCTTTGCCGGGCTCACTCTCGACGTCTATCTTGCCTTTATGTTTGCCTATGATCCCGTGAACAACGGAAAGTCCAAGGCCTACTCCCACGCCCTTTTCTTTTGTGGTGAAGAAAGGAGTGAAGAGTTTTTTCAAATTTTCCTGAGAAATACCCACTCCTGTATCCGTGATATCAATTCGGACTGCATTTTTGTACGAATCGCGGATTCTGACAGCTCGAGCCGTCGACGAAGCGATGGTAAGTGTTCCTCCTTCAGGCATTGCCTGGATCGCATTGAGCATGATATTGATCAGCACTTGCTGGATCTTATCAAAATCTGCTTGAACAAGAGGAAGCTCGGTGTCTAAATTCTTCATGAGGATTATGTTTTCCAGGTTGATTTGATTTTCGACCAGGGGCAGGGCAGCATCTATGACCTTATTGATTTCGACGGGGCTCATGCTTGGTTCGGATTGACGTGCGAAGGTGAGAAGATTTCTGATGATTCGGGTTGTTCTATCCAGTTCTTTTTCCATCTTTAATAGCTGGCTTTCCGTTTTTTCATCCTGTAGCTTATTTTCTCTATATTTCTTCAGAAAAAGTTTTATGTAGACCATGATTCCGGCTAAGGGATTATTCACCTCATGAACGACACTGGCAGCTAACTGCCCCAAGGAGGCAAGCTTTTCGGATTGTATCAATTCTTCCTCAGTTAGTTTGCGAACGGTGATGTCTTCTCCCGAACTCAAAGTGCCGATGATATTCCCCTCCTCATCCCTGAGTGTGGTGTTGTGCCAGGCGATGATCCTTTCTTCTCCCGATTTGGTAACAATCGTGTTTTCATAGTCTTCAACTTCTTCTCTTTCTCCCGACATCACTTGGGTAAAAACGCTTTTTCTTTCATCCCTGTCTCTTTCAGGGACGCATAAATCAAACCAGTTTTTGTCCAAAATCTCCTCTTCTTTATAGCCCAAAACCTGGCATCCCTTTTTGTTGATAAGGGAGACAACTCCCTTTTCATTGATCGCCACGATTATGACTCCCGCTATATTGAGGTATTGCTGTGCCTTGTTTCTTTCCTCTCGTAGCTTCCCCCATAATCCTTTATGTTTGGTCAAATCCCTGAAATTTTCGACAGCACCGATGATCTCATTATTGCTATCTCGTAAAGGTGCTGTCGTTATGTTTACGGGAACTTGGTTTCCCGACTTATTGGTGATCGCGATCTCATAATTGAAGACCGGTTTCCCCGTTTCGAGAATTTCTTTTAGTGGACATGATTCTTCACACACCTCACTCTTCAGAATCTCACAACAGTCTTTATTGAGTGCTTCCTCTTTCGTGTAGCCAGTGATCTCCTCAGCAGAACGATTAAAAAAATTGATCCTGGCATCTTTATCCATAGTTAAAACTCCCCCCTCCATGTTTTCCAAGATGCTCTCTAAGAATTCTTTTGTGATTTCACCCTCTTTTGCCAATTCAACTTCTCCTTCAGAATATTATATGAAAAATAGTTATTTTTGTATTTTTTTTAGATTCTCCCTTGTCTTTCTCATCCCATCAAGAGAATTTATGGGCCTGTCCCCGAGTTGAGCCTTTATTATTCTTGTGTCAAACTTATAGGTATGGGCATTCTTTTTGTGTACATAAACAAGGTCTATTTCGGGATTGCCCACAACAAGAGTGATAATCGTTTGCTCGATATCGCCCAATGGCTTCCTGTCGATATGGCTGTATTGGAAATCGGCATGAATCTTGGTCCCCTCTCCCTTTTTTGATGTAATAGAGAGATGACCGTTGGCCGCTTTGGCCGCTTCCGATAAAAGAGGCAGACCCAAGCCAAATCGACGGACTGTCTTAGAAGTGTAAAATGGATCGAGCACTTTTTCCGCGGTTTTATCATCCATGCCTAAACCGTTGTCGATGACTTCGACGGACAACAGGTCCCCGTCTATATCTTCTGTAACTCTGATTTCGATGGTATCCGCGCTAGCCGCCACAGAATTCTCGACAATGTCCAAGATGTGTAAAGAGAGATCTTCCATTGCGACTTCAGCGAATTATTCGCCTCCCATCCTCATTTTGCAATGCTTTTTTTATTTCGGCAACTGTTTTATCTTCAAGCAGGAAAGAGGTAAAAGTTTTGCCGATGTCATCAGGATAGTGCGCATCAGAGGAGCACGTGATCGGATAATTGTATGGATACGTTTTTTTTGCTTCTTCAAAAGTGACCTTGGGTGATATTTCCAAAGCATCTAATTCTAAATTTTCAGGAACAAATCCCAATTGTCCGATGATACTATAGGCCTCTCTGTCAATATGTGAGGCTATCGCTATTCCACCGAGGGAGTGGATCAATCGGATGACTTCATCAAGAGGGATCGTCGTAGCCCCGATCAATAGTTTATCGCTAAAACCCAGCACTTCTTCTTTTTCATTCACAATGACTTGCATGCCGAATGCGTCTTCGTCGTTCTCTCCGGGCAGGTTTTTGTAGACGTGCTCCTGGAGTTTTAGAGCGTTTTCGATGGCATCAAAAAGGGCCAAAACATGGACCTCCTCTTGGGATGTTACTTCCATGCCGGGGAAAACACCAATATTCACTGGTTTGGCAGCCTTCATCACGGCCGGAGAATTTTCTGATGAATTGTGATCACAGATGCCTAAGATATCTAAGCCTTTTTTTTTTGCCGAGGCGAGGATTCTCCGGGGTGACATATCCAATTCTGTACAGGGGGAAAGGCAAGTGTGAATATGCAGGTCCGCCTTAAACGGTCTGAGCATAAATTAGTCCTGAGAACTAATCAATTTATATAACTTTCCAGAGACATCAAAGGCCATGTCGCTGCTGCAAAGGATGGGCACGTTTTCTTCCTCTGCTTTCTTTAGGGTGTCTTCATCGGGTTCGCGGTTGTTGACAAGAATAATCCCGGCCAAGTCTTTCAGTTTAGCCACAGCGATAGTGTTTTGGTGGATCTGCAGAGTGATCCAAAGATCGCCTTCTTTGCTGTTGGCGATCACATCGCTGAGCAAGTCACTCGTGTATCCCCCTGTAACTTCCGCATCCAAATTTTTTTGACCTGAGAGAACGGTTAATTGAAGTTTTTCGATGATTTCTTTAACTTTCATTTTTATTCCTTTTTGTTTTGTGCCTTATCTATGTTAGCCCTGATTGAATGTAATGATACAGATTTATCAAGCAATTCTGAAAGTTCCTTGGAGAGTTTCGCAAATTTTTGAGGAAGATTGAAGATGCAGTCTGTCTGTTTTGCTTCTCCTCTAACGACGTCTTCAGCAAAGGTCAAACATGTGGGAGCCCCGCATACGCCACAGTCGATCTTGGGCAAAGATTCATAGATATCCTCTTTCTTCTTTCTTTTCTTTATGGCTTTGGCTAAGTTTTTATCCAGTGGTTTAATAGGTCTGGGCTCAAACTTCCCATTAATGAAAAAATAATTCTGCTTGTAAAGCTTTCGGACTTCCCGGATGTCTGGGCAGGCTTTTATTTGTTCGTACTCCAAGGTTTCGATCAATTTAAGGATCTTGTTGTGAGAGGTATAAATGTTTTCCACGGTTAATGAGCCTCCGACACACCCCTGGGGACAGGAATAGGCTTCGATAAAGTCAATATTTCTCAGCTTCCCAGTTTCGATGTCGTCAAAGACTTTGATGATTTCTCCCAATCCCGAGACGGCCAAGGCGTTTTTTAATCTTAAGGTCCGGCAGATCCCTCCCACCATGGCCCAACCCATTCCGAGAATGCAGATGTCCTCTAAATCTTTGCGGTAGGTCTCTTTTTTCACATTCTCCAAGGCGGAAAGAAGAGGACCGTAGATATCGGAGATGGAGATGGCTCCATCCAGGTAGGACCTCCCTTTTTCTGCAGGTTGTTTTATGGAGATCATCTTGGCCGGACAAGGAGTGAGATAGAAAATACCGATCTCATTTTCTTTGAGACCGAGTTTTTTTGACTTTTTCTTTTTGAGTTCTCTTGCAGCGACTTCCCTGGGAAGGTCGATGGGGATGAGCTGATCGATGAGAGCGGGATATTTGACCTGGACCAAGCGGACCACAGTAGGGCAAGCGATGGATATCAGAGGCCTGGGTCCTGTGTATTCGCGGAGGTATTCTTGGATGGCAAAGCTGATCTCACCACATGTAAGAGAGAGATCGAAAGCATCATCGAATCCCAGTTTTTTCAAGCTTCCTATGATTCTTTTTGGCAGGATCTCTTTTCCAAATTGAGCTTGTAGCCCTGGGGAAGGAAGGGCTACCGTATGCTTAAATTTCGCCAGCTCTCCAAAGGGGTCTGTCTGCGGGATGATGGCGTCGTTGGGACAGGCCGTGATACATTCTCCACAATCGATACATTTTTCTTCAATGATTTTGGCCTTCCCATTCCTGACTCTGATGGCCTGAGTGGGACAGATCCTCATACATTTCATCCGGCCGTCACATTTTTCTGTGTCGATCTTGATGGAATGGAAATATTGGTTCATTGGTGTCCTGTTTTATTCAAATAAAATATAATATCTAATGACGTCCCCTCACCAGGGATTGACGAGATCTCGAACCGGTCGGCATTTCTTTTGATGTTGGGAAGCCCCATCCCAGCGCCGAATCCCATCTCCCGCATTTTATCTGTGGCAGTTGAGAATCCCTCCTGCATGGCCTTTTCGATATCATCGATCCCAGGACCGTCATCCTCGAGCTGAAGATGGAGCTTTTCCGGAGTGATGTTCAGGATGATCCTTCCGCTGTTCGCATACATAACGACATTCATTTCTGCCTCATACGAAGCAATAGCGGTTCTTCTGATGATCGAGGATTCAATGCCGATCTCTTGAAGGATTTCCTTGATCTTGGTCGAGATGGTGCCTGCTTTACTGAAATCTGTGCAAGAAATTTCGAAGCGTTCAGATAGTACATATTCGGAACTCGCCATAATAGTACTTAGCTAATGCTGACTCCTGGGAGTCCTTTGCTGTAAAGGATGCCACAGGCGATATACATCATATGTTGTGTGGAAAGGAGGGGGATGTCCTTTTCTTTGGCCAGCTCAATCCCTACATAGTCTGGCCTTTTTCCTCGGACGTAGATGATCGCACTAGCCTCGATGATGTCCGCTGTTCTGACGGATTGGCTATTGGAGAGGCCGGTCAGAAGGAGGAGTCCGGGTTGTCCAAAGGCAAGGACATCGCTCATCATATCGGACCCCCCCGCGAATTTTATCTCAAGATCGAGATAGTTTTCACCGTATATGACTTCAGCGGCGAGAAATTCTTTGATGTCCCTTAATGTCATTTTAGGAAGACATAGTGTACCTATTCAGGTATCTAGAAGTCAATACCGTATAGGTCCAGAGCATTTCTAAATCCGTGATGAATGCTATCCGAGTGTCCCAATAACGCAACTTGTGTTCATACGATCACGGATTTGGAAATGCTTCCAGGCCCGAATTATGATTCGAAAAATTCTTCTGCGATACTTTGAGCCATCAATGGAACGGCCTTTTTTAGAGGTTCGGATAATCCCGATTGAATTGTATCCGGGATTGTTTTAACTTGACAGACCTTTACAATAACTTCTACCGAACAAAGATCCTTGAGTTCCTTCAGGAGATTTGAGGAAGGGACCTGATGGATAGAAAAATCATCGATTTTTTCAAAGGGAATTTCATCAAGAGAAATATCAAAAATCTCGCCTGGCTCTCTCCCCTTATCAACAGCGTCAATGACCACAATAACCTTGGGACGAACTTCACCCAAAGTGATAGTGAAAAGGATTTTTCGAATGCCCGTGCCCGCATCTGCTAAACACACGTTTTCCGGGATGGTGTAGTGTCTCTCCAGATATTCAATGACCTCGGGTCCGAACCCATCGTCACCAAAAAGTATATTCCCAACTCCAGCTATTAGGATCTCTTTTCGACAATAGACAGGGGATTCTTCCATTTCTCACTCAGAGCATCTACCGTACCTTCTGAGGGTAAATGACTATTGGAATGGCTGATGTGAATACGAATTTCGTATTCACATCAGCCTAATGCGGGCTCTCAGTCCGTTTCGAGAATTGTTAAATTACCTTTGGATATTGGATAACGTATCTAAATGATTTCCCTCTGAATCAACAATATCGATTTTGACACCTAGTTTTCCATCCAAATTGTGTGTCGCGCAAGAAAGACAGGGGTCATGAGCTCGGATGGTCATCTCGATCATATTCAGAATTTCCTCGTTGTAGTTTCCATCTTTGATCAGGTCTTTGGCTGCTCGTTTGACAGACATGTTCATGGGAGCATTGTTGTGCGTGGTGCCGACAATCAGGTTCACATTGGTCACGAGCCCATTCTCGTCAGTCTCGTAGTCATGGATGAGAGTTCCTCTAGGAGCTTCGACACAGCCGATTCCTCTGGCAGCTCTTGGTTCCACTTTCTTTCTGATATCAGTGCTTGTGATCTCAGGATCTTCAAGGAGTCGAATAGTGTTTTCTGCATTGTAGACTAGCTCGATCAACCTTGCCCAATGGTAGAGCAGAGGCTGTTGGGCAGGACGGCCGAATTTTGACCTGAATTCCTCAAACTCAGCTTGAGCTAAGGGTGTCGGGATCTTATCACAGACATTCATCCGGGCCAGCGTATTTGTTCGATAGATTCCATTAGGATTGTCGAGGTCCATGGAAAACTCGCCCGCTTTTTTCATGTAAGGAAACTTCAGATAGGACCAGGGTTCCACATGCTCGCGGATATAATCTGTGTACTCCTCGTACTTGAAGTCTTCATAAGAACCGTCGGCTTTCATCATCCGCAGCTTTCCATCGTAAAGGTCGAGTGCTCCATCTTCGGTCACAGTCCCTAAAAATCCCGTGGTAATGACACCCAGGGAATTAACGACATCCAGATATTTGGAGAAGAGGTTCTCTTTAGCGAAGGATATGGAGAACTTAGAGAATTCGAGCAATTCATCTGCCGTTTTTCTCAGTTCTTGTCTCTCTTCTTCGAGTAGAGGACGGCTGAATCCGCCTGGAACTGCAGCAGCGGGGTGGATGGCTTTCCCCGCAATTTTCTCCAGCATCATGGCTGCCAGGTGTCTACATCTGACAACTTTTTTGGCGATATCTGGAGCTTCACCCAGAATCCCGATGACATTCCTGACTGAATAGTCAGCACCAGGCCCAAGCACAAAGTCTGCGCCGGCTAAGAAATAGAAGTGGAGGATGTGTTCTTCCATGTAAGCGATACTGTTACACAACTCTCTCAATTTTTTTCCAGCCGGAGGCGGATCCACGCCAAAAACCGCATCAGTCGCTTTGGCGGAAGCATTGTGATGTGACCAGGGACAAACCCCGCAAATCCTTGTGGTGATTCGTGGCATTTCCTCGACGGGTTTGCCCAAGCAGAATTTTTCAAAGCCTCTTAATTCAAGAACATTGAGTTGAGTGTCTTCCACATTACCAGCGTCATCGAGCTGGATAGTGATCTTGGCATGCCCTTCGATTCTTGTAACGGGTTGAATTGTAAGTGTTTTTCCCATGATTTAACTCCTCGTTGGTAAAGGCCGCAACCGGCCGGCCCCGCAAAATCTGTTAAATGTTGCCGCACGATCTGGTATCTGTTTGACATCGAGGCCGATTGTGGACAGGGCTCCCATCATATCAACCATCGGATTGGCTGTATCTGAGAGTGGGCCAAAACATCCCCGGCAAGGCATGTAGGCTTTGATGCATCGAGGTGTTCCCTCTGCTCCCCCGCAGCCTGACTTTGTTGCGGGGCCATTGCACAAAAATCCCTGTTCCATGAAGCAACGAACGGTGTCCAACGGTTTGCCGACTTCAAAATCAACGGATTCAAGGGGTCTTCTTAGATTTGCAACAGCTTTCTTCTCTCTGATCGTGGGGCAATCGTCACAAACGCTCTTTCCAGGAAGTTCGTAACTTCTTCCCTCTAAAAGCGCAGTCAATGCGCCAGAGACCATTTCAGGTGTTGTCGGACAACCGGGCAGCTTGAGGTCCACATTCACGACTTCATGTAAGGCATAAATTCGATCTGTAAAGGGTGAGAGTGCTTGTGTTGGGGTATCAGCCGAATCAGTGGAAACGCTGCCTCGAAAAACCTTTTCCTGAAGATCAGCAACCGTAAACTGATTAGCCAGAGCGGGTAGACCGCCATAACAGGCACAGGAACCCAAAGCGATAAGTGTATTGCATTTTCGCCTCATCTCCTCAGCTATTTCTTTGTTCTCTTCCACCCGGATTCCGCCCGTAATAATTCCCACGTCGGCTTCAGGGATTTCAGGGCTTGAATTCTCACCGGTTTGTCCGAATAATTTATGATCCATGAGTACCGGCATATGGACAAACTCGAGCTGGGGCAGAAGGTCAAGAAGAGGTTCGCCAATGTCAAGGATGGTGATTTCACATCCTGCACAGATGGTAAACCATTCTTCCGCTACTTTAACTGCCATTTTTACCTCCTTTTAAAATTTAGGTTGTAATTATGAGAAACAAGGTAAAATCATCAGTGGGTTTTCTCTATAAAAACAAATATTTTAAATCACACTATAACTATAGGGAAAATATTGATTCTCTTATAATTACCTTCGATTCTAATCAGAAATATTTCTTTTGTCAATAGGAAAATATAAAAACTCCAAGATTGATTTTACAGGGCTTTTTTCGTTTAAATCTCGTTCAATGATTATACTTTCCAACCAAGCTGCAAATCAGAAGTGGGATGAAAAAATTCTTAGAAAGATCACAATAAATCATTAAAATCAGAATATAAACGAGAGTTCCGGTAACGTCACAGTTCAGATTATAATTATTTTTTTTAAGTCTAATTTATTAAAGCTTGCTTTTTTTATCAAAAAAAAAGTAAAATTTAGAAAATTGAATACTTACTCACTCAAGAAGGAGGAAGAATGGATAGAAAGACTCTTTCTTTATTGGCGGTCATTCTAGTTCTATGCTTTTTTTGTAGCTGCTCTTCACACCCTGAAGAAACGCTATTAAAAAGGTATTTTTCTGCCCTTAGTTTAAACGATAACACGACGATTTCAACAATGGCCTTAGAACCGACCGATATCTCCGCAGAGAGCTGGGAGGTCCTCAATGTCAGTGAAGAGGTAGTTGAGCCGTTCAAGCTGTCCGATATGAACAAGGCTGAGTTGGACTTCAAAAAACAGCTGGAGGATCACGTCGGAATCACGCTGGACGCTCGAGATGTATGGGATAATGCCGTATATGAAGAGGAGAGGGCCCGGACAAGAGCTGCCAAGCGTGCGGCAAAAGCCAAATCCGATGAATTGAAAGTCAAGTACGACGAAGTCCTTGACGAGCACAAAGATTTGCAGAAAAACTACAATGAGGCGAAAGCTGCGGCTGCCAAAGAAGAGGAGATAGCAGCATTCTCTCTCGGTGCAGGCGAGCTTCCTACCATACGAGATTTCACAGGTGAAGTGTTTAAAAAAGAAGTGGATATCAAAACTGAAGGTGAAGCAGGCGTGTCTAATTATAGGATCTATCTAAGAAGATACATCCTGAAAGATGAGGCAACAGGAATCCATCACAGAGGCAGATGGATTATCCTCAAATTCGAAAATCTCGGCTGATAGAGGTATTGACTCTTTTTCAAATTTCCTTTATAAATACTATTTTTCTTTGAAGGGGCCGTTAGCTCAGAGGGAGAGCACCGGCCTTTTAAGCCGGGTGTCGCTGGTTCGAGTCCAGCACGGCTCACCACCCCCCCGCGCTCCTGTCGTCTAGCCTGGCCTAGGACACCGCCCTTTCAAGGCGGCGACACGGGTTCAAATCCCGTCGGGAGCGTTCCCTTTATTCCTGAAATTGGTAATCATTGATTCTTCATCCCATGGCATCTGTCAAGTTTTCTCTGCCTCGATGCCGTGTCCAAATCTGAAATGATGTGAGGTTGATTATTTTATTCCAAGATTTTCAAATGTAAAAAAGACAAAATGTCTTGTCGGCTTGTCATACTCAGAAAAAGTAAGAAAATTGGAGAAGAGGGTAGAATTGTCGAGACTTTTTAACCACGGTTATTCTAGAATAACGAAATAAAACTTGAGGTGAAGAACGTGGAGAATAAAAAGGAAAAATATGAATGCGCCCACTGCGGGTACACCGCAGACGGGAAGTTCACCGGAGATATCTGTCCAGAATGCAATCAAACATATTGGAAGTGTGGCAAGTGCGGATTTATCTTCACCGCGGCAATGCCATCAGAGGCGTGCCCAGGATGTAAGGAGAAATGCGAATTCTTCAACATCACGTGTTACACGCCGGAGTGCGGCGGGCCTGGCCATATTGATCCACGCTTAAAATAGATTTTGGCTTCCCTCATTTGACACGCGTGACGCTTATCTATATCCTAGTCTCGATTAGAAGTGGGAATAGCAGTAATACAACTTTAAAGACCACGTTCTGGACTTTTTTTAGGTGCCTTCATGAAAAGAAAAGAGGTTGAACACGCTGTATTCGATATTATAGAGGAATATGGGAAGGTGCTCAAGAGAACGGCCAATCGCACATTTGGAGTGCCCGAGTCGGTGCTCCTCCCCTACAGTAAAAAAGTGATCAAAAATGCCATAAGAGTGGCTTTGCTTATGACCGAGGAGAACGATGTTCGAGAGCATCTAAAGTACGGATATTTATCACTGGCCAATTTTGTTTCTGATGATGAAGCCAAAAGAACAGAAGAGATCGCCCAAGATTTTTTTTCTTTTCTGGATATGGAAGAAAACAGAAAAAAAAAGTTCTTACATGCACGCTTCAAGAGTGGTTTGTTGGGAGATTATGAGCTGGCGATGAAAATCACGACAAAGATCGCAGAAGAACAGATGCGGTTAAGAGAGGAGCTCGAACAATTTCTAGAGAGACAGTGAAAAGATTGTAATTCTTATTCATCCCTTCCGTTCAACAAGGTTTTTTAGGATTCAGAACAAGGGTTCTCGCTACCAGAATATGATATAGAGGATGATGGTGACAAGGACCACTACTAGCCCCAACCATTTAGCCGCCGATGCAGGCTTCAGATCGATCCCACCTTTTACTGGAAGGATCTTCGGCTCTCTAAGCGGTTTCAACAGTGTGATGGCTGTCATCACGGCGATCAGGATTCCGAAGGTGATGGCCATTTTATTCAAGAACACGATATTGTCGAATGTTTTGAAGTGAAGAATGCCATAAACCGGGACATTGAGGATCAATGCCGCAATCGCCGCGGATGATGGTGCCCGCTTAATGAATAGCCCAAAAATAAAAGCGGCCAGGATCCCCGGTGAGATGTAGCCTTGGAAATCCTGGATGTAATGAAAGATACCCATAAATTTGGGGTTGCCCAATTGGGGAGCGATCAGGCAGCCGATAAAGACAAAGACCATAGTCATGATCCTTCCTATCTTTATCAGTGATTTCGATGAGGCGTCCTTTTTGATGTGGCGCTTGTAGATGTCCATGGTGAAGATGGTGGAAGCAGAGTTGAGCATCGAGTCCAGAGAGCTCATGACTGCGCCGAAGATGGCTGCAAACATGAACCCTTTGAGTCCGGCTGGGATGAGGTTTTTGATGAGCAAGGGATAGGCTTGGTCGCTGGTGGCCATCTCTCCACCGTAGAGCTGCAGGGCCATGATCCCCGGGAAGACAACTATGAAGGGGATGAGGAGCTTCAATCCCGCAGCAAAGATCACGCCCAATTGTCCCTGTTTTAGACTCCTTGCAGCTAGAGTTCGCTGCGTGATGTATTGGTTCAATCCCCAATAATAGAAGTTCGGGATCCAAAGACCTATGATAAGGGCTGTCCAGGGTATTTCCGAATGATTTGAGGGAAGGATCATGTGAAGCCTGTCAGTATTGGTCTGGAAGAATTCCCCCACTCCGCCGACTGCTATAAAACCGAGGACCAATGTCAGGGCCCCTCCGATGATCAAGGCCGATCCCTGGATGAGGTCAGCCCAGACAACGGCGCGCAACCCCCCGTATGTGGTGTAGAGAGCAGCGATGATCCCGATCAGCCAGACGGCTTGTGCCAGGTCCATCCCGAATATGGTGTGCAGTGTCAGCCCCCCCGAATAGAGGACAGCTGCGATCGTCACAGCGACATAGATCACCATCGTGTAAAAGGCCATGATGGCCCGAGGTAACGGGCTGTAGCGATGTTCCAGATATTCAGGAATCGTGAAGATGCCGCACCTGAGGAATTTAGGCAAGAAGAAGAGAGCAACGAAAACAAGCGTTATGGCTGCCATCCATTCATAACTGGCCACAGCCATTCCCACATGGCCAGCACCCTGCCCAGACATCCCTACGAACTGTTCTGTCGAGATGTTGGATGCGATGAGGGAAAAACCGATCAGATACCAGAAGAGGGTTCGACCAGCGAGGAAGTAATCCTCGGTTGTTTCTTTCTTTTGACGGCTCTTGTAAAGACTGACTCCCACGACAAATGACACAAAAACGAGAAATATCCCGATGTCGAGCCAGTTCATCTGCATCATAACCGGTCTTCTCCTGGTGGTTCGGATCCCTCAGCCTGTATTCTGTGTTTAGTTTTTCTGTATAAATAAAAAAGGTATGCCGCTGGGGCTTGGTAGAGGGCAAGAATAATCGGCGAGATAATAAGCCAGTAGATGTTAAAATCGGGCATGAACAGAATGATAAACAGGGCAATGCCCCCAATAAAGGCCATTATGGAAGCGAAAAGCAGGAGATAGAGATAGAGTTTTTTCACTTTTCTTCGAACGAGAATCCTTCTTCGAAGATCTTGAGGCAGGCCTCCACAACCTTTGGATCATAGAGTTTTCCCTTGTTTTCCGAGATTTCCTCCAACGCCTCTTCGATACTCAAGGCAGGCCTATAGGGCCTGTGGGTAGCCATGGCTTCGGTGACATCTGCCACAGCGAGGATCCTCGCCTCCAGAAGGATGTCCTTGCCGAGAAGTCCGGCAGGGTATCCGCTTCCGTTTATCCGTTCGTGATGCTGGAGGACGATGTCCGCAATGGGCCAAGGAAATTCGATGGTCTTTAGTATGTCGTAACCAACCTGGGAATGAGTTTTGATGATATTGTACTCGGCCTCAGAGAGCTTGCCCGGCTTGCTGAGGATCTCGGCCGGGACATAGATCTTGCCGATGTCGTGAAGGTCGCCGGCCATGCGAACACCTTCTATAACATCTTTGGGAAGTCCCATCTTCTCCGCCAAAGCACATGCGAGCTGTGTCACCCGGCGCTGGTGTCCAGCCGTGTACGGGTCTCTGGTCTCGATAGTGAAGGCCATGGCCAGAACCGTACCGTCCATGGCCTTCTTAAGCCGATCGTAGCTCTGAATGAGCTCTTCTTCGGTTTTCTTCTGTCTTGTGATGTCTCTAAAGACAATAACGACACCCGACGTGTTCCCGGATTCGTCAGTTATCGGTGCGGCCCTGTGGTCCACAGGAATGGCCTTTCCCATTTTAGACACAAGGACAATATCGCTGGGGAGACGGTACTCATCTCCTTTGAGGATGTCCCTGATGGATATGGATTGCTGTATCTCTTTTTTGTTGTCTAAGATTTTGTAGACTTTGTTCAGAGGTTTGTTCAACGCTTTCGCCTGTTGCCATCCTGATAAGGATTCTGCGAGGGGATTCATGAATGTGATTTTCCCCTTATTATCCGTCGCAATGACACCGTCCTCGATGCTTTTGAGCATGGTGGTGAGCCACCGCTCTCTTTCCTTCAGCTTCATCTCCATACCGAATTTGTAGATGGCGATCTCTATGGTGGATTTCAGTTCTCTCTCTTCGAAGGGTTTGAGCAGATAGCCAAATGGTTCGGTTTCTTTGGCTCGCTGGAGTGTGGTTTCGTCGGCGAAGGCAGTGAGGTAGACCACAGGAATGTTGAATTCCGAGTATATCTGGTCTGCGGCCTCAACGCCGGATATTTCGCCCTGAAGCATGATGTCCATCAATACCAGGTGCGGCCGTTCTTTTTTGGCGCTTTTGACAGCCTCTTTGGCGTCGGGGATGACTGCCGTGACTTCGTATCCGAGTCCCAGCAACATGTTGCGGATATCCCTTGCGACAATGCTCTCATCCTCAACGACAAGAATCTTTGTTTTTTCCATTTTTTGCGCTCGCGGAGTTTAGTCGCACTCAGATCTGTATCGGAAAATATATTTAAATCCAGCCTAAATTAGCATCCAGCATCCTTTTAGTCAAATGTAGGGACCGTTCCCCGAACTGTCCTATAAATGTCCGAAGTAGGGTCAACTCCCCGAGCTGACCGATGTACGGAGCATTCCCGAATGGTCTGTACTGCTGTTGTTACCAATCTCTATGATGTCATCGGGCGCCTGAGTAGAAAGGCTCGGTCAAAGTCGCCAGAGGTAGGACACCTTAAAGAAAAGGCCTCGTTCCATCTCCAGAAAACGATCGCTCTCTCGGTACTCTCCGTCCATCCACTGTATCTTTTCATAGAGCGAACCATAACCCAAATGGATAACGGTTCCCGGGATGTACAGGAAAGACACAAGAAAGTCTGTATATAATGTCTTGTTGTAATCGTTGTATTCCATGATCCCCCGGAAGGTGAGGTATTTGTTCATCTGGTAAGTCAGTCGTGTGCGGAGTATCGTGTAGTCATAGATCTTCAGAGAATCAGAATCACGGAAAAAATCCGTATACGTTAAGTCTAAGCTTAAGTTGATTTTCTCTGAAGGCTGAAATCTTCACGGCCGCCGGCGTACCGGCTGTCTGTTTGGATACCCAGCGGATTGATGTATAAAGCGTAGAGGGCTTGCTGGTCATTAAAGGAGTCCAGGTTGATGCAGATCCAATCATCGGGCCGGATCGTGTCGCGTCTCGCAATCGATGCCTTGATCTTATCGGGTTGGCTGTCGAAGCATTTAAAGCCGAAGTAAAGATTTTCCCTGTCGTAGGCCATGTATACGATGGTCCGTTCGGGCATGTCTATCCCGAAATCAGGATGGAATGTTTTGAAGCCCGTGACAGAGGGAGCTGATTTCCAGATCGAGTCGTCCAGCCTCCCATCGATCTTGGGGGGATTGTCTGTTCTTAAGGGCTGGAGGGGATTGTTCGAAAATAGAGTCGCTGTCAACGCAAAGACAGCAATTATGAGTAAAATCGTCTTTCGCATGAACTTAATAAAAGTTATACGGAGAAAAAGGCCAGTAAGTTTAAAATTCGAGTAAGTTTTAAAAATAAGGTGACACTTTAAGTTTTCCGTGTCGTATTGTCAATGGCTTTGGGGCGGGAAAACAGATGCGGGGCAACAGATTTTGATGAAAGCTAGAAGATCTTTATTCCCGG
>Ga0307379_10004790_pt1 | contig 19146 bp, 15 predicted proteins | sample UN2MG_FD_202237 | JGI IMG/M metagenome (GOLD analysis project Ga0307379, IMG submission 202237) | Soil microbial communities from Risofladan, Vaasa, Finland - UN-2 | ecosystem: Environmental > Terrestrial > Soil > Coastal area > Acid sulfate soil | place: Finland: Risofladan, Vaasa | collected... | reverse complement strand
AATTTAGTCAGAGAGCAAACAATGAGGTCTTGGGGCGCAAGTTCAAAGTTGTCGGGTAATAGAGCTGATCCTGTACCGCTCTCTTTATAAGAATTCAGGTTCAATATTGCGGGAAATTCTCGCAGGCCTGCTTCTGTTTTGATGCGGATGGACCCTTCCCAGGCGCCATCAAACCGAGCCTCAAAATAAGTCTCTTGTTCTTGGGCCTGAATCAAAACGATCAGCACTAGGACTAGTGCGGAAAGTAAGCCAAAGAGTAATTTTTTGTTTATCATCGATTCCCTCCTCGATTATATGACACAGATCTCATTTAGGTGTGACATATTCTGATTGTACTAATATTAGAATACAGTCAATACCCTATTAATTCTATATTATAACCAAGAATTATATGAGAATAAAGTAGCCATTTTTCTAGAATTTTGGAATGTTTCTCGGAGGCCCTTGCTCAGGATTGAAATGGATGCAATTTTAAGAGTCGCATGAGAAGGAATGCCCTGTACATCATGGGAGAAATGCAATATGATAAAAGTATAATTATAAGCACACGAATTCGTAGAAGCATACGTTTGAGTGGAGGATTGGGGAAACTTGATTTTTTCATGTTATTTTTGGACAAAAAATCGAGAAAGGAGGACTTTCTAGATGAAAAAGAAAGAAATTTTAAAAGATGGAACAGAGATCACAATAAGGAAATTGACTTTGAGTGATTTGGATAGCCTGATGGAGTTTTACAGCGAACTTCCTGAAAATGACAAGAAATACTTCCGGGTGGATGTCACAAAACGGGATGTGGTCGAGCAAAGGATCAAACAGACCAGACTGGGAAATTTCTTCAGGCTTGTGGCTCTTCACGACGATAAGATCATCGCGGACGGAAATCTGGAATTGTCCGCTGAGGAATGGCGTAAAGACCAGGGCGAGCTGAGGGTGATCGCGGCCAAAAACTTCCAACACAAAGGATTGGGCACGATCATGCTGAGAGAGCTGTATTATCTTGCAGCACAGAAAAACGTAAAAAATGTCATCGTGAGGATCATGCGGCCTCAGAAGGCAGCCCGGGCTATCTGCCACAAGCTCGGACTCCGGGAGGAGACCGTCATTCCAGATTATGTGCGCGACATCTCAGGAAAAAAGCAGGACATGGTTGTCATGACGGGTGATATGAAGGAATTCTGGAAAGAGCTTGAGCATTACTATCAAGATTCGGATTGGAGGCATCACCGCTGAAGGATCCCTTTGGCGATAGTCCTGTGTTGGCCCCTCTTTACGGTTATCTTCGGATGCGGTTGCGGCTCCTCTCCTCCTTTTTATTTATGGGTTCGGCATCCATGGCCCAAAGGCCCCTGCCATGAGTTGCGATCACGATGATGTTGTCTCTGGGATGGATGATGAGGTCGTGAACGAACGTTGAGGGCAGGTTCCCTCCCAACACATCCCATGTTGCTCCGGCATCTTTTGATATATAAACACCTATGTCGGTTCCCACATAAAGGATATTTTTGTCTGAGGGATCCTCTCGGATGACATTGACAGGCCCTAAGGGAATGCCCTTGGAAATATCCTGCCATGTCTTTCCGTAGTCGGAAGATTTCCAGACATAGGCCGCAAAATCGTCGTCCCGCTTTCCGTTTTGTGTCAGGTAAGCAGTCCCCAGGTCAAAGGCAGAGGCAACGATTCTGGACGCCCATTTTTTGTAGGGTAAGCCGTTCATGATCTCCTGCCAGTTCTTTCCGCTGTCTTTGGTGACATGGACATTGCCGTCGTCTGTTCCCACGTAGATCAATCCGAATTTGAGTGGAGACTCAGAAATGGAAAAAAGTGTCTGATAAGGAATGTCGCCCAACTCCGATTTGATGTTGTAAGAGAGGTCAGGGCTGATCCTTTCCCACGTGTCGCCCCGGTCTCGGGAGCGGAACAAATACTGCATCCCGTGGTAAATGATGCTGGGATTGTGAGGAGAAATGATAAAAGGTGCGACCCACTGTCCTCTGAGACGAGGTTCGTTCTCATAGATTTTTGGGAGAATTGGGGTGGCGCCCTCCCTACCAGGAATCTTGAGGTCTGTGCGATCGATATGCCCGTAGAATCCCGCGGAATAGACGATATTCGGGTCTGTGGGATCGATGGCATGACTCGAACCCTCTCCTCCTGGAGCTCTTTCAAATTCCACAGCCGGGATTTTGTCTCTGCCCTGGCTAAGGTCCACAACCCCTCTGAAACTTCCGTGATCCTGCATGGATCCATACACACGAAAGGGATTATCCATGTCATAGTTGATGTTGAAAAACTGGCAGACGGGAAGGTTATGAGTAAATTGCCGCCAAGTTTCCCCTCGATCATAAGAGATCACGATACCTCCATCGTTCACGTTGACGATGTAGTCGGAATTGTCGGGGTCGATCCACAGGCCGTGATGGTCTCCATGCATCCCTTCTAAACGACGGAATGTTTTTCCGCCGTCGTTGGACACATTCAAGGCGAGACCCATCGTGTAGATGGTATTCTCATCGTTGGGGTCCACGCGCATCTGGCCGAACACCCAGCCATAAGTGGCAGAGTGACGCTCCATGTATGTCTTCATCTCTTCATCCAGGCCACTCATCAGTTTCCAGTTTTCCCCCTTATCGTCCGACCTGAAGACGGCTGCTCCTTTAATATAACCACTCGAGGGTCGACCATAGGAGTCGACATCTCCGGGATCCGCTGCCCGGGAGATCTCATAGTTGTCGACAAAGGCATAGATCACATTCGGGTTTGACCTTGCCACGTCGATTCCTATCCTCCCTCTGTATTTGGGCTCGGGAAGGCCGTTGTTAATGGGTATCCAGTTCATGCCGGCGTCTGTTGTCCTGAAGATGCCGCTCTCTTTGTATCCTTCAAAATTTCTGGGATCGTTCCATTTCAGCCGGATCCTTTGCCAGGTGGCTGCATAAAGGGCCTCGGGATCTGAAGGACCCATCACCAGGTCGATGGCACCTGTTCTCTCGTTGATGTATAGAACCTTGCTCCATGTTTCACCACCGTCGACAGTTTTGTAGACACCTCGTTCTGCGTTATCGGTCCATTCGTGTCCGGAGGCAGCCACATACACGATATCAGGATTTTCCGGATGGATGACGATCCTGGCGATAGTGTGGGTGTCCGTTAATCCCATGTGCTGCCAGGTCTTGCCTCCGTCTGTGGATTTGTACACACCACTTCCCGCCATCGAACTTCTGAAGATGTTTGGTTCACCGGTTCCTACCCATATGATCTGATCGTCCGAGGGGGCCAGCGTCACGTCCCCGATAGATGTTGACGCTTCCTGGTCGAAGATCGGCTCCCAGATGGTCCCTTCGTTGTCTGTCTTCCACACGCCACCGGATGCGGTCGCTACATATATTGTGTAATGTTTTCCCTTGGGAGTAACTACAGCAATATCGGTGCATCGTCCGCTCACGTTTGTGGGTCCAAGATGCTGCCAGCTCATCTCTTTAAACGGGGAATTTTCCTTCATCTTTACGTGCTGGTCGAACCACTGCATGTGGAGTGCGGGGTCTGTGGAGTGTATGAGCTTCTGTTGTTTCTTTTGGACCGAAAAAACAAGTGAAACGGCAAAAAGAATGAAAATGCACACCAGTGCCATCTTCCAATAATTTTGTTTGTTAAGCCTCATCCTCTCCTCCTTCTTGTTATGAAATTTATTACGAAGTCTCTTTTATATCATAAGAAAAGGGGATAAGAGAAGGGGACGGTTCTTTTTTTTATCCAATTGGAGATAATTTCAAATCTGAATATTACTTCTTTTCCCTTAATGAACAAAAATTTTCTTCGGGAGCATTCCATGGACTCCGACTTTTCCATCGACCAGCTGTGTGATGTTAAAGTCCACTGCTGTGCTGCACAACATATACGCCTGCTCCCGCTCGAGCCCTTTTTCTGTCATCAACAGATCGATCATCTCCCGCACAGCGATCTTTGCCGCTTCTTTTAAGTCTTCGTCCGTTCCCATCGAGATAAAGTGAGTTGGAGTTTCTGCGCGAGGCCACTCCAGGTGTCTATCTTTCATGTCAGGATAGCAATTTTTGTTCTCACCACTCACCTCTTTTTAGATCAGATTTTGAGTAAATATCAGGCAAAAATATAACACTTCATTCTATGATTTATGCGACTGATTATTCAACCCAAGGCTATAACCCTTTTGAGTGTACCTCGTATATCGAAATGATCTGGAAAAACTCCCTGAATGGATTATAGGACAGGAGAAGAACTGTCCCTGACCGCTCGCCTTCGATTATAGAAGACCTAATATAGGTCAATCCATAGGCATTGTCCTTGAGCCTCAAAATGGCCAGCAGGATTATCGATTTATACAGAGTCAAATCTTTCAAGATGCTCTCCTAGTTTATTTATACGGAAAATCCGTACAAAAGGATACCCCAAAATTTTTTTTGAAATATCTGGCACTTACCGGTATCCTTTATGTAATCTGATAAAAGCCGCGTTTGATCGCTATAAGAGTGTAGGCTTTATGAAAAATATACCTGAGTTCATCATGGAGATCATGGCGACGTATCCGGAATCGATGAAATGTTATAACTGAATCGGAATTTCTTTGTAGTGAGGCAAAGAATATAAAAAATTTTATTCACGCAGAATGACTGGAGGGACAAGCTTTTTTAATCCGGGAGATTCTTCGATTATCCGGAATATATCAGCTAAGTCTTTTTGGCGTTTACTGGCGCGCCTTGTCTTGTCAGAATAGGCCCATACTTTTCCCTGCAGAACATCTTCGATCGCAGCAACCTTCATTTCATAATCCATGACAGTTTTTACGGATGCACGCTTTATGAAAGGCTGGTAGCGGGGATCGGTTTGAATCTGAATCCGCAGATCAGACTTTGGACTTTTAAGATTCAGACTATGCGGGAATTTTTCGATCTTGAATAATTTCTTTGCCTCTTTTGTTAAGGCATCAAGAGCATCAGCAATAACTACGATGTCCAAGTCTAAGCTCACAACTGGTTCTGCATAAGCATTGACAGCTAGTCCGCCAATGACACAATATTCGATATCCAGTTTTTTCAGCAGATCGAGCAGGTGTTGCAGGATATCCTCCTGACTGTTGCTAACACTATTCAAGAACTCCTTCTTTGTCATAGGCGATTATCTCTCTTGCTTTTTTTAAAAGATTTTTCTCTGCCCTGTGCGTTCAGCATAGCACGGGATATATACATGTCGCAAGCCAATTGATTGAATTCACAGGAGGAATGTTTTCTTTGTAACACTTTCGGCCTTCTTTCGTGTTTCACATATGTAAGAAGGTCAATGGAGATATATCGGAGGATATAATGAAAAAATATAGAATGATCGTCCTTTTTGTGTTGATGGTCGGTGTCTATGGTGTGCCAACCATGTTCGCTCACGGGAAGAAACCAGATCTGCCGGATCATTATCTCACCTTCTCCTTCGTGATCCACCCGGCTAGCGTGGGGTATAAACATCGTGTGGCCAGCAGTACATATCTGACGACGAATCTGGATTTTGTCGGAGGAGAGAATGATCTGTATTTCCAGGTGGGCGCCTCCTACATGATCCCCCGTAAGTTCTGGATATTCTGGTTTTATGGCGGCACCGGGCTTCAGTTTTCACGAAGACATGCCTATCAGTATCCCTACATCACTTTGGGAACACGGTTTTGGATCCTTTATTCTGAAGTCGTCTACCCGATACAAAGAGCTGGAGACACGGGTTTTCGCTTTGGCTTTAGTGTGACTTTTTAGAGCATGACATTGATTGAAAGGTTTCCGCTGGCCTTCTGTTTTGCGAATCTCTGAGGAACAATCCCTAGAAGAGAAGCCGTAGACGGCTTGAAATATATCCCAAATAACCTGAAATCAACCTGAAACAAAGCGATCCCATAAGGGTACAGACTGTCCGCTAACGGACATCTTTTGTTCTGCCCGCGGACGCAATATTTCAATAATTCATCAAAATTCTACTTTTCCCCCCTAGAAGATAAACGTTGGCACGATTATTGCTCTATAGGAGGGTGGTAAGACCGATGAAAGAAAAAATCAATAAGGAGAATAAAATGAGATTCAGAGAAAAAGCACTAATCCTGTTGGTGGCAGTTGTCATCAGCTTGGCCGCTTTCAGCTTGATTTCAGCACCCGCTGTGGATATGGTCAAAGTTGGAAAGCAGGCCGGTTATGAGATCATCACCAACTGGTTGGCTCAAGTCGATGTGCCCTCACACCATCCAGTTACCAGAAGTGTTTAAGCTAACCTGGATGGAAAAATGATGAGGTACGACATCAAACCTAGGGATTGGTTGACAAGGATGAAATCTTCGATCCGAGTCAGCCAATCCCTCAACATTTTTTTGATCCCCCCGTTTTTTATTCCCGCCTTAATGCCTTCCCGCCTCCATAAATCCCCTGCCCCAAGACGGCCCCACGTCTAAATAACTCAAAGATCTTTTTTTTCTTCAACTCTTGAAAAAATTAATACAACCTGTTAGAGCGACTGATTCCTCACATTCTCTTTGATTTAAGAAGATTCAATTCCTTGCCCTGCGAAATAAATCATGGAAAAATCCATGCTAAGGCAAAGAACCTGAAAGAGGCTTTTAGGTATTCGACCACCCTCTAGTTTTGTGCCAGTTTTTATTCTATAATATTTGAATCAAGGGTTGAATTCAACCATGTCTTTGGGTATACTCCTCCATTTTATGTCATGTTTTAAGATCGGAGCGCAGAGAGATACAGTTAAATGTAGAGGTTAGAGACTCATGAAGATAGATTTGAAAAAACTCCGGAATATCGGCATCAGTGCGCACATCGACTCTGGCAAGACCACTCTGACAGAGCGGATCCTTTTCTATTGCAAAAAGATACACCGGATCCATGAAGTCCGGGGGAAAGATGGAGTGGGGGCCACTATGGACTCCATGGAGCTGGAGAAGGAGAGAGGGATCACGATCGCATCGGCGGCCACCAACGTGGAATGGGACGGCTTTTCCATCAACATCATCGACACACCCGGGCACGTGGATTTCACCATCGAGGTGGAGCGTTCGCTCAGAGTTTTGGATGGGGCAATCCTGGTTCTGTGTTCTGTGGGTGGAGTCCAGTCGCAATCGTATACGGTGGACCGCCAGCTCAAACGCTATAAGGTTCCCAACCTCGCTTTTATCAACAAGTGCGACCGGATCGGCGCCAATCCTTATAAAGTCAAGGACCAGTTGGTTGAAGAACTGGGGCGTAATGCCGTGTTGATGCAAATACCTATAGGACTTGAAGTAGATCATAAGGGAGTCGTGGACCTCATCCAGATGAAAGCCCTCTATTTTGACGGTCCTTCAGGAGAGATCGTTCGGATTGAGAACATTCCTTCAGGTTTGCGGGATGAAGCCGAGTCGAGGCGTGAGGAGATGTTGGAAGCTGTCTCCATGTTTTCAGAGGAATTGATGGAGGCGATCTTTGAAGCACGGGTGACAGATAATCTCATCTGCGAGGCTGTGCGTAGGGGAACCTTGTCGAACGGCCTGACACCGGTTTTTATGGGATCTGCCTACAGGAACAAGGGGATCCAACCTCTCTTGGATGCGGTCGTTAAATATCTTCCCGATCCATCCGAGGTCGAAAACTTTGCCATCGACCATGACCACGGGGAAAAAGAGGTGAAGCTCGTGGCAGATCCGGATGCGGACAGTGTGGCGCTGGCGTTTAAGCTGGAAGAGGGCAAGTATGGGCAGTTGACCTATATCCGGATCTATCAGGGGAGTCTCAAAAAAGGAGATGTGCTTACCAATACACGTTCTCAGAGGAACCTCAAGGTGGGCCGGTTGATCCGGATGCATGCAGACAGCATGGCGGATATCGAGGAGGCCAGTGCGGGAGATATTGTGGCACTCTTCGGGATCGAGTGTGCCTCTGGCGACACGTTCGTAAAACCAGGGCTCAACTATGCGATGACGTCCATCTATGTTCCTGATCCCGTGATCTCTCTAGCTTTGACTCCGGTGGACAATAAGGCGTCAGACAATATGGCCAAGGCCCTGCAGCGGTTCACAAGGGAAGATCCCACATTCCGTATCTATGTCGATCCTGAGCTGAATCAGACACTCATCCAGGGAATGGGAGAGCTCCACTTGGATGTCTATGTGGAGCGGATGAAGCGGGAGTACAAGGTGGAAGTGGAAACGGGCGCACCACAGGTGGCCTACCGGGAGACGATCGGCCAGAGCGCTGAATTTGATTACATTCACAAAAAACAAACCGGAGGTGCCGGCCAATTCGGTCGTGTCAGCGGATTAATCGAGCCTATGGACCTGGGAAACTATGAATTCGTGGATGCAGTGAAAGGCGGGAATATTCCCAGAGAGTTCATCCCCGCCTGCGACAGGGGCTTTCAGGCTGCCCTCAAAAAGGGAGCGCTCATCGGTTTTCCCGTGGTGGGAATCAGAGTGACCCTCAAAGATGGGCAGTCTCATCCTGTTGATTCTTCTGACGTAGCCTTCCGTACGGCTTCAAAGGAAGCATTCAAGCAGGCTTACTGGAAGGCCAAACCTCACATTCTTGAACCCATTATGAAGGTTTCTGTGGAGGGCCCTTCTGAATTTGCGGGAAATATATTTTCCAGCATCAATCAAAGACGGGGTATCATCGTTAGCTCTGTTGAGGATGGGACATTTGCCCGGGTTGATGCCGAAGTCCCTCTGAGCGAGATGTTCGGTTACTCGACGACCCTGCGTTCTCTGACTCAGGGCAAAGCGGAGTTCACCATGGAATTCCTGAAATATGGAAAGTTGCCTACGAATATCTCTGAGGATCTAATGGCTAAGTTCGATGAGAAAAAAAGAAAAAAACACAGTAAGTAAAGGAGTCAAATCCTATGATAAAGGCAGATCTCATAAAACGAAGTCCCTTGAGGATCCTGGAAAAGTCGATCCGAGGGGGATTGGGGACGGGAAACATCGGTGTTTTGGCGTCGCGAAAAGGCGTGGGAAAAACAGCCTGTCTTGTTCATATCGCCACGGATAAACTGTTCCAGAACAAGCCTGTGATCCATGTATCCTATGCGAGCCGGGTGGACTATATCATCAACTGGTATGAAGATATCTTCAAGGAGATCGCAAAAAAGCGAGAGCTGGAGCGGGCCATCGAAGTCCACGACGAGATCATAAAGAATCGTGTCATCATGAATTTCAAGCAAGATGCGGCAAAAACAGAGCAGATCTTGAAGAGCCTTGAGACAATGATACAATTTGGGCAGTTTGCGGCACATACTCTGATCGTGGATGGGTACGATTTTTCGTTGGGTTCTCCCGAAGACCTCCAGAAATTCAGGGATTTTGCCAACAGAATGGGCACGGAGGTGTGGTTCAGCGCATCACTCAGGGGAGATGAGCCTCTCTTTGATGAGCAGGGTGTGCCTCTTGTTCTTCTGCGGTATCTGGACGAGATCGCCGTCTTGATCACCCTCGGATTTAAAGAAGAATTTGTCCGGTTAAGCCTTGCCAAGTGCCATGAGTGCCTCTCTCTCGGGGTGCTGCCACTCAAGCTTGACCCGCAATCCCTTCTTATCGCCAAAGATATCTGAGTCACCGGATATTTTATTTTTTCTAAAATTGCCAACCTTTATGATTTTTGCCGGCATTGATTTTTCAAAAGCCCTGGCTTAAAATTCCCTCTGAAGTGCCAGAGCTTTGAGATTGTCTGAATGTCCGGATGCCGCATGAAAACGCCAAAAGATACAGCCCTCCTGTTTTTGAAGAATAACTGCCTGCTCCCCGAGCAGATCGACCCTGACGCTGTGCTTGATGATTTTCTGGTAGAAATGGATCTGGGACTCGCAGGGGAGAAGAGCTCACTGGCCATGATACCCACTTTCATAACGATCGATAAACCTGTACCCGCCTTTAAGCCTGTCATCGCTCTCGATGCAGGGGGAACGAACCTTCGTGTTGCCACAGTCATGTTTGATGGGGAAGGAAATCCCAAGATCAGCAACTTAACAAAGCACAATATGCCTGGGAGTGCGGGAAATTTAGGTAAAGATGAGTTTTTTGACAAGTTTGTGGAATTCCTATTGCCGTTTGCAGATAAGGCTGATTCTGTGGGGTTTTGCTTTTCTTATCCTGCAGAGATATCTCCAGACCGTGACGGCAGACTGCTTTCCTGGACGAAGGAGATCCAAGCGCCTGAAATTGTCGGTGAGTTTATCGGCAAAAACATTTTCGACCGGTTGGAGCAAAAAGGTTTCAGACTGAAATTCTCGCTTCTCAACGACACGGTTGCAACACTGCTGGCGGGAAAGAGCGTCGACTTCGCTCAAAAGTACAGCACCTATGTTGGGTTTATCTTGGGAACCGGTACGAACACTGCCTACATCGAATACAATCGTTACATCACCAAATGTCAAGGTTTGGACCCTGAGGGTTCTCAAGCGATCAACACCGAATCCGGCAACTTCAGTAAATGTCTGCAGGGTCCCGTAGATATCGAGTTTGATAAAACGACTGAGAATCGCGGTCAGTATGGATTCGAGAAGATGATCTCCGGAGCATATCTCGGAGGATTGTGCTTGTTAGCGTTAAAAAAAGCAGCCGAGGAAGACCTTTTTTCTCGGGCAGGGAAAGAGTGGATTAAATCCAGAGAGGATCTTTCCACGGTTGAAGTGGATGGCATTTTGAGAGACCCATCACGGGGAATCGTGGGGGGAGCGGGAGAAGTGTCCGCCGAAGATAAAGAACTTGTCCAGTATCTGTGTTCAGCCATTTGCGAGAGGGCTGCTCTTTTTGCTGCGCTCAATGTTTGTGCAGCCATCATAAAATCCATTGGCGGGAAATTATCAGTACATCCCATCTGTGTGAACATCGATGGGTCTGTCTATTACAAGATCGTGGGATTCTCTCGTATGGTCGAGGGATACTTGGAAAAGATCCTGGGACCAAAACAGCTATCCTATGAACTCATCCGTGTGGCCGATTCTCCCCTTATTGGCGCAGCGGTAGCAGGGCTCATGTGCTGAGAATTTGACTCGGGAATTGTCCTGTGGTAAAAGGGGAAATCAACGGTTTCGATTGAGAAAGAAAAACACCATCCCTTAGAGGAGTTTGCTATGTATAAAGTCGTTTTGCTCCGCCATGGAGAAAGCATTTGGAACAAAGAGAATCTTTTTACGGGTTGGACAGATGTGGACTTGAATGAAAAAGGCGTCCAAGAGGCTGTAGAGTCGGGGAAAGTTCTCAGAGAGGAAGGCTATGTGTTCGACGTTGCTTACACATCGGTGTTGAAAAGGGCCATAAGGTCTCTGTGGCTGGCCCTGGATGAGCTCGATATGATGTGGATCCCGGTCTACAGATCCTGGCGGCTGAATGAGCGTCATTACGGAGCTTTGCAGGGTTTGAATAAAGCGGAGACAGCGAAAAAGTTCAGTGAAGAAAAAGTCCTACTCTGGCGAAGAAGCTATGATGTGCGACCGCCCTTGCTGACAGAGGATGATAAGCGCTATCCAGGAAAGGATCCACGTTATGCTAAACTTCCCAAACATCTTCTTCCCCTGGGAGAGAGTCTCAAGGATACTGTTGAACGCTTTCTTCCTTACTGGGAGGACATAATCGCTCCGGCAGTCCTCGAAGGAAAGCGTGTGATCATATCCGCCCACGGGAACAGTCTCCGTGCTCTCGTTAAACATCTTGATAACCTCAGTATGGAGGAGGTCATCGGCTTGAATATTCCAACTGGAATCCCCCTGGTGTACGAACTGGGCAAGGATCTAAATCCGATAAAAAGCTATTATATCGGTGACCAAGAAGCTGTGAAAAAGGCGATGGAATCCGTGAAAAAACAAGGTAAGGCGAAGTAGATCCCTTCACAATTTATTGCGAAGAGAAAGCTAGACTGTTTACAGAATTTTAAATCAGTCAATTTTGAGCCGTGAGGCTTTTTAAATTGGAAGAAAAAATCACAATGGAGGCACCTATGAATGAGACAAACACACAACCAAAGTCTTACAAAGATATTGGACTCGTTAACACAAGAGAGATGTTCCAAAAGGCCATGGAAGAGGGGTATGCTGTTCCTGCATACAACTTCAACAACCTGGAACAGCTCCAGGCTATCATTATCGGATGCGTGGAATCCCGGTCGCCGGTCATCCTTCAATGTTCTGAGGGTGCGATCAAGTACATCCATCCAGCCATGCTTCCTCATATTGCCTCAGGAGCTATTGCCATAATAAAAGAACTGGGCGCTGACATCCCCGTTGCTCTCCACCTCGATCACGGGGCAACCTTTGAGATCGCCAAAGCCTGCATCGATTCCGGCCTCTCTTCTGTCATGATCGATGGGTCCCACCATCCCTATGACGAGAATGTTCAACTCACCAAGCAGGTCGTGGACTATGCTCATACAAAGGATGTCACCGTGGAAGGGGAATTGGGTGTGCTTGCCGGGATCGAGGATGATGTCTCTGCCGAAGTCTCCCATTATACAAAACCCGAAGAGGTGGAAGATTTTGTGGGCCGGACGGGTGTCGATAGCCTGGCCATTTCGATCGGCACATCTCACGGGGCGTACAAATTCAAGATCAAGCCGGGAGAGGAAATCCCTCCTCTTCGATTTGACATCCTGGAAGAGATCGAGAAGCGGCTGCCGAATTTTCCGATCGTTCTCCATGGCGCATCCACAGTCCTTCCCGAGTATGTCGAGATGATCAACATGTTCGGTGGAAAACTCGACAATGCTGTGGGCATCCCAGAGGAACAATTGCGGAGGGCGGCCAAGTCGGCTGTCTGCAAGATCAACATCGACAGTGACAGCAGATTAGCTATGACTGCCACTATCCGAAGAGTGTTCGCTGAAAAACCGGAAGAGTTCGATCCCCGAAAGTATCTCGGCCCTGCACGTGATGCCTTGATCGCCATGGTCAAAACCAAAAATGAGTCTGTCCTGGGAAGCGCCGGCAAAGCATAATCGCAAGTGGTAGAAAAGTATAATTGCAGCAGTAGAAAAGCATAATTGTAAATGCTGGAAAAGCAAAGCCGGATTTGATTAAAGAAGGGAATTTTTCGGTGGAGCTGGCTGGGCCAACTCTAAATTTTGGAGGATAAAATGACCTCGAACGACCTCGATTTTTCCATAGAGACTTTGGGCGAATGCCGCATCCCCTCTCCGATGACAGGCGTTCCTTTTGTGGGCGGAAAAGATCACGTGCTTTATCACTCTAACTTCAGAGACATCCGGACTTACCTGGATGCGGCCAAAGAACCTCCACACTTCGAGATGGGCGGGCCTAGGGAAAAAATATTCTTCGATCCATCCAAGCTCAAGTGTGGCATCGTAACGTGTGGAGGCATCTGCCCTGGTCAGAATGATGTCATCCGGGGGATCGTCATGAGCCTTTACTACCACTATGGCGTTAAAACTGTTTTTGGCTATCGTTTTGGTTATGAAGGTCTGAGTTACAAATATGGACACACACCCTTAGAACTGGATCCTGATTTGGTCGATGATATCCACAAGTGGGGCGGAACGATCCTCGGTTCGTCCCGGGGGCCTCAAGATGTCTCGGAAATGGTCGACACCCTGGAACGGATGAATGTGGGGCTTTTGTTCACCATAGGAGGGGATGGCACGCTGCAGGGAGCCCAGTCCATCGCTGAAGAGATCGAGCGGCGGAGGGTGAATATCGGAGTTGTGGGGATTCCCAAAACCATAGATAATGATATCTCCTATGTGGGAAAATCCTTCGGTTTCGAAACAGCTGTTTCTGAGTCGAGGACGGCAATATACGGTGCTCACACAGAGGCTCTTGGAGCGAGGAACGGAGTGGGCCTGGTTAAGCTTATGGGCCGATACTCCGGATTTATCGCCGCATACGCCTCTCTTGCGAATAACGATGTCAACTTCTGTCTGGTACCCGAGGTGTCTTTCTCCCTTGAGGTTTTCCTTGAGGCGTTAAAGAAAAGATTGGACGCTCGAGGGCATGCCGTCATTGTTGTCGGGGAGGGGGCCGGACAGGATCTGATGATGAGGACCCTGGAAAAGGATGCTTCAGGGAATATCAAACTGGGAGATATCGGTGTTTTTCTCAAAGAACAAATCAAGATCTATTTTAAAAAGATCGGTGGTGAGGTCAATTTAAAATACATCGACCCGAGCTACATCATCCGCAGCGTGCCCGCCAACTCGAGTGATTCGGCATTCTGCCTTGTGCTGGGACATGATGCCGTGCATGCGGGTATGACGGGAAGGACAAATATGCTTGTGGGTCACTGGAACCAACAGTTCACACATGTGCCTATCCAGCAGGCGGTATCCAAACGAAAGCAGATCGATCCCCGTGGAAGGTTGTGGAGCGATGTCCTCTCCAGCACGGGGCAGCCGAAGGATCTGAAATGAAGGTTGTGGATAAATTAAGACAAGATGCCGAAGTCATCTTTCGGGCGGGACTCAGTGCGGTCGACTCCAATGCTGCTGTGACAAGATTTCTAAAAAGGAAGGATCGTGTGCTGACAGTTGATAATTCATCATATGACCTCGAGGATTATGAGAATGTCTATGTCGTTGGCGCAGGAAAAGCATCGGCAGCCATGGCTCAGGCTGTAGAGAGGATTCTGGGTGAGCGAATCAAAGCGGGCGTAGTCAACGTCAAGTATGATCACACCTTGCTCCTGGATATCATCACGCTCAATGAGGCGGGACATCCCGTCCCTGACGAAGCTGGTCTAAAGGGAACACAGCGGATCGTTAAGCTTCTTGAGAAGACCGGTGAAAAAGACTTGGTTCTGTGTTTGATCTCGGGTGGAGGATCGGCGCTTTTACCTTATCCTGCGGAAGGGATCACCCTGGATGAGAAGAGGCAGTTGACCCAAATACTCTTGGAGAGTGGCGCCACCATCCATGAGATGAATGTCCTTCGAAAACATGTGTCTCGCGTTAAGGGAGGAAAACTGGCGCGGTTGGCCTATCCTGCGACTTTGGTCACTGTGATCTTATCGGATGTGATCGGTGACGACCTGGACAGCATTGCCTCAGGTCCCACCGTTCCCGACAGAAGTACGTACGCAGATTGTTTGCGTATTTTGCACAAATATTCTGTGCAGGACAATATTCCCAAAGCTGTCCTTGATCACTTAGAGAAGGGGGCCCAGGGACTCATCGAAGAAACGCCAAAAGTGGATGATCCGGCCTTTTTCAAAACACAAAATGTGATCGTGGCCAACAATTCACTTGCTGTCCAGGCCGCCAAGAGCAAGGCTGATGAACTCGGGTACAACAGCCTGACCCTGTCTTCTTACATTGAAGGGGAGACTAAGGATGTCGCTCTAGTTCATGCTGCAATCGCCAAAGAGATTTTGAAGACGGGGGAGCCCGTGTCAAAACCAGCCTGCGTTATATCCGGCGGGGAAACCACGGTAACGATCTGTGGGAAGGGCAAGGGGGGGCGCAACCAGGAATTTGTGCTTGCAGCAGCGATCGCAATAGACGGCCTGGAGAAAGTGGTCATTTTGAGTGGGGGTACAGACGGTACCGATGGCCCCACCGATGCGGCTGGCGCACTCGCCGATGGCAGAACAGTCACCAGAGCAGCGAGTCAAGGATTGGATGCCCAAGAATACCTCCGCAATAACGATTCCTATTCTTTCTTCTACCCTCTGGGCGACCTGCTCAAAACAGGTCCAACATTCACGAATGTCATGGATTTACGACTGGTCATTGTGGGCGAGTGATCTTGTAAAAGTTGTTTGCAAGAGTAACAGAGTTCTCCGAGTAAATCCGCGGTAATTTCTGATAGTACTTCCTTTTCTTTCTATTAACTTGTTAATTCTAAGAACTAGAATCAATTCCGAAAGAGCCACTCTGTGGGCAACGCACTGTAACTCTTATTTTAAGAAGGGGATTTTTATCTAACTATGAGATCTGGCCTAAAGACGTTGTCTTCGCTGAGCCAATCGATCGCCTTGTCCAGAATATGGCGATGTACATCTGTTTCGGACGGGGCCATGGATTTGGGTGTGCGGAAGGAGTGGTCTCCTCCCTCGATGATGTCCAACTCCCATTGATCGTGCAGCTTGTTCAAAACATCCATGAGTTTCTCCAGGTTACAGAGAGAATCCCTTGTGCCGGCGAAAAAAAACTTCGGGACTTCTGTTGTTGTTACCTTTATTTAGCGGCCAGATAGCCTTTCAGGTAGCGTGCCGTGTGGGATTTTTGGGAACGGATAGCGGTTTCAGGAGGGCCTTGAACAACGATCTCCCCTCCTCCATCACCACCCTCAGGGCCAAGGTCGATGATGTGGTCTGCACACTTGATCATGTCGAGATTGTGTTCGATGACCACCACCGTGTTTCCCTCTTCGACGAGCGTTTGGAAGGCTTCTAAAAGGACAGCCACGTCATCGGGATGGAGTCCTATCGTCGGTTCGTCAAAAAGGTACAGGATATTCTTGTTCTTCTGGTGGACGAGATTGTAAGCCAGTTTGATCCTCTGGCGCTCACCTCCGGAGAGCGTAGTTGTAGGCTGGCCCAGTCTTAGATAGCCTAAGCCCACTTCTATTAGAGGCAGCAGTTTTTTCCGGATCTTTGTGTTATCCGAAAAAAATGAGGCCGCTTCGGATATACTCATCTGGAGGATGTCGTCGATGTTTTTCTCCCTGTATTTCACGTCCAGGATCTCGCTCTTGAAGCGCTTGCCCTTACAGGACTCGCATGTCAGGACGATATCGGCGAGAAATTGCATTTCCACGACCTGATGTCCCGCGCCTTTGCATTCATCACACCGGCCCCCATCGGTGTTGAAGGAGAAGAAACCAGGCTTATATCGCATGGTTTTTGCATCTCTTGTCTGAGAGAACAGCTGCCGGATCTCGTCCATGGCTTTGGTGTATGTCGCGGGAATGGACCGGGGCGAAGTGCTCAGCGGAGATTGGTCGACCATGATGACCTTATCCACAGCCCCCTTCCCTTGTATGTCTAGGAAGCCATCCGTTGATTGCCCGTTCCAACCTCTGTAGAGGACGTCATGAAGCAGTGTGCTTTTTCCCGAGCCGGAAACACCGGTCACACAGGTAAAAGCGTGTAACGGGATCTTCACATCCAGATGTTTGAGATTGTGCTTATGGGCATCGGTGATGGTGATGAATCCCTGTCCCTTTCGCCGCTCTTCGGGGATCTTGATCTGCTCTTCGTGTCTCATGTACCGGGCTGTGCGGGACTGGGGGAATCTGAGAAATCGAGACATCGAGCCTGAAAATATCACTTTCCCCCCGTTCTCTCCGGCTCCAGGCCCGAGGTCGATGATGTATTCTGCGGATTTGATGATCTCTGGGTCGTGCTCCACGACCATCACTGTGTTCCCTATCTCTTGCAGGGACTTGAGGATCTCGATCAGACGATGGTTGTCTCGAGCGTGGAGCCCGATACTCGGCTCGTCCAGCACAAAGAGCGTGCCGACAAGAGACGTGCTCAGAGCGGCTGCAAGGTTGATCCTCTGGGCTTCCCCTCCGCTGAGTGTGAACGTCATGCGGTCGAGGGTGATGTAGTCCAACCCCACCTCCAGAAGAAATTTTAATCTCCCCTGGATCTCGGCGAGAAGTTTTTCAGCCACCTGTTTCTGAAAAACAGTCAGATCCACAGAGCTAAAGAAGTCCTGCATCTGCTGGACCGTTTTCCGCGTGACCTCGCCGATGGATCGGCCGCCGATTTTTACGCTCAGCGCCTGGGGATTCAGGCGCATTTGATGGCAGTCGGGGCAGGGGACATATTTTCTGTAGCGCGCCAGAAGAACGCGTACCTGGACCTTGTACTTTTTCCTCTGGAGCCTGTCGAAGAAGCCCAGAACACCCTTGTACTGGCCCTCGCCCTCAAAGACGAACTTTTTCCACTCGTCCGTCAGGTCTTCATAGGGAACATCCACGGGGATTTCCCTGGATTGTGCCTCCTCCAGCAGCCGCCGCATGCGCCTTCGGGACACCGGCTTTGACCATGGCTCGACAGCCCCCTCTGCGAGGGATTTTTTTTTATCGGGGATGATCTTGTCCTCATCAAAGATCGCAAGGTCACCGAAACCGTGGCATGTGGGACATGCACCCTGTGGACTGTTAAAGGAGAAGAGGTTGGGGTAAGGGGCTTCATAGAGGATGTCGCATTTTTTACACTCCAGCTTGTCGGAAAAAAGAAAAACGCGCCCTTTTTCTGTGAGGACCTTAGCCCTCCCCCCTCCTTTGACCATGGCGATCTCTAAGGAGTCTGCAAGTCTTTCTCGTTCGTCTCTGTCCAGGGTCATTCGGTCCACGAGTACATCTAAGCTTTCTGAGTCCCCCAGATCCGCCTCATCGAGATCAAGGATTGTGTTTCTTTTGATGAGTCTTGAAAAGCCATCCTTTCGGAGTTGTTCAATACCTGCCTCCCGAGGCCAGGAGAAGGAGATCCAGACTTTTGTCTCAGGAGGCAAAGCGTACAAAGTCTCGATCATGGAATCGATGGTGTCTCTCTCGACAGTTTTGCCGCATTTCTGACAGTGAACGATGCCGATCCGGGCGTACAGCACTCTCAGAAAATCATAAATCTCAGTGACGGTGGCAACTGTGGATCGGGGATTCTTTGTGACAGCCTTCTGCTGGATGGCGATGGCAGGAGTGATCCCTTCGATCCTCTCGGCGTCCGGCTTGTCCATACGTTCCAGGAATTGGCGGGCGTAGGCAGAGAGGGATTCGATGTACCGGCGCTGGCCTTCGGCATAAAGAGTGTCAAAAGCCAATGAGGATTTCCCCGACCCGGAAACACCCGTGACAATGATGAACTTGTTCAAGGGGATATCCAGGTCGATCGCTTTGAGGTTGTGCACACGCACGCCGCGGAGGATGATCTTATCTTTTGGTGCAGTCATTTGAGATGGGGAGAGTTTTAAGTCTTGTTTTTTGTCCACTCCAGGATTTTTGCTCTGAGTTTGTCGGGATCCACAGGCCTTGTCAGAAAATCATTCATCCCAGCTTCGAGGCATTCATCGCGGCCCTCTTTAAAAGCCACAGCTGTGAGGGCGATGATCGGGAGTTTGGTGTTTCCCGATTTCCGGATGTTTTTTGTCGCTTCGACCCCACCCATGACAGGCATTTGGAGGTCCATCAGGCATAGGTCATACTCCTCTGTGGTGG
>Ga0307379_10004789_pt1 | contig 19151 bp, 12 predicted proteins | sample UN2MG_FD_202237 | JGI IMG/M metagenome (GOLD analysis project Ga0307379, IMG submission 202237) | Soil microbial communities from Risofladan, Vaasa, Finland - UN-2 | ecosystem: Environmental > Terrestrial > Soil > Coastal area > Acid sulfate soil | place: Finland: Risofladan, Vaasa | collected... | reverse complement strand
TGTCGTTCGATGACTCACCGCTACCGATCGTCGATCGCGGGTGGTGGAGCCTGCCGTTGGAGGCGGTCGGGGTGGCGATCTGTGGGTGGCTGTGGCGCCACAACAACCTCGGCGATCGCGCCCGCCGATCCGAGTTCGCGCGCAACGGTCAGCTCGACGCCGTACCCGAACGCCTCGGCTGAACCGACCGGTGCGAGGGCGCCTGTGGGACACTGCGGTGGTGTTGATCCTCGTACGCCACGGTCGAACCCCGGCGAATGCCGCCGGCTTGTTGCAGGGGCGCCTCGATCAGGACCTCGACGAGTTCGGCGAGGAACAGGCGGTGGCGGTGGCGAAGTACGTGCGCAGTGGCGGCGATGTGGCAGCGGTGGTGGCGAGCCCACTGCGCCGGGCGCAACAGACTGCCGAGGCGTTCGGCCTTCCCATCGAGACCGACGAGCGGTGGGTGGAGCTGTCGTACGGCGTGTACGAGGGCACGCCGCACACCGAGGTGCCGTCCGAGGTGTGGCAACGGTGGCGAGAGGATCCGCACTTCACACCCGATCGGGGTGAGTCGCTGGCGGTGCTCGACGGGCGCGTCCGGTCGGCTTGCGTGGAGCTCATCGAGCGGGCGTCGCACGAGAACGTCGTGGTGGTGAGCCACGTGTCACCGATGAAGGCAGCGGTCGCGTGGGCACTCGGCGTCGGCGTCGAGATCTCGTTCAACTGTCACCTCGACCAGGCCGCGGTGTGTCGGATCGTGTTCCGTGGCGACCGTCCCGTGCTCCAGAGCTTCAACGAGACGGCCCCACTTCCGAACTCGTGAACTCGTGCGGGAACTATTCCCGCACGAGTTCACGAGAAGCCGGGATCGACCTGTACGGCTCAGCCGGCGGGGCTGGGGTAGTCCGGCGGGGTCTCCTCGGGTGGCGCCACCTCGTAGATGGTCACGGCGCCTTCGGGGTCGAACAGCTTGTTCTCCGTCGGCCACTCGCCGGGTAGGTAGCGCTTGCCGCCGTCGACGAACGCCCACATGCCGGTGCCCTCCTTGCGGATCTCGTCGGGCCCGACGGCGGTGGGATCCCACCACACGAGGGTGGCGTCGTCGATGCCGTTGAAGTCGGTGTCGGGCCAGATGCCCTTGTCGCCGTAGGTCAACAGTGGCTCCGTGAGCGCCGGCGTCGTGCCGCCACCGGCGAACAGGGCATCACGGAACGTCTCCGGTGTGAGGTTCGGGCCGACCGCTTGCAGGTTGGCCGCCAGGAGCGTGTACGGCGAGATCAGCAACGTGATCGTGTCCTTGGCCGGTGGCTCGGCACCCATGAACCACTGATACAACCCGTAGAACCCGGAGATCTCGGGCGTCACCGGAACCGCAGTGTCGGCCCGGATCGCAACGGCGTGCGCCCACTGCGTCTGGTCGTAGGTTCGCCCGAACGCCGTGAGGTCCGACAGGGCCGGCGCCGCGATGATCCACTCCGGGAAGTACTCCTGGGCGGTCGCTTCGTTGGTGAGGTCGCGAGGAGCGATGCCATCGCTGACCAGGATCACCGTGCTGACGCCCGACGCCTTCAGCTTGGCGATGATCTGCGACGCCTGGGCCTGGATGGTTGCCGGATTGAGTTCGTAGGGCAACGACTCGACGATGGCAGCGCCGGCCTCGGTGAGGTCGGCTTCGAACGCCGCGGCGATCACCGGTGACTCCGGGCTCGACGAGATCCACACGTGTCCGAACGAGCGGGGTTGCGCCTGGAACGCCTCGTCGCCGGCGAAGTCGGCGTTGCCGCCGACAATCTGCTTCGAGATGAACTCGGTGGCGTGCGCCCGACTCTGGGCGGCGCTGATCCCAAGGCTGTACACGTACGGGTCGCGCTCGGCGAACCAGTCCGGTGGCTGACCCGGTGTGCACGCCACGCACATCACGCCGCGGGCGGCGAGTTCGTCGGCGAACGCATTCGTCAGCGCAGGGCCGCCGAGCACCACGAAGGGCTCGAAGTCCTCCGCGATCCGCACCGCGTCGGCACGAGCGACCGTCGGGTCGTTCGCGAAGCCAGTGCTCTCGTAGAACTCGAGTTCGATCGTCCGGCCGTACAACTCGTAGAACTGCTCGAACAATCCGAGCATGTCGTTGGCGGTCTGCTGCGACTCGGCGTTCGTGTCGTCGACGCTGATGGGTTCGGCCAGGTAGTTGATGATCGGGTCGTCGTCGGGGCCCTGGTACTGGACCACCTTGATCGTGTCGGCGGTGACGCCTCGGGTCGTCTCGCCGCCGTTGTCGCCCTCGAACGGGGCGTAGCACTCGGGAGCGAAGAACCACTCGATCGCCAGGTTCCCGGTCGCGGGGTCGCAGCGCTCGTCCCACGCGACGTCGATGCCCTGCTCCTCGGCTTGACTGAACGACAGCGGGAACGTGATCTCGCCGCCACCGCCGTCGGGTTCGGTGTCGTCGGGCGTGGTCTCCTCAGGCGCATCGGTCGTGTCCGGCGCATCGGTGGCCTCCGGCGCCTCGGTGACCGCGGTGGTCGTGTCGGCGCCGGCATCACCGTCGTCGTCGTCGCTGCTCGTGACGAGGACGATGCCGGCCACCGCCGCGATGACGAGCACGATCGCTCCGATCGGTCCCCACTTCTTGAGAGTGTTCGACGAGGAGCCCCCGCCCTCTGCCTGTGCTGGTTGCATGATCTACTCCGTTCCCCCTGATCGGGTGATCGCGGCACCGGAAGTGCCGAGGTATGACTCGATGACGTCTGGATGGGCCAGAACGTCCGCTGGCGGTCCGGTCGCGATGACCAGACCCTGTTCGAGTGCGAGCAACCGGTCGGAGACGCCGGACACGAACGGGATGTCGTGTTCGACGATGACCAGGCTCGCGCCCATCTCGTCGCGCAGCCGTCGGATCACCGGCGCCAGCGCTTCCACCTCGCGTTGGGCGATACCCGAGGTGGGTTCATCCAACAGGATCACCGCCGGCCGGTGTGCAACGAGGCACGCCAGGTCGACGACACGTCGAGTGCCGGTGGACAGCTCCCGTACGAACTTGTGGCGGTAGTCGCCGAGTCCCATCAGTTCGATGAGTTCGTCGACGCGCATGGCGACGTGCTGCTCGGAATCGACGACCATCGGCAGATGGAGCGCGGCGACCACGATGCTGCGGCTTCCCACAAAGCGTTCCTGCGCAACGGCGAGCGTCTCGGCGACGGTCAACTCGGGGAACAGGCGGGCGTCCTGGAAGGACCGTCCGAGGCCCAGCGCTGCACGGCTCGCCGAGTTCAGATCGGTGATGCTGCGGCCGTTCATCAAGATGTGGCCCTCGTCGAGCGGGGTGAAACCGGAGATCAGGTCGAACACAGTGGTCTTGCCGGCGCCGTTCGGGCCGATCATGCCGACGATCTCGCGGGGCCACACGTCGAACGAGGCGCCGTTGACGGCCCGGATCCCACCGAAGGTGACCGCGAGTTCGACGACCGACAAGACCGGTGCCTCGGTCCGGTCGATCACCGCCTGATCGAGATCGGTGTCCGCGCCGCCGGTGCCGTCGTCGTCGGCGTGCGCTGCAGAGAGAAAGACCGAGCGCAACAGGTCGGGTCGTTCGAGCAGCTCGGCGGTGGGACCGTTGAAGCGGATGGTGCCACGCTCCATGAAGTAGGCCCGCTCGGCAACGGTGAGCGCCACATTGACACTCTGCTCGACCAGCACCACGGTGACGCCGTCGTCGGCCATGCGGCGCACGATCGGAAGGAGTTGGCCGACTACGACGGGCGCGAGGCCGAGTGACAGTTCATCGATCAGCAGCACCTTCGGTCGCATCACGAAGCTCATCGCCAGCGCCAGCATCTGTTGCTGGCCACCGGACATGTTGGCGGCCGGAGAATCGAGGCGATCCGCGAGGATGGGGAAGATCTCCAGCACCTCGGCGGTGGCCGCTTCGACGCCGGCGGGGTCGCGTCGGTTGGTCCACCCGGCCAGCTCGAGGTTCTCCTTGACCGTGAGCGACCCGAACACGCCCTGGCCGCCGGGCATCTGCACGATGCCGAGCGCGGCGATCTCGTTCGGCGGGGCGTGAGTGATGTCGCGTCCGTCGAGCACGATGGCCCCGCGGTCGGCTTCGACGATGCCCGAGATCGACTTCAACAGCGTCGACTTGCCGGCGCCGTTGGTGCCGAGCAGCGCGACCACCTCGCCCTCGTCGAGCCGCAGGTCGATGCCGTGGAGCACGGTGCGGTTGTCGTAGCCGGCCTCGACGCCCTTGAGCAGCAGCAGGCTGGTGTGTCCCTGGCGGCGGTCGTAGAGCACTTCGGAGCGAGCCGCAGCGGACTGCCACACCTGGGCGATGTCGTCGTCGATCACGTCAGCGACGCTGCGCAGCACGAGGGCGCCGATGATGAACATCGGGATCATCACGAGCATGCCGATCTCGATCGACCAGTTGTCGGCGATCCAGCCGATCACGGGCAGCACGAACAACCCGGGGATCACCCACAGCGATCCGATGGCGAAACCGGTCGCCCGGGCCCGGGGCGGGATCGCCAGCGAGAGCGCGGCGAGCACCCCGGGGCCGATGATCGCGAGCGATGCGGAGATGACGCAATTGAGCGCAACGGCGATGTACACGTTCGGGGCGAAGGCGAATCCGGCGGAGGCGAACGACGTGAGCAGGGCCACCGAGGCGACGAACCTGATCAGGCCTTTGATGTTGCCGACGAAGCGCCGGGTGGCGATGCGGGCTCCGATCACGAGCCCGACGAGCGCGAAAGGTTCGGCGACGGCTGCGGCGACGCCGCGGGCGCGTTCGTCGAGGTTGAACTTCTGCTCGTAGAGCAGCGCCGCGAGGGTGACGAAGCCGATCAACGACGTCGCGAGGAACGGCAGGCTCCACCAGATGCGCTGCAGTGCCTTGACCTTGTGGGCTGTGCGCCAACTCTCGGCGAACGACGGCGACTCCTCCTCGGTGTCGATGATGTCCTGCGACGCGCCGGTGGCCTGGCGCTCCCAACGGCCCCTGATCGGTTCCTTCATCCGCAATGCGAGCACGGCGAAGATCACCGTGGGGATCACGAACACCAGGAACGGCACGCGCCAGTCGAAGTAGTACGCCAGCATGCCGGCGGTCAGCGGGCCGATGAAGGCGCCGACAGCGTTTGCCGCTCGGTGGAAGCTGTAGACCCTCGACCTGGATTCGATCGGGTAGTAGTCGGCGATCAGGGAGTTGTGCGTGGGGTCGATCACCGCTTTGCCGAGCGCAGACCCTGAGCGGGCGATCGTGAGCAGAATCAGCCCGGTGGCGAGGCCGGTCATGCCGGAGAACATGGCCCACATCAGGGCGCCGCCGACGACGAGCGGGATGCGCTTGGACTTGTCGGCGTATTGGGCAATCGGGACTTGCAGCGCCAGCGCGGCGATCGAGGACAGCGCCACGATCGACAGCGCCGTGGAGATGTTGATGTCGAACGACTCGCGGATCTCGGGCAGCAGGATGCCGAACGCGGTGCGATCCAGTTCGTCGACTGCGTTCAGTCCGAACAGGATGATCAGCGGGAATGCCGCCTCGCCGCCGCAGAGGTCGGTCATCCACTGCTTGGGGTGGCGCACGCCGTAGGCGAACCGTTTGACCATGGGAGCGGTCTGGTCGGGTGCGGTCACGTCGCACTCCGTTCGGCCGACGCCAAGTCGTCGTCGGCCACCTCTGGTGTCGGCCCGGTACCGTTCAATTGCGTGGACGGGTCGACGCCGTTCGCGCTTGTCGCGGGCGATGCGGATGGCGGTTGGGCTGTGGCGTCGTCCGGGTCGACGCTGCTGCGGCGCAGGACGACCTCGACGTACCAGTCTCGAATCTTGATCACGAGGCTTGCGAGACCGCCCGGGATGATCAACAGCACGATCAGTACGCCGAGGGCCGACGACAACAGCCGCCATTCCGGCGAGGTGATGAACCACTCGCTGCCCTTGAGGAACACCGCTCCGAGCACCCCGCCGAACAGGGCGCCGAGCCCGCCGACGACCGACGCGGTGAACACCTCGAGGCTGATCACCGCCCCGTAGCTGGCGAGATCGAAGCTCTGGCTGAGATGCACGAAGAGCCCCCCGGCGATCCCGGCGACGAAGCCCGAGGTGATGAACGCCGTGAGCTTGACCGGAACCGGCGACACGGAGAACGCCTGGGCGGCGAGTTCGTTCTCGCGCAGGGCGACGATGGCGCGTCCGGTCCGGCTGTGGCGGACCCCTCGCAGAGCCAGGTACACCAGGGCGAGCACGACGAGCGTGTAGATGTAGAAGCGCGTGGGGGTCGACACGTCGATGCGTCCGAACAGGGGGAGGCGCTCGATCCGTTCCTGCGGAACCCAGTCGAAGAACTGACGGTTGAGCAACCAGGAGTTGACCGCCAGCGCGAACACGAGGGTGGTGACAGCGAGGTAGAGCCCGCGTAGGCGAAGCGCCGGGAGGCCGACGACCAGTGCGGCGATCGCGCCAGCGACGCCGCCGAGCACCAATGCCAGCGACATGTCGACATTCCAGGTGATCGTGGCCTTGCCGCTCACGGCGGCGCCGATCGCGACGAATGCCATCTGGCCGAGCGAGATCTGTCCGGCCCAGCCCGACAGCACGACGAGCGACAACCCGATCACGGCAAACACGACGACGGCGCTCGCCTTGATGATCTGATCGGTGCGCAGCAGCAGGGGGATCAGCGCGAGGCCCACGAGGATGAGCGTGGCCGTGCCCCAGCGCAACAGCCGTACGAGGGGCAGCCGAGCGACCCATGGCTGCAAGGCACGGACTTCGTCGGCGAGGCGCCACGCCGCGGACTCGTCGCGGTCAGCGCGTCCGTACTGGCGGCGCTGGAGCAGCAGCGCCACGAGGACTGCAGCGCCGAGGATCGGCATGACCAGCAGCGGGCTGCTCGCGTTCCACGCGACGCCGTATTCGAGCACGCCGAGCGCGATGGCGGTCGTGGCGACCGTGGGGAGGTGTCGGAGGCGGCCGATCACGAGGGCGGCGAGGGCGAGCACGAGCGTCGTGAGGCTGAGTGCCGCGCCGAGCGGAACACCGAGGATGCCGGCGCGCAGGAACAGCGCGAGGAACGACAGCGCAGCGGCGATGCCCCACACCAGCGTGGAGAGCCAGGCGACCGGGATGCCGAGCATCAGTGCCCGCTCGCTGCGTTCCGCCGAACCGCGGATGGCGGTGCCGAGCCTGGTGGTCCCGAGGAACACGGCGACGGCGACCATGGCGAGCGGTGCGACGATCAGCGCGATCAGGTCGTTGGCCGACAGGATGAACGTGCCGATCGTGAGCTTCCAGTCGACTGGTGGGGGAATGCGCTGCGAGGCGGCGCTCTCGCCCCACATCCGCGGCACGAGCAAGGCCAGCACGGCGAGGAGTTGAGTGATCCCGATGGTGGCAACGGTGAGGACGAGGCGCGACGCCTTGGCGAACCGTCGAACGAACGCGAGCTCGACGATCACGCCCAATGCGACCGCCGCCACGAGTCCGACACCGAACCCGAAGAGGTACGGCAGACCGGAGAAGACGATCAGTCCGACGGCGAGCGACGTGGGGACGAAACCGAGGTCGGCCTGGGCGAAGTTGATCACTCGGTTCGCTCGGTAGACGAGCGCCATGCCCATCGCCAACAGCGCAGTGAGCAGGCCAAGGATCACACCACGTACCCAGGCGCCGGCCGGCATGCCGAAGAAGACCAACTGGACCGCGATCAACCCGCCCGCGGGGAGCAGTTGCCAAGCGGCCCGTTGCAGTTGCGTGGCGCTCAGGCCGCTTCGAGACGCCCCCATGTCGTTCCGCAACCTAGCCGGGGCTACCCGTGCCGGAAGGGATCGGACGGCGTGATTCTCTGCGGCCGGGTCGGGTTGGCCTCGGTGCCTGATCTCGCCGTGGTGGGACCGCGGGTCAGCCCGCCGTCGACCAGGCGTCGCCGACGTAGAACGACGAGATCTGCTCGGAGCGATACGCGGTGTTGGGCTGGCCGGCCTTCGAGGTGATCTGCATCGCGACGTCGCCGCCCGAGGTGCCCGAGGGAACGACCTCGACGATCAGGGCGCTCAAGGGGTCTTCCGGGCTCGGCGGGAACGAGCCGATGCCACCGAAGGTGATCAGCACGTTGCCATTGTCGAGAACGTCGGCATCGCCGATGAAGTCCGTGTAGACGGGGGTGCCGTCGTCGAACTCGGCGCGATACTCCCAACGCTGGCTCGCGCTCCACTCGCTCGGGTCGCTTGAGCTGTCGTCGACGTCGTAGACGACCGCTCGGCTGTACGGCAGGTTCTGGGGGTCGTCCGGATCGGTGCCGGGTCGACCGTTGCCGTTGTCGAACACGACGAGCGCGCCGTCTGGCAGCACCTCGACGGCGTGCTGGTGGTACGGGAGGTCGCCGTCGATGTCGATGGTGGCGCCGGCGCCGAGAATCCATCGCAGCTGGGCCTGCGGCCCCTCGGTGTCGAGATGGTCGAACGCGATGATCTGATCGGTATGGCGCGACGAGATGAGCACGGCGTCGCGCTCGGGGTCGTACATCGCGCTGTTCGCGTGGGTCCAGTCGCGGTGCTCGGGCTCGGCGAACAGGCTGTCGTCTTCGCACATCGAGCTGCCCGGGAACTCCATCACGTCGACGGCATCCCAGAGGTCCCAGGTCCTGAGCACCGTGCCGTCGGGCTCGTACTCGACCACCACGTCGCTGATGATGTCGAAGTCGATCGGGTCGCCGGGGCACAGAGCCGCCTGTTGCTCGGCGGTCAACTCGTGGTTCGTGGTCGAGAGCGCAAGGATGTTGCCGTTCGGCATCGGCCAGTTCTCGTGGTGGAAACTGGTCAGGTCGACCCAGTCGGCCCGCACCGGCAACGCCTCGGCGTCGCCGGGATTGCCCTCGAAGTCGGTGCCGTTGAGGTCGGCCTGGTCGGGGTCGACGCCGTCGATCAATGCCTGGTCGTCGATCGTTTCGCCGGCGGTGCCGCTCGGCTGAGGTCGCCACTGCGCAACCACTCGTCCGGCCATGTCGACCTCCCGGATGCCGAACGGCCAATAGTGCATCAGGAACGTGCCGTCACGGGTCTGCTCGACCCCGCCGAGCGTTCCGGAGTTGGTGTAGTACCAGACGACCTCGCCACTGGTGTCGTAGGCCACGAGGTACTGCGTGAACGGGCCCTCGTCGTCCGGAAGCGCCGGGTCGAACTCGACGATCGTGTAGCCGTCGGTGGTTCGGGAGGGATCGATCGTGACGTCGTGGTCGGCGATCCATTCCGGGAGATCGGACGTGGTGAAGCTGGCGCTGACGGCGTCGACATCTGCGTCGTTCTCGCCGAGGATCTCGACGTCGAGGTCGTAGTCGAGTCCCGCACGCAACCCGACGACAGGTATCTCGAGCGTCGTGGTCGGCTCGCTCGTTGCAGGGGTCGTGACGACGTGATCACCGGAGGTGGCCACCACGCGGGCACGCACCGGCTCGTCGGACTCGATGTCCACGATCGCCACGAGGCCGATCTGCTCGCTTCGTGCGACGTTCACCGCGATGCCCTCGATCTGGTCGCCGTCGGCCGCTTCGCTGTCCGCCTCACCGGCGTCGGTGTCGGCCTCCGAGTCCGAATCCGCGCCCGAGTCCGAATCCGACTCAGCGCTGACCCCGTCGCTGTCCGAGGGGTCGGCGTCGTTGCAGGCCGTGAGGAGGAGTCCGGCGGCTGCAAGGGCAGCGATGGTTCGGCGCATCGGCTCACCCTAGGGGTCGGTGCCGCCCCAGACCCAGCGTTCCCCGTTGGCGTCGTGGCAATGGTGAGGTGGCCTGTAAGCGGGACACAGATTCGTTCGGTCCGTCTACACGGGAGTCTTCGTTGAAGTTGTGGTCTGCCTGGGGTTTCGCAACCCGCGAGATCTTGCCCCGTCTCGCTGGTACCGAACAGATTGTGGGGTTGGCGTGGGTCGCAAGTGAGTTGTTGCCGTTCCGGCGGCACCGTGGAGTCACCAGCTGGGATCTACTTCGAGGCCATCACCCAGATCCCGTCCCAGTGAGCGGGCGGGTGGGCTCGGAGTTCCTCACAACGGGCGACATAGGTGGCCGAGAGCGCGTCGGCCGGGTGGGCCCGAAGGCACCGCTGGAAGGACCCGATCGCCGCGTCCCAGGCCCCTCGGCGATAGCTGCTGATGCCGTCGCGAAAGTCGTTCACGACGTCCATCAGGTTCGGAAACGTCTCGTCGGTGTGATAGTCGAGCACCTCGTGTATCGCCACCGGCTCGGTCTTTCCCTTGACGATCACCCGGTCGACCTCCCTCGTCCGGTACACGCCCTTGAGCTGTCGATGGGTCAGGTCACTGATCAGGATCCGGGCGTCGTACTGCTTGCAGGCGCTCTCGAGTCGGGCGGCGAGGTTGACCCCGTCGCCGATCATCGTGAAATCCATCCGCTTCGGTGAGCCGATGTTGCCGGCGACCACGGTGTCGGTGTTGAGGCCGATGCCCATGCCGATCGGCGGCTTTCCGTCGGCCAGCCGCGTGGAGTTCCATTCGTTGAGCGAGCGGATCATGGCGATCGCTGTGCGGACGGCGCGGTCCTCGTCGTCATCGGCTGGCTGAGGGAGGCCGAAGGCCGCCATGATGGCATCGCCGATGAACTTGTCGAGCATGCCGCCCTCGTGCTGAATGCAGTCGACCATCAGCGTGAAGTACTCGTTGAGCATGCTGACGGTCGCTTGCGGTCCGAGCTGCTCGGTCAGCGTGGTGAAGCCACGGATGTCGCTGAAGAGCAGGGTGACGACGGCGCTGGTCCCGCCGAGGATGTCCTCGTCACCGCGTACGAGTCGATCGGCCAGTGCCGGGTCCATGTAGCGGGCCATGGTCGAGCGGATCCGCTTCTCGCTCGAGATGTTCTCCAGCAGCAGAATGGTCCCCTCCTCGTTCGACTCGATGCGCAGTGGGACGCCGGTGACGTTGACGGAGACGGTCTCTCCGACCCGATCGGAACTGGTGTGGCCGGTACCGGTGCGAAGGTCGACGTCCATGAGCGCGCCCGACTCGTTGGTCGCCATGACATCTTCGACCAGCGCGAGGATGCCCTGATTCTTGTCGAACAGGTCGCGGACCGAGCGACCGATGACGTGATCCTCGGCGTACCCGAGGATCTCGGCACCGGCAGCGTTGCAGGTCACGATCTCACCCTCGTTGTCGAGGGTGATCACCCCATTGGTCATCGACTCGAGAACGGCGTCGTTGTAGTTCTTCACCCGCTGGACGTCGTCGAACAGCTTCGCATTCTCGAGGGCGATGGCGACCTGTGCGGTGAAGGCACGCAGTCGCTGCTCGTCCTCGGCGGTGAACGGGCCACCCCGCTTGTTGAGCGCCTGGGTGGCACCGATGGTCTGACCCGCCTTGTTGACGAGCGGCACACACAGGATCGATCGGGTGAAGAAGCCGGTCTGCAGGTCGAACGACGGGTTGAAGCGCAGGTCGGCGTAGGCGTGCGGAATGTTGATCGTCTCCCCGCTCGTGAACACCGTGCCGGCGATTCCCACCGAGTCGGGGAATCGGATCTCGTCGACACCGTCGTTCCCCTCGGCGACACGGGCGACGAGCTCCGACGCTCGGCTGTCGTGAAGGAACAAGGTGGACCGGTCGGCGTCGAGCATCGCGGTGGCCTCGGCCATGACCCGGAGCAACAGAGCGTCGAGGTCGATCTCGGAGGTGATGTCGGCGACCAGGTCGACGAACTCCATCTCCCTCGCGGCCTGGACGCGGCTGCGCTCGTCTCGTTGGCTGCTCGTGAGGGCCAGGGCCGCGTGGGTGGTCATCGCCTCGAGCAGTTCGAGGCCGTCGTCGTCGAACCCGCCGTCGAGGCGATTGAGCACCTGCGCGACCCCGATGAGTTCACCGCGTCCGGTGCGGATCGGCGCGCACAAGATCTGTCGCGTGGCGTAGCCCGTCGTCTCGTCGACCTCGGGGTTGAAGTCGGGGTGGGCGTAGGCGTCGTTGACGACCATGCCGCGCCCGGTCTGGAACACCTTGCCGGCGATGCCCTTGTCGTTGAGCAGCCGTATCTCGCGTGGGCCGTGATCGGTCATCGATCGGGAGTAGAGCTCGTTGGTCGCGGTGTCGTTGAGGAACAGCGTCGCCCGCTCGGCACGAAGGGCGGTCGCCGTCATGGCCACCAGGCTGGCGAGGATCTCGTCGAGGGTGTCGAGAGCGGCCACGGTGCGCGAGACATCCACCAGCGTCTCGGCCAGATGGAGGCGCTTGGCCTGGTCGAGCAGTGCGTCCGCGTTGGTGCTCGCCCGCGAGATCGCGGTCGGGTCCTCGGTCATCGGTGGCCGTCCGAGATCGTGTTCTCGAGCCGGTGGCGCAGCTCCGTGATGGTGGCGTGCAGGTCACGTCGCTCGGTTTCGAACTGCTGTGACTGCTGGCTCACGGCCACGTCATGTTGCTGTTGTACCTCGTCGGCATGGCGTCGGGCGGCGACGACCGCTTCACGCAGCTGCTCGACTTCCGCTGCTTTGTCTCGCTCAGCTGACTGGAGCGCGGCGAGCAGCTCCTCGCGTTGGCGGATCATCTCGACGCGCAGCGCGGTGATCATCGCGTGCAGCTGATCGATCTCGCCCTTGCGCTCCGCGTTGGCCCGCTGGTCTGCGGCGGCGGCTTCTTCACAGGCTGCCTCGAGCGCGTCTCGTAGGGCGAGAACCTCGCGCTTCGCCACCTCCAGTTCAACCTCTGCTACCTCGGCCATTCACGACCTCCTTCAATCAGCATGGTCCACGATGCGCTCTCGTCAGCAGTCACAGACGCGATCTTCCGCCGGTCACGTCGACCGGAGCGACGCCGCCTGCGGCCTCGCACTCGATCAAGACGTCCACCCCGATCGTCGTGCACCTACCTGTCCGATTGGGTGTCGATGCCTGTTGGGTTACCTGCTTGCGAGCTTTGTGTAGAACTGTGCCCCTGGCACACTGGCGAGGGCTTCGGCGTGTTCCGGTGTCGGTTCCCCGAGGACGAAGAACTCGACCGAGTCGATCAGCCCCATCGGTGTGCCCATGAACTCACCGTGGCCATCCGCCTGTATGAGGGCGAAGTGAGCGGACGAGTCAGCGTACATCTCGACGAGTACGAGGCTTCCGTGTTCCTCCGAGTAGTGCCAGTCGTAGGTCAGGGTGCCTGGCTCATCGGCGGCAACCTTGCACCCTTCGGCAGCCAGCGCTTTCACTTCCTCGACGTTCTCGGGCTCGACGCCCATGCGTGCGACGATCGTGATCGTTCCCGTCAGCATCCCCGAATCGTTCCCTACTGCGTCGAAAACGTATCAGGCCCGCTCCCACGCGGATAGAGCGTCAGCGGCCTTGCGACCGCTCCACGCTCGGCGATCGCTGCACAGAACACGCGCCCCGCAACAGGCCAACCCTGACGTTCGATCCGCTCGACGAGCAACAGCCTGCCAGCCGGGGTGAGTTTCGCTTCACCGTGGGACACGAGGGGCCTCCTTCAAAAGCTGGGGTGTGTCGCAACACCCGTCCCAGAAGCGGGCCCCTCACATGTCAACACCCTTCCGGGAACTACAGCTAGCAGGGTGCTGAAATTCGGGGTCTGAGGGCCGGGCGGGCCGATCGAGGGTGCCAGCGGTGATTGTCAGTGCGCTGCCTTGGTCGTCGATGTCAGATTTCGTTGATCGTCGCTGTCGGGTTTCGGTGATTGCTCACCGGTTCCGACGCTGGGAAGTCGTCGGTGGTGGCCTTGGCGACTGGCCGCTCATGCGGTGGCTGCGTCGAGGGCGGTGATTCGGATGATGTTGTAGACGGCGGCTTCGATCTTGAACCAGGCCCGGTTGCGGTCGTTGCCGATGTAGCGGACCTTGCGACCGGCTCCGACGGTTTTGATCCAGCCGAAGGGTTCCTCGACCCGTTTTCGGATCCGTTGCGAGACGGTGTAGCCGGCGTGTCGGGTGGTGCGCCCATCGATCGCAGATCGCCGGTTCGTGTTGTTCTGCGCGACGTGCGGCGTGAACCCGGCTTCGCGCGCATCGGCGACGAACTTCTTGGTGTCGTAGTTCTTGTCGCCGGCGACGGTTCTTCGCCGCTGGCTCTTCGGCAAGCGTTTCAACATTTCTGTCGCGCAGTCACGCTCCGCGAACCCGGTCGCAGCCACCTCCGCGTCGACGATCAACGCGGAGCGATGCTCGATCAACAAGTGACCGGCGTAGCAGAGCTGCGCGGCGGTGTTGTTGGACTTGCGATAGAGCCGTGCGTCCGGGTCGGTCGTCGAGGCGTGGGTGTCGTTCGATCGTTTCTGGCCGTGCCACTGGACTTCGCTGTTGCGGCCCTTGGGACCGTCGTCGCCGCCGCCGTCGGGGTCGTCTTTGGGTTTGAACGACTTGTGCGACGCCCACGCCTGCAACAAGGTGCCGTCGACGGAGAAATGGTCCGACGACATGTAGCGACGCAGCTTCGCCTGGCGGACCACCGCGGCGAAGAACTCGTCCGCGATGTCAGCATCAAGGAGTCGTTGACGGTTCTTCGAGAACGTCGACGCATCAAACGAAGCGGCGTCGATCGGGAGGTCGAGGAACCACTTGAACAACATGTCGTAGTTGAGGCGTTCACAGAACGCCCGCTCCGATCGCATCGAGTACATCGCCATCAACACCGACGCCTTCAACAACTGCTCCGGTGGCACCGACGGCCGACCCGACTTCGCGTACATCGCCTCGAACGAATCGTCCATCCCCGCCAGCACGGTGTCGACCACGACACGAATCCGACGAATCGGATGCTCCGCAGGGATCAGATCCTCCGTCGACAACGACGACAACATCGACAACTGCCGATCAGGCGTTCCACGCATGCCCCCATTCTTTTCCATCGCGACCCCGAACGCGAGCACCAATCAGAGGTTTTTCAGCACCCTGCTAGAGGGTGGTGGCAATGGTGAGGTGGCCTGTAAGCGGGATTCTGTGGGTGCATGCACCCGGTGACCATCCATCTGTGCGGCCTACCCGAGGGTGTCCACCACACCTGTCGGCGTGGCGGACGAACGGGCCGTTCGCGTCCTCTGCTCGGCCTTGCTCCGGGTGGGGTTTACCGAGCCGGCAACGTCACCGTTGTCGCTGGTGCGCTCTTACCGCACCGTTTCACCCTCACCTGTGACCAGCAAGCTGGCCCATCGGCGGTCTCTCTCTGTTGCACTTGTCCGTCAGGTCGCCCCGACCTGGCTCTCGCCAGCACCCTGCCCTGTGGAGTCCCGACTTTCCTCGACGGTGCAGCACGCACCACCGCGGTCACCCGGCCACCTCACCATTGCGGCGCCGAGTGTACGGGGCCGCAACGCTCGCGGTGTCGACCAACTATGGTGTTGCCGCTGCCGACCGTGCCGCGAGGGGGGTCCAATGGGTGTCAACCAGGGCCAGGTCGAGGCCTGGAACGGTGGAGAGTCGGTGCACTACGTCGACCATGCCGATCGGTACGACCGCCAACTCCAGCCGTTTGCAGACGCGTTGCTTGCTCGCGCCGACGTCCAGCCGTACCAGGCCGTGCTCGACATCGGCTGCGGTTGCGGGGTCACGACGCTGGCGGCCGCCAGCCGCGCACGTTCGGCGCTCGGCGTCGACATCTCGAATCCGCTGATCGCAGTTGCTCGCCAGCGGGCGCGGGAGCAGTCCGTGGACAACGTCGACTTCACCGTGGCCGATGCCCAGACCCACCCGTTCCCGGCCGACACCTTCGACCTCGTGATCAGTCAGTTCGGGCTGATGTTCTTCGACGACCCGGTGACCGCGTTCTCGAACCTGCGACGAAGCCTCGCCCCACGCGGCCGGATCTCCTTCATCGCGTGGCAGGGCCTCGGGGCCAACGAATGGGTCTGCGCCGTCGGCGATGCGGTGGCGCAACATGTCGAACTCCCGACGCTCGGCGGCATCGCCGGCGGCCCGGGAATGTTCGCGCACCAGGAGCCGGACGAGGTGGCCTCGTTGCTCGGCTCCGCTGGATTCACGGCGTTCGAAGTCGAGTCGGTGACGCCGGACATCCTCATCGCCGGAGGTGGCACGGTCGACGAGGCGGTGTCGTTCATGCTCGGCATGGGCATCGTGAAGGGCCTGCTCGGTCGGCTCGATGACGACGCGCGAGCAGATGCGATCGCCGCCGTCAGCTCAACGCTCGCCAACCACAACGACCGGGGTACCGGCGTCTCGATCGGCGCCGCCGGCTGGTTGTACTCCGCCCGCAACCCGTGAGCACTCGACGAACGACGATCTGGCGGTGATCAGCAGGTGGGTTCGAGTTCGTTGTAGATCAGGGCGTTCAGCGACGGGGTCTGCAGGATGAACGTCTCGCGCACACCGTTCTCGTCCGGGGCGCCCACGACGAGTTCGATCTGACCGGTCGACCCGAACGTATCGGTGACCGAGAACTGGAACGGAATGCCCTGGGCGTCGTTCTGTACGCCGCCGCCGCCGATGGTCGGGCTGACGTAGCCCTCCGGACCCCGTGAGGCCGCGACGATGCCTGCGGCATGGCGCGACTCGAGCGTGGCGGCAGCGATGGTCGCTGCTGACGCGTCTGCATCGTCGAGGTCGAGCGTCAGTGTCTGATGCGTCGCGGCGGCGATGTTCTCCAGTGCAACGGCAGTGTTGATGATGTCGCGCTTGGGGTCGTCGCTGCCCTGCACGGCGACGAGGAGCGGGTCGACGAGTCGCTCCATGTACCACGGGTTGGTGCACTCCCAGGCCACACCGTCGATGGACTCGGTGAGTTCGCCCATCTCGGCGGCGATCGCCACGTGAGACTCGAGCAACTGCTCGACCAGGAGGACCTGCTCGTCATCGAGCAGGTCGATGCCGAGGATCGTCTCGTAGACCAGCGCCAGCGTGAGCTCGAGCGACGAGGCGGTACGCAACAGCACCGCGTCGTCGATCGGGTAGTCCGGTGGGTCGGTGATCGGGGGTGCATACCCAACGCGCCCCGGGGCTTCGTCGCCGGTGCGATCGTCACCGCAGGCAGCGACCAACGCAGCAGCCGAAACGGTGAGTCCACCGATCTTGAGGGCGTCGCGGCGGCCGTAGCGAGACGCGGTGCCATGGGCGGTACGGCGGATCACGACAACACTCCTGAGGTCAACTCGAGGGGTTCAGCATCTGGTTCGAACAGCTGGTTGAGACTCGACGCAAGACCACCCAGGTCGCTCAGGACCGTCGCCATGCGGGCCTCGACCACGAGGATCGAAGCGGTCAGCTTGCGCGCGTTGACCGACTCGTAGTCTGCGAGCAGCTCGGTGTGGGTGGCCGCGGCGGTGTTCTCGAGGCCGTTGGCCACTTCGGCGAACGATTCGGCATCGCTGGTGGCGAACGCGGACTCGAGTTGCTCGTAGACCTCTTCGTTGCGGGCGTCGGCAGAGAAACCTGCGATTCCGGCGATCTTGTCGGCGTACGCGAGGTGGTTCGCCGAGAACACCGTCGCCACGTCGCCGGCGACATCGGACAGGCCGGCTTCGAGCGCGGTGTCGTACAACGCTGCTGCTGTGAGTTCCAGTCGCATTGCCTGGAACAGGAGTTCCTTGTCGCCGTCGGTCGGGCTCGTCGGAGCGGCGGATGCAGTGCGGGCCAGGCTGAGCGCGGCGGCACTGGCGAGGCCGACTGCGCCCAACGCGCTGATGAGGCCGCGCCGAGACGTTGGCGGTGCAGCGGGGTCGAGATCCACGGGGGAGTGTCCTTTCGGGGTCATGCGTACGACAACCTTCCCGCTGGGAGGGCGTCGGAGCAATTCTAGGGTCCGGGGTGCGGCCATCGGGTGATCGCTCAGAACTCGAGTGCAGACAGATCGGCGTGCCAGCCTCCGGCGCGCTCGAGCGCATCGGCCCACCGATCGCGTCGGCGCCGGTGCAGTGTGGGATCGGTGGGTTCGACGACACGGGCGGGCCGCCACAGCGCATCGAGGTCGCCGATGTCGTTGAACACGCCGACGCCGAGCCCGGCCATGAACCCAGCGCCGATCGTCGTCGCCTCGGCGACGGGGGAGACCTCGATCGGACAGTTGGCCGCGTCGGCCAACGCCTGGGCGAAGGTCGGATTGGCGCTCATCCCGCCGTCGATGCGCACCGTGTGGATGTCGACGCCGCTGTCGGCCCGGGCGGCCTCGATCAGATCGGCGCCCCGGTGAGCAATTCCTTCCAGGACCGCTCGCACGACCTGCGGGCGACCGGTGCCTCGCGTGATCCCGAGCAGCGTGCCACGAGCCCCGTAGTCCCACTTCGGTGTGCCGAGTCCGAGCAGCGCCGGCACGTAGACGACGCCGTCGGTGTCGTCGCACATCGCGGCGACATCGTGGCTCTCGGCGCTCGTCGCGATCAGGCCGAGGTCGTCTCGCAGCCATTCGACGTTCGTGCCCGCCGACAACATGATCGCCTCGACGCCCCACGTGATCTGGCCATCTCGCGACCAGAGCGGCAGCGGGTAGGTGCCTGCAGGGTGGCGGTGGGCGCCCGCGGGTGCACCGGTGTCGGTGCACAGGTCGAGCATGCCACCCGTGCCGAACGTGATCTTCGCGCGGCCCGGCCGCACACAACTCTGGCCGATCAGCGACGCCTGTTGGTCGCCGAGCATCGCAGCGATCGGTGGCGCCCCGTCGAGCGCGGTCGCGTGACCGATCACGCCGACGGAATCGACCACGGTGGGAAGTGTCGACTCGGGGACCCCGAAGGCCTCGCACCGGTCGTGGGACCACCTCGAGCCGTCGACCACGCGCAGGCCGTTCGTCGTCGCCGACGCATTCGTCTGATCGCTGACGTGGAGTGCGCCCTCGCTGAGTGTCCATGCAATCCAGCTGTCGATCGTGCCCACGCACAGGTCGCGGCCGTCGAGGCCGGGCGTGTTGGCGAGTATCCAGCCGGCCTTGGTGGACGATTGGTTGGGAGCGACCGACCATCCGCGTTCGAGTTTGGCCATGATGCACTCGCCGACGGTACGCAGGTCCTGCCAGCCGAGGCCCGGCGCAACGGGTTCGCCGGTGGTGCGGTCCCACACGAGCGTGCTCGCCCGCTGGTTGGTGATCCCGACCGCGGCGACAGACCCGGTGGTCGACGCGAGCACCGTACGGGCAGCGTCGAGCAACGACGCCGCCAGTTCGGCGCCGTCGAATTCGACCAGGCCGGGCGCCGGTGTGGAGGGCGGACAGGGCCGGTACTCCATGGCCTGCACGGCGAGT
>Ga0307379_10004788_pt1 | contig 19156 bp, 19 predicted proteins | sample UN2MG_FD_202237 | JGI IMG/M metagenome (GOLD analysis project Ga0307379, IMG submission 202237) | Soil microbial communities from Risofladan, Vaasa, Finland - UN-2 | ecosystem: Environmental > Terrestrial > Soil > Coastal area > Acid sulfate soil | place: Finland: Risofladan, Vaasa | collected... | reverse complement strand
TGATTGGCACAGCAGTGGGACGACGACTGTGACCTGCGGGGCACTGAAGGAGGCGGTAAATCCCCTGGGGCTGGGGGTGGCGTTCTGCGGGGGTAAGGGGAGGGCTTCCCGGAGGACGCCTGCGCAGATCGTGGAGCACGGGGAGGAGTTCGGGTTGAGCTCTGCCCGGCTTGAGGAGCTGGTGTACGCTAGCAGGATGTCCGCGAAGGTGGACAACAGCCTCGTGCAAGACGGGTACCACCTGTACCATCACACATTCGTGTTCGATGAGGGAGGCGACTGGATCGTGGTTCAGCAAGGGATAAACGAGGGGCGAGGGAACGCCCGGAGGTACCACTGGGGACCCGACTCAGAGGAGTTCGTGGAGCCCCGGGAGGAGATAGTCTGCGACAGCCGGCTAGACGAGGCGCTGGACATGACCGCGGACGTTAGCGGTGAGAGTAGGGATGCCTGCGTGGACCTGGTCTGCGAGGACCCCCGGAGGCTGAGGAGGATGATGGCGGAGCCCGTCGCCTCAGGGCAGGCGAGGCTGGACGGTTGGGCTGGGCGGAGGTGCCTGGTGATGCCGTCGGGGATCAACTGGGGGGCGATGAAGGAGGCCTACGATTTCCAGCCCAGGGGGTACGAGGAGCTGGTGGGGCTCCGGGGTGTGGGACCTGCGACGGTACGAGGTCTAGCGTTGGTAGCCGAGCTGGTATACGGGGAGTCAGCTAGCTGGGCCGATCCGGTGAGATACAGCTTCGCTTTCGGGGGGAAGGACGGCGTCCCGTTCCCTGTAGACCGGGAGGCCATGGACGAGGCTGTGGATGTCCTGAAATGTGGGATAAAGGCTTCATCAGTTAGACGGGAAGAGAGGATGAGGGCTCTTGGGAGGCTTAAAATGTGTGTACCAGCAATACCTCAGAATCGAATAAATAATTAAATAAAATGAGATGAAAAACCAAGACAGAAGGTAACCTATGGTTTGAGCCTTTGTGGTCCTCTTCTGTGGTGCCTCATCCGTCTGTGGAGTAACTGTCGGTGGTGTTTTTCCTTCCTGTATCTCCTTTATCACCTTCGCCACCTCCTTGTACCCCTCGGGGCTGCACCCTTTCCTGATGTAGTAGGATGCTCCAGCCTCTAGCCCCTCATCCGCTATCTCCTGATAGCCGTAGCCTGTGTAGAAAATGATCAGCACACCACCGAATTCCTGTATCTTCCGTATCAGGTCTATCCCTGTCATCCTCAGCATCTGTAGTCCAGGATGACGCAGGGGTACCCTTACTCGTTCAAGGGCGATGGAAGCTCGTGTAGGGATACATCACTAAATCCAGATCCTTCTTAACCTTGGCGTGTGCCTGATTAAAGTTATTATTTTCGGCCCATGTCAAGCTCCATGGGTCCCCATGCTGTGCTCAAGGTCCGCGAACGTACTGACTTGAATCCCACGCGAAGCATAGAGTCAGCGATGTAACCAACTTCGACCCCGAAACCCTGACCCATCAAGGCCGTGGAGAGGGATCCAAGCACGAGATTCTCGGGTTTCGTCCCTTCGTTGGTCAGCCCGAACCCGAAGACGGAGACGAAAACGCCGCCCAGGTTGAGTGCGTCATACACTTTCTTCACGACCGTGTCAATATCTTGGGCGAACTGGAGGGCGTTAGACGTGTAGACGAGGTCGTATCCTCCGCCGACGGGGCTCTGGTTGAAGTCTCCGCCGAGGGTTTCCACCCTCCCCTCCATCTGAAACTCCTTGATGTACTTCTCGGCCACTGCAACGACCGGAGGCAGGTCAAAGACCACGCCCTTCATGTCGGGATGCGCGTCGACGATGGACATACCGATGAGCCCGGGACCACACCCCAGGTCCAGCATCTTCTTGAACGACGGGAACTCGGGGAGATTGGACACGATCTTCACAGCCAGCTGCGCGTCGCCGGCAAGCTCTGTGTTGACCATCATAGACACTCCCCGTGTCAGCATCTCCTCGGAAAAGGGTGGGGCTTCCTGCTTAGGCGGCGGACCCTCCTTCACCAGCTTTGCCATGTCATCCAGCGGAGCGTCAAAGGCTGCCATCCACGTGAACATGTGCCCCACATACGTCTGGCTGCCCTCCACCAAGAAAGACTCCGCGATAGGCATATTCTGGTACAGACCATCCTCCTTCCTCACCAGATCTACCGACGTCAGGCCGTCGAGGAACACCGCCATATTCCCTATGTGGGCGTCAAGGGTCTGTGCCACCTCCTCAGCGGATACGGGTTCAGACAGATAATTGAAGACCTTTAGCTCAATGCCCGTCAGCATCAACTTGCACCGGACGGGAGTAAAAATAGTCTTGTAGAGCTCTCCATAGCCGACATCCAATTCAGGTAACTTCATAACTTCACCCCAAAAACACTATCATTTACAAAAATTCGGCAATTATCATATATAACAACATAGGCAACCATTGTGTCCATAACTCTTTGAATACATGCCGTCGATTGTCGAACCGGTTATAATCTGTAGACCCCCCAGCAAACTTCAAGTAAACCCAAAATGTCGGAGCCCCGGAACCAGACTGGCTAGGGAGGCAGACCTCAGACAACTCATGGAACATTTAGAAGTACCGGAGTCTCTTCGTTTGTTTGCCTACGATAGGACAGGATTAGATCCGTGGATCCTGATGAGGCGGCTCTTCTGGAGGGTTTCACCCTCCCCCGTCAGGCTTCTAAGTCAGGTAGAGAACCCGCACGAGGTATGGGGGTGGAACAGAATCCGCATCTGCGCGCGCAGGGCCCCAGGAGGTTGAGGAGGATGCTGTCGGAGCCGGCGGCTGTGGGGCAGTCGACCCTGGACGGGTGGTTGGGGGGGAGGTGCCTGGTGATGCCGTCGGGGATCAACTGGAGGGCGATGAGTGAGGTCTACGAGTTCCAGCCCCGGGGGTACGAGGAGCTTGTGGGGCTCCGGGGGGTGGAGCCCGCGACGGTGAGGGGACTAGCGCTGGTGGCGGAGCTGGTCTATGGAGAGGAGGCGAGCTGGAGGGACCCCGTTCGGTTCAGCTTCGCTTTCAAGGGGAAGGACGGCGTCCCCTTCCCAGTGGACAGGGGGGCCATGGACGATGCCGTGGAGCTGCTACGGGCGGGCATTGACTCGGCGCCCGTGAAGAGGGCGGAGAGGCTGAGGGCACTGGAAAGGTTGAGAGGTTGTGTACCCTCAATTCCCAAGTTACGTGTTTAACTCCATTGACCCATGACTTTGGTTATTAATGGCGGAATTTCTGTGCCCCGTATTTTTTCGAGGAGATAAAATTTATTACACACACGAAAAAAAATTAAATACAATTGATTTGATACTTTATTATATGTCTGAATTAAAAATAAAGAATTTAGAGGATAGAGTAACTGAAATTGAAAAAAGAGTAATGATGATAAAGGATTTTGAAAAAGATTTAGAAATTCCAACACCTAATGTTATACGACGGATAATCGATAATTCTTCTGATAAATATCGAGATTTGATGAGAATAAGTTATTTATTTGGTTTAGAAGTATCCGAGATGTTACCAAATAAAAAGATAGAAAGAGGATTTTTTTACGGGAACGATTTTTCAGAAGTATCAATAGATGGTGAAGATGCCCTATTATTAAAAGTGCCAACAATTAGACAAGGTGGGAAACCAAGAACAATAGCGATTCCTTTAAACCAAAAATATGAACCGTGGTCAAAAATTATTTTAAAATTAAGCGAAGAACGGGCAAATGAACTTCTCTTTGATATAGTGTTGAGAGTATTTCAAGAACATGTAGAAAAATTATTTAAACAATTTAAGTGGATTGTTCCAGGTAAAATAAGGACGACGAAGGAATTAGGTACTTATTGGGACCCCTCACATTACACGTCTTTTACATCGCATAATCTTATCGAGATGAGGGAATACGAATTAGGTTTATGTCATAATTTTAACGATTTAGATTTCGGCATTTATTTTGGGACGGAATATTCTTCCGATTACAGACCTTACTTTAATAAATTATTAAGTAAAACAGATATATATGATAATAAAGATATAAATGAAGCTATAAAATTAAAAAATATGGTATTTAATCCTAGAGAAAAAGAAAAATATAGATTTAAAGAATATTTATCCATATATAAAAAAATTAAAAGAAAAATAATAATAAAAATGCCAGATAAAACAATACCTATTGATATAAATATTAAACCAGCCCGCAAGAGATCAGATTCAAAACGTCATCAAATTTTAAAAGCAAATGTAGAACAAATAATTAGAAAAGATAAAAAAATGACTTGTACGTTTGAGACAGATAATTTTGACGTTTATGCAGAACAAGGTGGAATAGTTGTAGAATGTGGTCAAACTGATGGTCGAAAATTACTTGACTCAATCGAAAATGTGTTTACCAATATCAAGAATATAAATGAGTTTTGGGTTTTGGATTTTTATGATCATGAAAAAAATTCTATGTTATCTAAATTTAGAATAAATGGAAAATGAAAAAAATACGATATTCGCGCGCGCCCTGAACTCGTCGAGCATCGAGGGATCGAAGCGAACAAGGTCCGTGCTGCTAAATACGGGCCTGTACAGCTTCTGAAGGTCGCATACGAAGCTTGGTTCGGTGAAATTTTGAATGCAGGGGAATAACTTTACAAGCTTGTTTGATCGATGAGTCGCCATGATTCTGGAACCCATAGGGGTCGTGAGGTCGCCTGTCACCGAGGGAGTCGATGAGGGCTGGGGCTCCGTCACCTCTGAGGTGGTCATCGATGAGAAGTACGCTCCCGGGCTCACGGGGCTGGAGGCGTTCAGCCACCTCCTTGTCGTCTTCTACATGCATAGATACACCTTCAACGCCGACTCCGACCTCGTGAGGAGGCCCCAAGGGCGCCTTGACATGCCCGAGGTCGGTATCTTCGCCCAGAGGGCCAAGCACAGGCCCAACCCCATCGGTGTCACCGCCGTCGAACTCGTGTCCGTGGAGGGCAACGTGGTCACCGTGAGGGGGCTGGACGCCATCGACGGCACCCCCGTCCTGGACATCAAGCCTTACTTCCCCGCGTTCGATAAGAGGGAGGCGAAAACGTCAGGCTGGGTCGACGAGCTCATGAAAAACTATTTCTAAGAATACCTATCAGAGAATCTTGCTGAGGTTCTCCGCCTCCCTCTGGTGGACCTCGATGATCTCCGACACGTAGTCGGCGATCTCGTCGAGGTCCCTGTCGATGGTGCGGTTGTTCTCAAGCATCTCCAGCTGGAGACCGAGGAGCTGGAGGGTGACGAGGCTCTGATTCAAGTTTACTAGCCCCACGATCTTGTTCACAAGCTCCCTCGTTGTCTCGTCATAGCCTTGGGTTAGCTCCTCGATCTCCTGGGCCAGCCTCTCCCTCTGGGCGGCGATCCATCCTGCGTAATCGACGGAGGTCTTCTTGTTAGCGTCGGAAGCTATGTGCAACGTGATCTACAAGGGGCGTATGACGGGTCCATATATTGATTTCGGGAAACGGATCCCCTGCCGACAAGTACAAATCTTAGACGCAACAGTAGATAAACAGGGAATCAGCACTCCGGGTGATGTGACATGGACTGGGGATGGGAGATCACCAAGTGGCTACTCTCGATTGGGTACACAGTGTTCCTGGTCTGGTTCGGCTACAAGTTCAGCATCGACGCGGAGCTGGACGACTACGGCACCAGAGAGTACTGAGACATTTCTTAAAATTAGGAGTAGTAGATAGAGGACAGCCCGGCGATCAGCCCTCACCAGGGCCTCCACATCTACGTCCCGCTGCTCCACCGGTCTCAGGCATCCGGGCCAGTATCACAAGCTTCCGCGCGCGCACGATTTAAAAATACATGAGCAAAAGCGAGCGATACGTCGATCAGGCGTCAGAGAAAATCTCCACCACTCATATTTTAATCTTTATATAAAGATATAAATTACTGTGGGTTACCTTAGTCTCAGAAATGAAGTCAGCCGAAATCTTAAAATTTTCGTTGTTTTTGATTTTATTATTAGTTTTAGTGTCTTCATTTCCTTTAATTCAAGATTTTATTTCCATAAAGTCATTTATCATTGATAACAAGTTTAGTGATGAAGTTAATTCTATAATTTCTACTGTTGATGGAGGTTATCTTTTAACAGGTCAATCAACATTAATTTCTGACGAAAATTTTATTGAAATTATTAAACTTGATGAAAAAATGACTGTCCAGTGGTCACGGTCATTCAATTATTCAATGAAAAATTTTGGAGTCAAAGGGATTCAAGCTTTTGACGATGGTTACATTATCTTAGGGTACGCGCGTTCAAATGAGGGTAGGAGAGATTCTCAAATCATTGTTTTAAAACTGAGCCTAGGAGGAGTTGTTGAATGGACATTTACTTATTCAACAGGATTTTATGTTAAACCATATGATATTTCAAGTTTGCATGAAGTTTCATACATATTGGTTGGATTTGAGGAAACTAGTGTTTACGGTGACTCCAACATTCTTGTCCTGAACATTGGTTCAAATGGTTCACTGATATGGGAACGGAGGTTTGGTTACCCTTACGATGATCGAGGTGTTTCTGTTGTTTCTAACTCTGATGGGTTCTATGTTGTCGGGACCTCGGAGGCCTTCGAAGGTTCAAATATTATTCTCTTAAAGATGTCTAACGCTGGTGAAATTGAATGGGACAAAGAATATTCTGGCTCGAATTTTGATTGTGCAGTTAAAATTTTTCATACTCAAGACTCAGGCCTGGTGATTGTTGGTTCGCGCGCGCGGGGAACTGTTATTCTGTTGATGAAGCTTGATTCTGATGGCTCAGTTACAAACGAGGAAGAGATAGACATTGCACCAGTTACGATTGTTAACTCTGTTGTCATGACGCCTTCAAATCACCTAGTATTAACAGGGTACATAGTTGAAGTGAAAAGCACACCTCAACTTTTTATTTTAAAACTGGATGAAGATTTTAACCAATTAAAAAAGAAGATTATTCGAACAACTAACGGTCAGAAAGGAATTGATATTGTACATATATCAGGAAATAAATACGTAATAGTCAGCAAAAGGCGTCCATTAATGTCTCAAGGAGAAGATATAGTATTAATTGCTCTAACGATATGAACGTAATATTAGCATATAATTTTGTCGCGCACGAAAAACTCCACGTGATCCCGTCCTTTTTCGGAAACGCCTGTGATTAGCAGGTCTCTTCAATGTCGCGTTCCTGGTCTGGTTCGGCTACAAGTTCAGCATCGACACGGAGCTGGACGACTTCAACGGCGTCAGAGAATACTGAACCCTTTCTAAAAATTAGGAATAGTAGATAGAGGACAGCCCGGCGATCAGCCCCGTCACCGTCTCAGGCGGACCCGCCCCGGGCCCCATCAGCGTCACTGGCCTCCTCCACCGGCTCGGATGGATCACCAGCACGTTGTCCGACTCCCGGGACTTCGCTATGGGCTCCCCTAGGGGCACCCCCTTGAACCCGATGCAGTACACGTCGTCCGCGATATCTGCAGTCCCTAGGAACCAGTAGGCCTCGCCTGCGCCCCTCGCCTTGTCCACCCTCCTCCTCATCTCTTCGTCGTACTCGGGGAGGGCCTCCACGAACTCCTTGACGGGCAGCCCAGCGTGCTCCTCCCTCACCAGGGCCTCCACCTCGACGTCCCCACACTCCACTGGCCTCAGGCACATCCGGGCAAGTATCACCAGCTTCCGGGCGAAGTCCCCGCCCCCCAGGTCCACCCTAGGGTCGGGCTCGGCGTAGAACCTCGGCGGTCCCATCGCCTCCCTAACGGCCTCGCTGAGGGAAGTCCCGTCGTTCAGCCGTTGAGAGACGTAGTTCATCGTCCCGCTGAGGCATCCACTGAAGCCGTCGACGCCGCATGAGCCCAGGCTCCTCAGCAGGTCCGGGACCCTGAGCCCCGCCCCCGCCGTCGTCCCGTACTCCAACGCCCTCCCCAGCTCCCTCGCTTTCGCCAGCAGGGCCACGTACCTCTCGTAGCTGACGTCGGCGAAGGGAATCTTGTTCGCCGCCACCACGTGAGCATCTTCTAGGGCTTCTTGGAGCACGGGGTAGGTCTGGGCGGCGGTGACGTCAACCAGCACCCCGGCCCCCGCCCTCCGTAGCCCCTCGACGGGGTCGCTGCAGCGCTCGTGCTCACCTGGGAGCTCCGAGAGTCTCCCCCTCGCCTCCTTGAACAGCGCCACCTCAGTGAGGTCGGCTCCCGTAAATCGGGGCTCCTTGAGGATCGTCCCGCTGGTGTCGGAGATCGCCGCCACCTCGAATCGGGCGTCACCGGCGACCCTCCTCATCAGCTTCCTCCCGATCCTGCCAGCGCCCATCAACGCTATCCTGAGGGGCGCCCCTCCACGAGGCACCCCTACGCCGGGATCGACGTTCAAATCACGTCGCCCCCGAAGAACTCACTGTAGAGTGCAGCCACCGCCAGGGGGATATCCCCATCGTCGACGCTGAACCTGATGATGTTCTCGCCGTAGGGCTGGGTCGCCTGCTCGATGTTCACGTCGTGCCTGGCGACAACCCCCGTCACCCTGCTCAGGAGCCCCCTGACTCCCCGCATCCCGGAGCCCACGATGCTGAAGGTGCCCTTCAGCCCCGCCATCGGGGTGACCTCCATGGCAACGTCCAGGGACCGGAGGGCCCCCAGTCCCCTCTTCAGGTCAGAGCCCGGCATCAGCAGGGAGATCTGGTAACCCGAGATGCTGATGTACCGGACGTCTACTCCCTCCCCGCTCAACGCGTCGAAGACCCTGGCGTAGACCTCCGTCGGCGTCCTCGACTGGGTGGGCAGGAACCTGATGCCGTGGAGTCCTCTCTGGAAGCTGATGGCCTTCGGACCCCCCACGCCCCCGTGGTTCCCGTCTTCGGGGCCGATCACAGTCCCCGCGCCACCTCCGATGGGCCTCACATGGAACCTGATGTCCCCCATGATCAGCGGGTTGAGCACCTTGTAGTGGACCACCTTGATCCTCTCCTCCCGCATCAACTCCGACGCCTCAACGTAGGAGAGGTAGGGCACCACCCGGGGCGCTGGGAATCCGCCGACCCCCTCCGGGTCGACCTCATCGAGGAACCCGGGGTCGACTGTCATCACGCCTTCCTGATCCACGTATTTCACAACCTCCCGCGCCCCCAGGCAGTAGGCGACGCAGACCGCCGTATCATCGGAGCCGCCCCTGCCCAGGATCGATACCCTCCCCGAGCCACTCCTCCCCGAGAAGCCAGCCACGATGGGTACACCACCGTCCTCGTTTAGGGGACCTAGCCTCTCCGAGATCCTCTCCTTTGAGAGTTCTAGGTCGACGAGGGCGTCCCTGCAGTCCTCATCTGTGATGAGGAGATCCTCCCCGCCGAAGGGGCGGCAGGCCACTCCCCTAGACGAGAGGTGCCTCTCAAGGATCCTGCACGAGAAGTTCTCACCCCTGGAGACCGCGAAGGCGTACGCGGAGTCGTTCAGCTCCCCTGACGAGCCCACGTAGGACAGCACGTACTCCAGCTTGTCGAACTCGTCCCTCAGGCCCCCGTTTGGCTCGCAGGAGGTGAGGGCCTCCAGGTGTTCGTCGTACAGCCCCTGTACGAACCCGAGGACGTCGTAACTTTTATCGCGATCGATGGCCTCCACGGCCCCCACGATGCAGTCCGTCACCCCCTTCATCGCCGAGACGACGCAGACGGGCATGATGCCCTCCTCTAGCTCCCCCTCGATGACATCGGCGACCCTCTCGAAGTCGCTCCCGTCCTTCAGGATGGAGCCGCCGAACTTCAGGACCTTGACCTCCACCCTAGCCAGCTCCCCTCACAAGGGCGCCGAGGGCACTCCTGACGCTCTCGACGTCGGCGTCCACGACAACGGGCCGATTCGGGAAACTAGGTGTTACGCCCTCGACGGAGCCAAGATGGTAGTCGACGGAAGCCCCCGGGTCCTTCAGCAGGTTCCCCGTGAGGACGCAGACCACGTCGTCCCCCGGGTCGATGACCCCCGACTCCACGAGCCTCCTGACCCCCGCCACGGAGGCGGCTGACGCCGGCTCGCATCCGACGCCGCTTCCGTCCACGACGGCCTTGGCGTCCATGATCTCCTGGTCAGAGGCGTGGTCGACGACGCCGTCGGTGAATCTGATGGACCCCAGGGCCTTCCTCCAGCTCACGGGATTCCCGATCTTGATGGCGGACGCCACCGTGTGGGCCACCATTGGGTCGAGCCCCCCGCAGCCCCGCCTCATCCAGAGCCTGTAGAAGGGGTCCGCCCCCTCCGCCTGAACCGAGGCGATTCGGGGCACCACGTCGATGAGCCCCAGCTGCCTCAGCTCCATGAGGGCCTTCCCGAAGGCAGACGTGTTCCCCAGGTTTCCCGCGGGGACCACGATCCAGTCCGGGGGTTCCCACCCCCTCTGCTGGAGGAGCTCGAAGATGATGGCCTTCTGCCCCTCGATCCTCCACGGGTTCACGGAGTTGAGGAGGTAGAGCCCCAGCTCACCCGAGGCCTCCTGGACCACCCTCATGGCGTCGTCGAAGTCGCCCCTGACCTGGAGCACCCGGGCGCTGTAGCTTAGGGCCTGCGCCAGCTTCCCGAAGGCGATCTCCCCCTCAGGGATGAAGACGACGCAGTCGAGGCCCGCCTGAGCGGCGTACGTGGCGAGGGAGGCCGACGTGTTCCCCGTCGAGGCGCACGCTACAACCCGAGCGCCGAGCCTCATCGCCTCGGAGACGCCCACAGTCATCCCCCGGTCCTTGAAGGAGCCGCTGGGGTTCTCCCCCTCGTGCTTCATGGAGAGCCGGCGGACCCCGGCGTACTCGGAGACCGACCTACGCTTGTACAGGTTCGTGTTCCCCTCGGGCCGGGAGACAATGTGGGCCTCCTCCAGCCCCGGGTAGATGAGCTCCCTGAAGCGCCATACGCCGCTCCTATGGAACCCGTCGATCTCCTCGAGCCTGCCATCGAAGACCGAGGCGTACACCTCGGGGAACTGGTGGACAACCTCCAGAAGCTCCCCGCAAACGCACCTGAGCCTCCCCCCAGGGGGGTACTCGCGGCCGCAGACGATGCACTTGAAGACGGAGGTCATAGGACCCTTGCCCCCAGGTCGCTGGGCCTCGTGAGAAGCGTCTCGCTGGCGACCCCCGCCTCAGCGAAGGCCTCAGCCATCGCCCGACCGATCGCGGAGGGCTCCGGCCCCACCGCGAAGAGGGACGGCCCGCCCCCCGCTATGGAGCAGCCGTGGGCCCCCGCGTCGATGGCAGCCTGCTTCACCTTCCAGAAGCCGGGTATCATCCCAGCCCTGTGGGGCTCGATCATCTGGTCGCAGATGCTCCTCCCGAAGAGCACGGGGTCTCCCAGGGCGACTGCCGCCACCATCCGGGAGGCGTTGCCCACGTTGTTGACGGCGGCGTAGAGGCTCACTTTCTCGGGGAGCAGGCTCCTCGCCAGCCGCGTCTTGTTCTCATAGTGGACATCCGGGGTGACGACGATGATGTCGATCTCCGGGGGGTTCATGCGGACCACATCGTAGTCGGGCCCCACAATCGTGAAGCCGCCTAGGAGGGACGCCGAGACGTTGTCGGCGTGAGGGCTCCCTGAGACGGCTCCCTCGCCTACCGCCGCGAGCTCCACGAGCTCCCGACTACACAAATCCCTGCCCAGGAGGCTGCAGACGGCGCGCGCTGTCGCCGCCGCCGACGCCCCTGAGGATCCCAGCCCCCTCCCCGGGGGCACCCCCTTCTCTATAGATATGTGGAAGCCGTGGTCCAAGCCGTCGTCCTCCAGCACATGCTGGAGGACCGCGCCGGCGCTGTTGGACCCGGCCTCGTCTGGAACTGAGTCTGCCCCCACACCGCTGACCTCGATGGTCACCCTCGGCTCGGGCACCGCCTCGACGCGCACAGTATCTCCTAGTCCGTCGAGGGCGATGCCGAAAACGTCGAAACCGGGGCCGAGATTAGCAATGGATGCGGGAGCGAATACATTAATCTGTTTGGTACTCACCTGGCACCTTTAACACCGTAACCGCCATGCCTATGCTGACTGGGCTAATAAAGATTCTGCACCATCAAACACTTAATCCCCCGAGGAACCTCAGTTGTAGGTCCTGTCGATGGCGAGCTCCGCGATGTCCGCGGCGTAGTAGCCTATCTTCTTGACGCCCTCCCTGATGGTCACGATCTGGGAGATGGACGAAAGGTCGTTGTACTTGCCAAAGTAGGGAATGGGAGTGATCTTCCTGTAGAGCTCGTCGATCCTGCCCTGGGTGTCGATGATCTCGTTGGCGTGGGTCAGGTCCTTCATGAGGAACGCCCTCACCGCCATGTCGTAGGTGTTGAAGGCGATCTCCGCCGCCTCCTGAATTATGGCGAGGACGTTCTCCGGCACCGGTATCTCCTTGTCAATGACTGCGATGAGGCTCTCCCCAATCTGAGCGATGTGGAAAGCGATCCGCGCGATCCTGTGGACGAGGGTCTGGAAGTCCAGGCAGTCGAGGGGGTCCAGCCCCAGCTGGTCCGCGAGAGATGGATTGATCGCCGCCAGCCTGATGAGCCTGAGCACGAGGAACATAAGCTGGTCGACGTCGTCCTCTAGGGGACCGATAGCCCTGATAAGGTCCCGGTCCATGCTGCCGAAGGAACCAAGGATGTCCTTACACATGGAGTAGGTGATGATGTGCATCCTCTCGACGCTCGAAACCACCGAGGCCTTGGACTCATCGAGCAATGTGTTTATAGTTATGCTACTCGCCTCGGCCTCCACGATCATCATGTAGAGCCTGCTCGTGATCTTCCTGATGACGACATTCTGGTCGGGGGTGAAGTACCTGTTGGAGGTGAGTTTGATCGTAGAGTAACCGTTGAGGAATCCGGCGACGACCTGTCTCACGATGGATCCCTCTTTCTCCTCGAAACCAACGAGGATGTGGAGCTCCCTCTTATCCAGGAGATCAAGGCCCTCCGGGGATCTGATGAGGAGGGTCTTGTCCCTCTGCACAGTCATGGTGACGGACTCCCCCTTGGAGAGGTTATTCGACTTCAGCCAGTACTTCGGGAGGGTTACTGCCATCGAACTCCCGAGGGACATGATCTTACGGGTTTCCATCTCAACCTGATGAGAGGGGACATAGATATAACTTCCTAAAATAAGTATAAATCAAATTAAATCAGTATATATCCGTATAAATCGAGTTATAGTGATATCAACAATCATAGTGAAATATAGATAAACCTCGAACAAGGACGTCGTCTCAGGGGCACGCGGACCACCTCCGAGGATAAGGTATTGGATACCGACATCTGGCACGGGTGGCCTCACCTGTGGACCGCGTCACCCCACCTTGGATGATCAAAGATGGGAAAATTGGTTATAACCGGTTGGAGCGCAGTCCTGAGATGCAACTCCTGCGGACAAGAGCAGGAGTCCCCCCAGTACGGGAAATGGGAGATCGACTCAGCCACCGTCACACGCTGTGAAGGATGCGGCAAGGTCACCGCCCACACCATCATAAGCAAGATAGCTGAGACCTCGGACTACGCCGATTTCCTCAAAGAAGGTAAGGCGACGCCCCCCCTCGACGGTTAGGCAACGGGGGGCCCTAGAACAGGAGATGGCCTTATGGTAGATATCCGCCCTCGCAGCCTCCACATCGCCGCAGCCCAGATCGGCCCCATCTACGAGAACGAGCCCCGGGATGAGACCGTCGAGCGCCTCATAACCCTCTTGGAGGAGGCGGCCAGGAGAAAGGTGGACCTCGTCTGCTACCCGGAGTGCGCCCTCACCACGTTCTTCCCCCGACTCATCCTCGACGAGGAGAGGCTCCTCGGATACTTCGAGAAGTGCATGCCCAACCCAACCGTGCAGCCCCTCTTCGACAGGGCCAGAGAGCTCCAGATCGGCTTCGCCCTCGGCTACGCCGAGCTGGACGACGACAGGCGTTACAACACCTCGATTCTCGTTGGGAAGGACGGCGAGATCATCGGGAAGTACAGAAAGTCCCACATCCCTGGCACCTACGAGCCTGTGCCCGGGCAGAGCCACCAGCACCTTGAGAGGCGCTACTTCCTGGAGGGGGACACAGGCTTTAGGGTCTGGGACGCCTTCAACGGTAAGCTGGGCATGGCCATCTGCAACGACAGGAGGTGGCCAGAGACCTGGAGATGCCTCGGGATCCAGGGCGTAGAGCTCGTCATAGTGGGCTGGAACACTCCTTCGACCCACTATAGGAACGCCCGCTCCTACAGCAGGCTCGCAGAGTTCCACAACAGGCTCTCCCTCCAGGCGGGATGCTACCAGAACGGTACCTGGGCCGTAGGCATCGCCCACTGCGGCGAGGAGGAGCCAGGATACGTCCTCATGGGCCAGAGCATGATCGTCTCCCCCCTGGGCGAGATCATAGCCATGTCCTACACCCTCAGAGACGACCTCGTGGACGCCGTCATCGACCTCGACGCCGGACGAGAGATAAAGGAGGGAGTCTTCAACTTCGATCTCTACAGGAGACCTGAACTCTACACGTCGATAACCAGCCAGGCCCCCCACAAGGTCGCCGGCGGTAAACCGGATGCCTACACACCCACGCATGTCCACTCAAAATAGGCTGCGATGAAACGTGTCCTGGCTCTAGACCAGGATATTCAGATAGATGGGGTTCGCTGTACCGCAGTTGGGGCAGAGCTGGTCGTCGTACCTGAGGGCCTGACCGCACTGGCAGCGCGTCCACACCAGTACGCCGCAGTTGGGACAGTACCTCTCCCCCGTCTTTGGACTGGGACCGGCGTTCAGGACCTCCCTGATGTGCCCACCGCAGTTGGGGCAGACTCCCTCCTTGATGATGCTCTCCATAATTGATACACTCGGGCTTGTTTTCTTAAAGGTTACCATTCAACAGAAACTTAAAAAGGAGAAAAGCCCGGGCAAGCCAAGATTTTTTACCCTACAAGAAAACATTTCAACCGTTCTGGAGGGCTCGGGTTGGTTGATGTGATCTGGCATGGACACTGCTGCTTCGAGGTGAAAGGGGAGGAGATCACTATTATCACGGATCCCCACGACGGCGAGAGCCTTGGCCTACCCGTCCCTGTCGCGGAGCCGGACGCCGTCCTCATCTCCCACCACCACGACGATCACGCCAACGGCAGGAAGCTCTTCGAGGAGCCGGGCGTAAGGGTGCTCGACTCCCCCTGTCACGAGAGCGTGAGGGGCGCTGACATCACGGGCGTGAAGGCCTATCACGATCCCGAGAAGGGTGAACGGCTCGGCCCCAACGTCTTCTTCGCCTTCCAGGTAGACGGCATCAGGTTCAGCCACACCGGCGATCTGGGGCACACCCTAGATCATGAGCGGCTCGCTGAGATTGGGGGCGTGGACATCCTGTTCTCAGGGATAGGCGCCAGCTCCCAGCCAAACATTGAGCTCCTGAGGCCCAGGGTGGTCATCCCCATGCATTACCACGTGGAGGGGATCATCTTCCCCTGGTTCAGGATGCCCGACGTGGACGACTACGTCAGGGGCAGACCCCACCTGAAGCTGGAGGGCAACGCCCGGACCTACTCGAAGGAGGGCCTCCGCGGGCAGCTGGAATACCATGTGTTTAAGCTGATGTAGGGGCTCCGCTGTCCGAGGGTCGTTACAGCGAAGAAGGGGTCTAATAAAAAGGAAAAAATGGTTAGAATGTGTTAGGAAACGAAAGGATTGATGGTCTAGCGGATCTCCATCTCGATGTAGACCTCATTGGGCACCCGGATCCTCATGATGCTCCTCATCACGCGCTCCCGGGCGTCCACCTCGATGAGGCGCTTGTGCACTCTCATCTCGAAGCGGTCCCACGTGTCGCTGCCGTCGCCACAGGGCGTCCGCCTCGTCGGCACCACCAGCTTCTTCGTCGGAAGAGGTATGGGGCCAACTAGCTTGACACCAATCTTCTTGGCGATGTCCTTTATCTCTTGGCAGACTTCGCCGAGCTTCTGGGTGTCGGTACTCGTCAGCTTTATCCTCGCCCGCTTCACCATCTTTGACGCTTCCCTGTGTCCTGAGCCTCGAACTTAAATCTTCCGTAAGGGGGAGTGTGTGTCTCCACACCGCTCCTAGGTCTCGACCTCGAGGATCACGCCGGCGCCTATGGTGGTGCCCATGTCCCTTAGAGCGAACCTGCCCAGCTGCGGGAAGTCAGTGTACTTCTCACAGGCCAGGGGCTGCAGGGGCACGAACCTGACCACGGCGGCGTCACCGGTCCTCAGATAGGACGGGTTCTCCTCCACGGTCTGGCCGCTCCTGGGGTCGATCTTCAGTAGCAGCTTGTCGAAGCGGACCGCCATCTGGGCCGTGTGGATGTGGATCACCGGCGTGTAGCCGACGGCGATGGCCGTCGGGTGGTGGATCACGAAGATCCTTCCGTTGAAAGCCTTCGCCACCTTGGGTATGTCGCTGGTTGCGCCCGCGACGTCACCCCTCTTGATCTTGTCCCTGGGGATGCCCTTGACGTTGAACCCGATATTGTCCCCTGGCCCGGCCTCGTTCATCCTCGTGTAGTGCGTCTCGATGCTCTTGACCTCGCCCCGCTCGCCGCTGGGCATGAAGACGACGGTCTGGTCCATCTTCAGCACGCCCGTCTCGACCTTGCCGACAGGCACGGTCCCGACGCCCCTGATAGAGTAGACCTCCTGCACGGGGATTCGGAGCGGCTTATCCGCGGGCTTCGGGGGCTGCGTGAACTCGTCGAGCGCCTCTAAGATGGTGGGCCCCTTGTACCAGGGCATCTTGTCGCTCTTGTTCACCAGGTTGTCGCCGGTCCAACCCGAGGTGGGCACGAAGTGGATCTTATCGGGGTTGTAACCTACCATCCTGAGGAGGCGGACCATCCCGTCCTTGACCTCTTCGTACCTCGTCTCGTTCCAGTCGACCGTCGGGTCGTCCATCTTGTTGACAGCGACGACGATCTGGTCGACGCCCAGCGTCTTGGCCAAGAAGGCGTGCTCCCTGGTCTGGCCGCCCGGGTTAGTTCCGGCCTCGTACTCACCCCGCTTGGCGGAGATGAAGAGGACGGCCCCGTCGGCCTGGCTGGCGCCAGTGACCATGTTCTTGACGAAGTCCCTGTGACCAGGTGAGTCGATGACGGTGAAGAAATGCTTGTCAGATTCGAGCTTGTAGAACGCCAGGTCGATTGTGAGGCCCCTCTCCCGCTCCTCCTTGAGCTTGTCGAGGACCCATGCATATTTGAAGGACTCCTTTCCAAGGGCCTTTGCTTCGGCCTCGAAGTCCTTGATCACCTTCTCGCTGATTGCACCGGCGTCGTAGAACAGATGGCCGATGCTAGTGCTCTTGCCGTGGTCTACGTGACCGATGATGATCAGGTTGAGGTGTGGCTTTTCCCTACCACTCATTTGGAAATCTCCTACCACTGAAACATAGGATGCCTAATAAAAAGATTTGTTTCAAGCAGTAAAAGGGGGAAATATCCTGAATTTTCATCCTTAATTTAGATTGAGGCGACGATAAGGAACGATTATAAGTCTTTCCAAAGATGCTCACGACGAGAATCATCAACTTTACATGGAAGATAAAGGTTCACGGGCATGTGTAACCCAATAAAAACCTGCTCCTATACCGGTTCTGTTTTGCGTAAAGTTTAAACATGACACGGTGGACGGCTTACCGGAATACCCCATGGCAAACGGGATGTACACGGCGCGAAGGCTCACCAAGGTCAGGAAGAAGATGCGCCTCAAGAGCAAGGACTACGTCCTCAAGCTCAAAAGAAGGACGGACAAGAAGGGCCTCCTCGAGGGAGCACCGATGGGGCGTGGCATCGTGCTGCAGAAGGTGGGCATCGAGTCCAAGCAGCCCAACTCCGCCATCCGAAAATGCGTCAGGATACAGCTGATCAAGAACGGGCGCCTCGTCACCGCGTTCCTGCCAGGGGACGGAGCCCTCAACTACGTGGATGAGCACGACGAGGTCCTTATAGAGGGGATCGGCGGCCCCCGGGCCAGGTCCATGGGGGACATACCGGGCGTCAGGTACAAGGTCAGCGCCGTGAACGGCGTGCCCCTCCACCTCCTCGTCTTGGGCAAGGTCAAGAAGCCGATGCGCTGATCACTTCTTCTTAAGCAGCGTCGTCGGCAGCAGGTTCACTAGCAGAAGAGCCGAGGCTAGGTAGAAGCAGGTCATCGCCCCGTAGGCCACCATCACGTAGGTCATCATTATCGGCCCCATGATGGAGCCCAGATCGAAGAACGTCCTGTATGTGCCGATCGCAGCGCCCCTCTGGTTCAGCTTGACCGACTCGGCGGCGAGGACGGGGCTAACGATCCAGATCGCCCCAGTTGAGATGCCTATCCCGAAGATGATGACGGCGAGGCTGTTGAAGGTCTTCGCCATCCCCATGATGAGCGTCAGCGCTGCGGTCGCGGCGATGCCGAACTGGAGGACGGGGCGCCTCCCCAGCCTGTCTGAGATCCTCCCCATGCTGAACATGGCGATGACGTAGCCGATGGACCTGCAGCCCATAAGCAGCCCTATGGAGGTCAGGGAGAAGCCAAGCTCCTCGTTGGCCATGAGGGGGAAGATGGTCATCAGCACCCCGCCGCTCATTATAAACTCGGCGAAGGTGGCGCTGGATACGATGAGCAGGTCCCTGTTCCCCAGCACCTCCCTCAGGGCCGAGAGTGAGAGGGGCTCAGCGGCGACCTGGCGCTTGGACTCCTCCCTCACGTAGCGGGGGACGACGATGAGGATCAGAGCGGCGCAGACGAGCCCAGCGGAGATCAGGAAGCTCGTTTTAAAGTTGTAGGCGGCCACGATGTAGCCACTGAACGTCGCCCCCACGATGGTGCCCACGAACTCGATCCCCTGGAACATCCCGAGGGCTGTCCCCCGACTCTCCGAAGTGAATAAATTAATGACGAGGGTCGTCGCCACGGCGAAGAAGAGGGGCGCCCCCAGGCCCATCAGGGCTCGAGCTAATGTGAGCTGGATCGGCGTGGTGACGAAGGCGCAGATGACGGTCCCTACGATGGTGAGGGCGATCCCCATCATCATCGTCCTGTAGTATCCGAGCCTCTGGGAGATGAACCCGCTGGGGATCTCCAGGAAGATCCTGCTGATCCAGTACCCGGCGACCACCAGCCCGATAGTGACCCCAGAAGCGCCGACCTGCTTAGCGAAGATGGAG
>Ga0307379_10004785_pt1 | contig 19159 bp, 21 predicted proteins | sample UN2MG_FD_202237 | JGI IMG/M metagenome (GOLD analysis project Ga0307379, IMG submission 202237) | Soil microbial communities from Risofladan, Vaasa, Finland - UN-2 | ecosystem: Environmental > Terrestrial > Soil > Coastal area > Acid sulfate soil | place: Finland: Risofladan, Vaasa | collected... | reverse complement strand
CGGGCGGCTTATATCTTAAAGAAAGAGTATAACCTTGAAACCAGGATACTAAACATTCACACGGTCAAACCCCTGGATAAAGATAGTATTCTTAAAGCTGCTGAAGAAATTGGACTGGTAATGACCGTGGAAGAACACCAAAAGGGTGGATTCGGAAACATCATTGCCGGAGTGATAGCTCAGAATAAAAAATATTCTACCCCTCTGCTGATGGATATGATCGGTGTAGAAGATAGGTTCGGTGAATCTGGAGAACCCTGGGAACTGACTAAAATATTTGCCCTTACTGCTGAGCATATTACCCAAAGGTCCAGAGAATTGTATAAGAAGAAAAAATAGATAAATAGAATAATATCATTAACTGAAATTTTAAAACAGGAATTTTATTTTGAATTCCTAGTCTAATTTTTCGAAAGAACCATTAAGATACTGATAGTGTATGATGCAACGCATATTATTATTTTGACTTTTCTACAGGAGGGATTTAGATGGCTGTTATAGATTTATCTATGCCTTTGCGTGATAACTTTAAGTTATTACCGAATCTTCCTCGGGTATTAATCTCCGATTATTTTAATTTCGATTTTACAGCCCCGCTTTATGAATCACCTTGTAAGGGTTGTACTATTACCATGCTTAGTATGCCCGATCATTCCGGTACACATATTGATGCTCCTATTCATTTTATACCAGGGGGTAAAGATATTTCTCAAATTCCCCCCGACTACCTGATTGGAGAAGCCATACTGATTGATGTTTCTTCAAAAGGTTTTGATAAGCCTTTGACTATAAACCTGTTTAAAGATTATATAAAGAAACAAGATATTAGGATTAATAAAAATGATATTGTATTAATTATTTGGTTCAAATTTATAGTGAGGTGATGCTAAAGTGTTTTCAGTAATTATAGTTGATTCCATTGCCAAAGAAGGAGTGGCCTTGCTGAAGCAGCAGGGGTTTAAGGTTGAGGTTCTTAAAGACAATAGCAGTGATAATATACAAAAAAAGGTTATTGATGCAGACGCCTTATTGGTTCGGACTTCAAAAATAACCAGGGAGATTATTTATGCAGGCACTAAGTTAAAAGTGATTTCCAGGCACGGTGTAGGAGTGGATAATATCGACCTAGATGCTGCTACAGAAAAGGGGATCTATGTTACTAATACTCCTATAGCTAGCGTTACTTCAGTTGCCGAACACATAATAGGTATGATTATTGTTTTAGCAAAACATATGAGAAAAGCAGATATGGCCTTAAGAAGCGGAAATTTTGAAGTTAGAAATGAATATATCGGCATAGAATTAGAAGGGAAAACCCTTGGCATTGTCGGTGTTGGGAAAATAGGGGAAAAAGTCGGTAGAATTGCCACAAATGGACTGAGGATGAAAGTGATTGGTTATGATCCTTATGTTAAGAATGTGGATAACTTTATTGAGATTACAGAATCCTGGGAGAGGGTATTTTCTGACTCTGATTTCGTATCATTAAATCTCCCGCTCACAGAGAGTACATACGGTATTGTTGGATTAAAAGAATTTAAAATGATGAAACGATCAGCTTATTTAATTAATTGTGCCCGAGGACCGGTGGTAAAAGAGGTAGACTTAATAGAAGCCCTACAACAGAGGATGATTGCTGGTGCTGGTTTGGACGTTTTTGAACAGGAGCCGCCCAAAAAAAATAATCCGTTGTTTTCCATGGAAAATACTATTGTTACTCCCCATATGGCGTCCCACAGCCATACCTCTATGGTTAAAATGGCGGTATATGCCGCCCAGGGGATTATTGAAGTCTTACAGGATAAAAACCCAAGTTGGCCGGTTAACAAAATAGGTTAATTGCTTGATTATGATTAAGTCGTTTTTTGCAGTCCGATATAATTATACTTAAGGGTTTGAGTAAAAAATAGAAAAGAAGGAGGAAAAGCATGAACTATAAGGAGTTAAAAAAATTACTTAAAGGTGTAGTGGTGGTACAGGTTACGCCGTTTAAAAAGGATGGTAATGTCGATTTGGAGGGTTTGCACATTAACACTCATTGGCTAATTGAACGAATGAAGGGTAAAGATGTTTCTATTATGGTCGAAGGTAGTAATGGCGAATTTTTCAACCAATCTGAAGATGAATGGAAATCCGTAGTCAAAACAGTGATAGAAGAAGTAAAAGGGGAATTTCCGGTTTTAGCGCATGCGGCACAATGTGGTACCATGGAAACCATCAAGAGGTGCCAATACGCACAGTCCTTAGGGGCTGACGGAGTTGTCGTAGTTCTACCTTATTATGTAACTCCGCAGGAGGAAGGGATTTTTCAGCACTATAAAAAGATTTGTGAAAGTGTTGACATCGGTGTAATTTGCTACAATAATTCGTTTGTATCAGGGTCTTGGATTAGACCAGCTTTAATGGCCAAGATTGCTGAACTTCCTAATTTTATAGGAATAAAAGAAAATACCTCCAATATTATCTCCTTTCGACTGATGCAACAGGCGGTGGGAACGAACGCCGTGGTTCTATGCGGGCGGGGAGAAGAAATCTATCCATATGAAGCTCGTTATGGCTGTCCGGGATTTGTAAGTTTTATAGCTAATATTGCCCCTGAACTTTCATATGAGATGTATGAAATGGCAATGTCAAAAAATTACGATAAAGTAGAAGAGATAGCCAAAATATTCACCCCATTCTTTAAAGATGCTTCAATTATTAGTAATCTCCCGCCGGAGGCTAGTTTCACTGCTAAAGTTTCACAACAACACGGACGTAGTGCAAGTATAACTGGAGGTGGAGCCTCAATGCAATTTGCTATAATTAAGGCTGCAATGGATTTGTTAGGTTTAAGAGGTGGCGAACCCAGGTTGCCGCTAACTTGTTTAACAGATGAAGAAAAGGAAGAGCTCCGAACTGTCCTCAAAAATATGGGGGTCCTTAACTAATATAATATTTATACCGGACTGCAAAGAATTACTCGAAACAAAGGAGAATTCTTAACTATAAGACTCTGTCTTTAATTAATAAAATATTAAAAATGGAGTAAATGGAGGAGTGGTACAATGATTATATTGACTAAAAATAGAATAACAAGTTTATTTATTCTATTTATTGCATTTTTTCTATTATATTCTAATGAGCAATTAAATGTATCCCATTATGATTTATTAGGTTCCAAATTTTTTCCGAGAATAGTATGTATATTAATAATCATCTTGGGTGTTGCGCTATTTTTTATAAAAGATGAGAAAATTGAGAATAGTCAGAAGCAGGAGAATAACTCATATCTTTCTGTAGTTTTTTTCCTGTTTCTTAGTCTTATTTTTCTTTTAGCATTGGACTATAATCTTGGGTTTTTAATCAGTAGTTTTTTCTATGTGTTGATATTAACTTTTATGTTAAATAATTATAAGTTTAAAGATCTTCTAAAAATTGCTCTTTTTTCACTTGCCTCTTGTTATGTTATTTATGCTTTTTTCCAAAATGTTCTGAGGCTAATATTGCCTTAATATTAAATTAAAGGGAGATAGCTAAAATGGAATTGCTTGCCTTAGGTATTCAAAATGTATTTCAACCATATTGTTTAATGTTAATTTTGGGAGGAACATTCCTTGGAATTATCTTTGGAGCTATTCCTGGTTTAACAGCAACAATGGGAGTTGCTTTGTTGATACCTTTTACTTTTACGATGACAGCAATTGATGGGACTGCATTACTAATAGGTATTTATATAGGTGGGATTTCCGGTGGATTAATTTCCGCTAGTTTGCTTAGAATGCCTGGGACGCCTTCTTCGGTTGCTACCACATTTGATGCTTATCCGATGGTTAAAAAAGGACAAGCTGGACAGGCTCTGGGAATTGGGATATTTTCTTCATTTTTTGCTGGGATAGCAACTGCATTTGGTTTAGCACTGTTAGCTCCACAGATAGTCAAGATTGCTTTAAAATTTGGTTATTTTGAGTATTTTTCCTTATGTATTTTTGCTCTTACCATAGTGGTTACTTTATCAAAAGGTGGAATGATAAGGGGTTTGTTAGCGGGATGCTTTGGTCTCTTATTTTCTTTTTTTGGTCCAGCGCCGGTTGATATGGCTTACAGATTTACTTTTGGTATCAAATCACTAAGAGGAGGTTTTTCTTTACTCCCTGTTTTGATTGGATTATTTGCAGTATCACAAATTATGACAGAGATATTAAATCCTCAACAAATGCTTGTTCCGAAAGTTGATACAAAGAACATCTTCCCACCGCTGTCAATTTTTACAAAAGATTGGAAAAATGTGATTCGTTCGACTTTGATTGGATTCTTCATCGGGATATTGCCGGGGATTGGTGGGGCAACAGCCAATGTCGTGGCATATGGACAGGCAAAATATAGCTCTGATCATCCGGAAAAGTTTGGTACCGGGTATGCACCTGGAATCATTGCTTCAGAGACTGCAAATAATGCTACTATAGGAGGAGCGCTGATCCCTCTTCTTACGATGGGGATCCCAGGGGATTCAGTAACTGCTATTTTATTAGGTGGTTTAATGATTCATGGTTTACATCCGGGTCCTCTGCTTTTTAAATATAATCCTGATATTGTTAATAGTATTTTCATTTCAGTATTTGTGGCTAATATTTTTATGCTTATCCTTATGATTTTAGGAATACGATTTTTTATATTGGTCTTAAAAATCCCTAAAAAATATTTGTTACCAGCCATTTTAATCTTATGTATAGTTGGCTCTTTTGCATTAAATAACAGGATGTTTGATGTCTGGTCTCTTTTTATTTTTGGTTTGATAGGATTTATATTAGAAAGATTGAAGTTTCCTTTAACTCCATTGATATTGGGAATCGTATTGGGACCAATTATTGAGATAAACATAAGAGAAGGCCTCATGGCATCAAGGGGTAGCTTATTACCTGTTTTTACCCAACCCATTTCATTAGTATTTATTATTCTAGCCGTACTTTCTGTTATTATCCCAATGTATTCAGAAAAGAAAAAACAAGCGAATAAAGTCTAGGATAAAACTCTTTTGAAATGAAAAGGATGCTATGGATAAAAAAAGGAGGTGATTTTTATATAATAAATCAGATTGAAAAAATTCATTGAGAAAGAGAAATTTAAATAGAATAAAAAATAAGGAGGATCTCAGTAATGAGAAGTAAACATTTGGCAATATTGATAATGCTCATTAGTCTACTTATTGTATTTTGCTTTGGTGGCTTAGTTATTGCAGCACAATCATACCCGACCAAGCCGATTAGGATGGTTGTACCTTATGATCCGGGAGGTGGTAGTGATATCTCAGCTAGAATTTTTGCAAAATATGCTGAGGAATATCTGGGTCAACCCATTGTAGTAACAAATATTTCAGGTGCAGGTGGATCAGTGGGAGGACAGGAAGTGTTAAATTCTAAACCCGATGGATATACACTTTTCTGGCATCATGCAGCTATGCATGTTTCTTACCATACAGGTATCGCTGATTTTACCTGGGACTCATTTACTCCCATTTGTCAGGGTGCGTTTACAGAAGGCAATTGTATTGTTGTAGCTGCTGATGCGCCATGGGACAGCATTGAAGAATTGATTAATTACGCTAAAAATCATCCAGGAGAGATAAGAATGGCAGTGAATATTGGAGCAACAACTCACTTCATAGGAGTTGGATTAGATGTTGCGGCTGGGGGAGGAAAATTTACTTTTGTGGCTGCTGGTGGTGATAGTGATCGCATAACAAAACTGCTTGGGGGGTTTATAGAAGTTATTCCTAATACCATATCGGTGGCTAAAGAATTTATAGAAGCAGGTAAAGTGAAGGGATTAGCAGTTACAGGTCCCGAAAGAAGTAAAGCTTTACCAGAAGTGCCTACATTGATTGAAAAAGGTTACGATGTTATGAGTGTGATGGACTACGGAGTCTTTGGACCACCCGGAGTGCCAGGTGAAATTGTAGATACTGTTTCAAAAGCTTTTGAAAAAATGTGTAAAGATGAAAGAATCATTAAAGAATGGAATGAACAGGGAATAACCTCTCTATATCGCAATCAAGAAGATTTTAAAGAGGTATTATTAGAAGAGGATGTTCGCTACTACAAATTAGCAAGATTTGCCGGATTGGTAAAGAGAAACTAAAGGCAATTGATAATTTATCTCATTTGATTTGATACTGAGGGGAAGGGAGTGGTATAAATTACTCTCTTTCCCTCTAATCTAAATTTTTTATTAGTAAATAAGAGAGAAAATAAGGTAATATAGTGGTAATACCAATATATTTTGGATAAAGGTTGCTAGAAAACGCTTTTAAAAGTGAAGTATCAATCAAAAAAATATTGAACTGGCTTTATTTAATATACACTCTATGAATCTTCTAGTTTATCTTCTAGTTCGATCATTGCTGTTTTATAAGAAGAATCATTTGATTGATTGCGGGAATAAACTTCAATATATATAGGGTTGCTAATATGATTATACTGGGATTTCTTTCAAAAAAACTAAAGTTATATCCTATTCATCTTTGAAAAAAGCCATTGCTGACCTAATATCTCCTAAAATATTTGAATTAAATAAAAAAGCAATTGATTTAGGTATTCAATTGGCTTCAGAATCATTTAAAGAATAAATATCACAACAAAGTTTAATTTCTGATAATTCTGAATCATGAAATCGAGGTAAATAAAGATGATAAATTCGGTAATCAGTAAACGAGTTCAAGGGATTCAATTTTCTAAAATTCGTGAGGTGACCTTTAAGGCTAAAAAAATGAAAAGTGAAGGTATTGATATCATAGAATTATCTCAGGGTCGGCCCGATTTTGATACTCCAAAACATATTATTGAGGCCACAGAAGATGCACTTCAAAAAGGATTAGTCCATTATGATTTAAGTGCAGGAACAATCTCTTTAAGAGAAGCTATTGCCTATCGTACTAAAGAAGATTTTAATTTAGAGGTGGATGTAGATGAAATTATTGTTACAATTGGTGCTTCAGAAGCTAATTATCTCGTCACCCAAACCTTATTAGATCCAGGCGATGAAATGATTATTCCGGACCCAATGTATGTCTATTATCCGGGTTTTTCTTTCTTGGGTGGAGCAAAAACGATTAGTGTACCACTTGATATGATTCTACAGCAACCTGAAGAAGTGGAAAAATACATCACAAAAAAGACAAAATTAATTCTTCTAACTTCTCCTCATAATCCTACAGGTCAAGTTATTCCTGAACAATCATTGGAAATCATTGCACATTTGGCTCAGAAATATGACTTCTATGTTATTTCTGATGACATTTATAATAAGATGATTTACGAAAAAGATATCAATTATATTAATATAGCCAGTTTGTCAAATATGAAGGACAGAACTTTTATGATTGGAAGTCTTTCTAAAACCTATGCGATGGATGGTTGGCGAGTTGGATACTTAATAGGCCCCAAGGATTTGATGAAACAAGCGTTAAAAATGCACCAACATATTTTAAGTTGTCCCAATACTTTTATCCAGGAAGGAGCAAAAGTTGCCCTGACTTCTTCTCAAGATTGTGTCGAAGAGATGGTAAAAGAATTTGACCGTAGAAGAAAATTAATGATGGCTTCCTTTGATGAGATGAAAATATCCTATAAACCGCCTCAGGGTGCTTTTTATGTTTTCCTCTCTATTCAAAAGTTTGGCATGAACTCTGAAGAATTTTGTGATTTTCTTTTAAATAAGGCAAGGGTTGCGGTGGTACCGGGGAGTGCTTTTGGTAAGTTGGGCGAAGGATATGTCCGTTTTTCCTATACCACTGATTATGAATTGATTAAAGAAGGAATGGAAAGAATAAAAGATACCATAGCAAAGCTATCATTTTAGAACAGTCCAAAAAATTTTTGGAGGTAAAGATGGATAAGAATATCTCTCTTCTAAAAGTTAAGCAGGGATTTGGAACTAAACATCTGGAAGATATCTCTGGAGAGGTTGAGAAAGAATTTTACCGAATTGGTCTAGATAAAAAAATTCAGCCAGGTATGAAAATAGCGATTACTGCAGGTAGTCGAGGTATTGATCGGATAACCGAGATACTTAAATCGATCATTAAAGAAGTTAAGAAAATAAGAGGTGAACCTTTTATTATAACAGCTATGGGTTCTCATGGAGGAGCAACGGCTGAAGGACAACGAAAAGTATTAGAACATTATGGCATTACAAAGAAAAGTATGGGTGTTCCTATACAGGCTACCATGGATACCATAGAACTGGATAAATTAGAAAATGGGTTACCAGTTCATTTCGATAGAATTGCTTATCATGCTGATGGAGTTATTGCAGTTAATCGTGTAAAGGTTCATACTGCATATAAGGGAGAAATCGAAAGTGGTTTACATAAAATTTTAGCAGTAGGCTTAGGAAATCATCGTGGTGCAAGTTTGGTCCATTCCCTTGGTGTAAAAGGTCTACGGGATTATATGGTTGAATTTGCCAAGGTTATTTTAGAGAAAGCGCCTATCATGGCAGGATTTGGAATTTTGGAAAATGCCTATGATCGAACACTTCGAATCAAGGCTGCTGCACCGAAAGAGTTTACCCAGGTAGATAGTGAATTATTGGTTGAATGCAAACAAATTTTGCCGAGATTGCCTGTAAACAAGGTCGATTTATTGGTGGTGCAGGAAATGGGGAAAAATATTAGTGGAGCCGGTATGGATACCAATATTGTTGGTGGAATTCAGGATCCGTGGGATTTTATAGAACCCCAGATTAAAAAATTATTGGTATTAGATCTAACGGAAGTAAGTCAAGGAAATGCTGTGGGAATTGGCCTTGCTCATATGATTACGGAAAAACTCTATCAAAAAATTGATTTTAAATCAACGAATACTAATGCCATAACTGCTACCTTTATGGAGCGAGTTCGTGTACCTATCGTGTTTTCAACAGAGCAAAAAGCAATTGAAACCGGACTTAATACAATTTGGAATTTACCCGGTGTTCCTCCCAGAATTATTATTATTAAAAATACCTTAAAACTCGATGAGATGTATGTTTCTGAAGCAATATGGAAAGAAATAAAAGATAAGGCAAATATCACTTTAATAGGCGAATGGGAACCTATGCAATTTAATTTATCAGGAGAACTTCTAAATAAAATATAATTGGAATAACTAAGCAAATGTAATTTTTAAATAGAGTGCGTGCTATATTTTCTGTAAAAGTCATTTCATAACTTGAAATGGGCCATCAAGAACCTCCATAATAATTAAAAGATACTTATTTTTTACACAGAAATAATACTGAATAAAAATAAAAGAGGAGAGAAAAAAGTAAATGCATTTTAATAATATTCCAAAAGAAGAAGCAATAAGAGCAATAGCAATTGTGTTTTCTGCTGTTGAGTCCTTTGCGGAAGGATTTAAATCCAGGCGTATAGGAGAATTAGACAATCCAAATGGAAAAGTACAAAAGGGAGTGCGATTTACAAAAATTACGCTCCCTTTTTTATGGCTATACCGAAAGATTCACCCCACGTTTTCCTTCCGGTTTTTTATTTATTAGACTTAAATGTGCTTTCCAGAAGCTATAAAAATACTACAAAAATCGATAGATCATACTCAATTTAAGAACTGCTCAGGCCCGGAAGTGATTTATGGGTCAAACCCTTATTTCATGCCATGCAAAAGAAGGGTTTGAATTATATATAGAAACATAATAAATGAGTATTTAAAATACGAATATAGTCTAATACCGATTGATAGCGAAAAGAAATCTTATATTTATTGGAAACCTTTTCAATATAAAAAAGCAATTACAGAAGATGTTTTTGATTGGTATAATAAATTTACTGATGTCAATATTGGCATAGTAACCGGAAATATAAGTAAATTAGCGGTTATTGATGTTGATGATCTTACTTTGTTACCGGAGTTAGAAGAATTATTACCAGAGATAAAAGAAACAACCAGGGTCAGAACAAGAAGAGGGTATCATTACTATTTTTCTCTTAATGGCGAATCTGTTGAAAGCACTAATATTTTATTTGGTAAAAAGCTTGAACTTAAAAGTAATGGAACTTATGTTGTAGCTCCCCCATCAAAAATAAAAGATCATCAATATGTTTATGAAATTCCTCTTAGTGAAATACTGCCAATCCCAAAGATATTAATCAAAAACAATAATCCGGCTTTTCCTATAAAAGATAAAAACCATAATGCTTTTAAAATACCAAAATATCACGGTCAAAAGGTGGACTGCATACGCCAGATATTAAGCAGGTATTTAGAGGTAGGAGAGAGAGAGATAACAGTTTATTTATTCTCTATAATCTTTTACTCCAAAATAGGAATACAGGGGACCACTCTAAAAAAATAGTTAGTCTAGTTAATAATTCATTAACTGAGCCCTTAACTGAAAAAGAAGTAAACAATATATTTAAAAAAGATTATAATTTTAAATGTAGCACCATTAGGGAAAAATTATTTTTTATTGATTGTAGTGATTGTAAATATATATTTAAAGGTGGAAAGCTAGGAATGAAGAATATAATTGTACAAAACCTAAGAAATTTAGAAAAATTAGATTCTTCAGAACAAAGAGTATTATTATTTTTAGGCTCTTATTTTGTGGGAGAAAATCCTTCTCTTACTGCATTATCTAATAAAGTAGGCATGCATTTTAACACTGCAAAAAAAGCAGTAGCGGGCCTAAAAAAGAAGGGAATTATTAAATAAAGAGTAACCCTTCATAACTGAAGGGTAGTATATTATATATTACAACGTTCCCAGCAATTAAATTGCGTATAATATATTAAGTATTTATTTCCCGCTCTGCTACCTATCTCTTATATCTATCTATACCTATCAATGTTACGTAAAAAGCGCATTTATAAAAATTTTGGTCATTGAGTATTGCCGGTTCCGGTTATTGCCGCTTGTGGGTTGGAACAGGACGGTATTTTCTAAAATATTCTGTAAAGCCAGCCTTTAACACTTAGCATTTTGTTCCCAGTTATATTTTTCGGATAACATCCTTTTGGTCTTTAGACCATGTATATCAATACACCTCTTTTATTAATAATCACCTTAAAATGCCATAAATTCCATAATAAATAGACAAAAAGGGTTTACTGCTTAAAAGGGCCTAACAAGATACGCCGGTAAATCCGATAAAATCCGATAGAAGGTCCCGGTAAATCGGGAAATATCGGGGAATAGGTTTGAGATAAATCCCAAAATATCCCAAAAGGATTACTACGGACATTAACCGATTAAGCGGTGATAAGCCGATACAATATCTCGTTTAAGCGAGGGTAAGCGAGAGGTTTAAAATGACAAAGATGACAAAAAACACACTTTTTAAGTGATAGAAGGTTGCTATAAATAACAGAAAATAAGAAAATAAATGTCCGCAAATCGGAGAATATCGGAAAAGTTTTCAGGCAAAATCGAGAAATATCGAGAAAATTACATCGTTAAATCGATGAATATCGATGAAAAGGTTTATCTAAAACCCAACAAACCTAACAAAAAAACACTTTTTTCGATGGTAGTAAACCCTGTAAATAGGTGAAAATAGGATAAAAGTCTACGCGGTAAATCGCGGAATATCGCGGATCACTTTACAAAGTTGACAAAAAAACAAGTTTTTAGAATGTCACAAATGCCACACTTTTAGCAGGTTTCTTAAATGCCACAAAAAAGACAAAAAGGACGTTTTTCAGACAAAAAGAGAAAATGGAAGAAATGAAAGCAATTCCTACAAAAAGGAAATCGAAAGAATCGAAAGCTATTCAGACAAAAAGCGGGGGTCTATCAAAACAAACAAAAGGGATTAAATTAAAACTCAAATAATTTTCTCCACTTTGTATATTATTTATGTGCTGCTAATAGGGTAATTCCCTCCACTTCTCCCGGTGATCCAAATGTAGGGTCTCCACTCTGCCCCCCCGTATCTGGTCCGCAGCGGACCTAATGCCATAAAAGAAATTATATGCAGGTTTCACGTGAGCAGGGTTTTAGTATGTTAGAAAAGGTTGATATTTTAGGTTAACGAAAGTTAACCTTTTAAGTTGACAAAAGTTGACATTTCAGGTTAAAAATTTCTTACAAATTATAAAATTGCCTGGTCATATCAGAAGCCTTATAAATATGCTTTTTTAAGAGATAAAGGAAAAATATTATAGTAGAATACAGTAGACTATTCGGGGGGTAGGAATACCCTTTTTTTTATCCGGGGAATGATCCCTCAATAAGATTTATGTAAAGTAAATAAAGTAATTGTTGACAGTTATAAACTATTGTAGTATAATTCTAGTTAAAGGAGATGATTCAAAATGTTGACCTTATACGAAGTGGCAGGAAAATTAAACCTACACTATAACACAATATATCATTATGTTAGATCCGGGGAATTAAAGGCAATCAAGCTCAAAAGAGTTTACCGGGTAGAAGAACGAGAATTAGAAAAATTTATCAGAGATAAAAGTTTTAAGGTATCAGAAGAAAAGGCTAAAAAGATTTAAGGAAAGAGGCGATAAAATGGGTAAACCGATTAAAAACAAAGAATCAATTAAGGTTGTGGGTTAATGTCGGGTTTCTACGGATAACCAAAAAGAAGAAGGAACCATCGAGATACAGGAGAAGGCGCTGAATCTATATGTCAAAGAAAAAAAACTTGAACTGGTAAAGATGTTTAAAGATAATGGGATAAGTGGCGGGTCTGAATTAGAAAATAGACCAGGGTTAGTAGAATTATTTAATTATATGGAGAATAACAAAGAGATTGAAGGGGTTTTAATCTTCAAGTTAGATAGATTGGCCAGGGATCTTTATATCCAGGAGCATTTAATCAAAAAATTAGAGGAACTTAATAAAAAACTTATCAGCATAAAAGAACCTAATTTAGATAGTAAGGACCCAATGAGAAAGGCTTTCCGGCAGTTTATGGGAATAGTATCTGAATTAGAGAAAGCTTTTATTACAATGCGTTTATCCGGGGGAAGAATAAATAAAGCACAAAAAGGCGGTTATGCCGGAGGAGCTACTGCTTTGGGGTATAACACAAAAAACAAAAAACTAATAATAGATGAAAAACAAGCAGAAGTAATTAGAATGATCTTTAAAATGAAAAGATATAAGAGAATGGGATTAAGAAAAATTGCCAGGGAATTAAATGAAAAGGGCGTACCTACCGCAAGAGGTGGCAAGTGGTATGCCGGGACCATTAAATATATATTAGAAAACCCTCTTTATAAGGGAATAGCTCATTATAAGGAAAATCATGTCAAAAATAAAGATTTAGCTTTATTTTAAAATTTTAGTTAAAAATTCTGAATTTAAAAATTAGGAGTATAAAAATGTTTAAAGATCTTAAAGATTTCTTTTGGACATATCAAAGTCTCTTCGATATTCCACACGAAGAAGATGCTAAGCCTGAAAAAGAGAAATTTAGGTTATATAGTAAGCTTTATATTTTAACTGATAGAATAGAGAAAAGCGTAAAAAGTCTTAATGAAAATATTAATGATTTAACAAAAAGGGTCGAATCATTAGAAAAAAAGGCAAAATAAGAGTTGTTATTTCAAATGCTTTACGTTAATAAACTTTTATGATTTTTCGAACAAGTAAAAAACCTTGAAGGAGAAAAAGAGAAACAAGTTGAGTAATCCCAAAAGACACCATTATTTACCCATATTTTACTTAATTAATTTTTGTGAAAAGGGATTTTTATGGGTTTATGATCGAAATAAAAATGAATATAGAGAACAAGCTCCCATTAACACGGCTATTCAAAAAAAATATTACAGTTTCATTGGACGTGATGATAAAGAACACTTTGAAATTGAAAATGAAGTTCTGTCAAACATAGAAAGTGACACAAAGCCCATTATAGACAAAATCAATAATAAAGAAATAATTAGCCTATATGAAAAAATAATTCTTGCAATATTTATTTCTTTTTTACACCTAAGAACCCCTGGGTTTGAAAAAGAAATAAATGAAATTTTCGAAAAATTTATTAAAATATTTGCAAAATATTGTTTTCCAACTGAAGAATATACAAAAAAGATAATAAAAAAGGCTGTAAGTAACAACAAACAAAAAGATGTATCTCCTAAGAAGTTGATGGATTTTGTAAATAAAGAAAATTATAAAGTTAAAGTTCATAGAGATTTTAGTTTAAAAATGATGTATAACCTGGCTCAAGAATTACCCATAGACCTTATTCAAATGGACTGGCAGTTTTGTTATTCACCTAAAAAAAGTTCTTTCGTTACATCTGACAATCCATTTGTATTGATTCCTTCCTGCAATTATAAAAAAGAGGGAGTTTGCGGATTGGGAATAAGGGTGCCTGGAGTCAAAAAAATCATACCTTTAACCCAAAAAGTTTGCTTAGTAATCTACGACAAGGGAGATAATATTGAAAACAAAGATATACCAAGCAGAGAAGTTGAAGAAATTAATAGCTATATAACTAAGAATTGTGATAGGTTCTTAATTTCAAGAGATAAAGTTTTATTAGAAAAACTTATAAAAATAACAAATATAGATAAAACTAAAACAAAATCAAGGGCAAAAGTATTTCAAAGTGGTAATTTTATTATTGCGCGTAAAAAATAAACTATATTAAAAAATAAATGCCTTTGCGCATAAAACTGTATAAAAAATATCTATTTTTTATACGGTGGTTCGTGCATAAACGGAATACTTTGCAAAATATACCGATTTGGGAGCACAAACAAAGTAGTTCGGTTATTTTGAGTTATACGCCATTTTGGATAGAAAAAAAGGAGGAATAAAGATTGTCAAAACGATTGATAGAAATCTTCGAGGATGAAAAGCTTGTAGAAAAAATCAAAAGACGTTTATCTTACTTGTTTCAACTTGCAGAATTAGAAAGTTCTAGAGCAGGTAAGATCGGAATGGAGGTTGGCTCAGTTCGAGAAAGAATAATCGTAGCTTTGCTTATTTATAAGTTTGGTGAAGCAAATGTAGAGACTGAAATTCCTATCACAGAGCCAGAAGTGGATGCGAAATTATTTGGTGAACCTGTATCTATTAAGACGATTACTGGAAAGAGCTTCAGTGGAGTTAAACTTATATGGACTGTTGATGCTCAAAAAGCGAAAGTGTTTCAAGACAATTATTCCCCTCATTGTGATATTTTGCTTGTTCAAATCAACTGGGACGGCATCGGGGGATTTTATTTCATCCCATTGGAAGTCCAGACAAGACTATTCGATAGAATAGGCAGGCAAAACTATATCAAACTCCCCAAGCCCGGAACAAATCCAAGGGGCGTTGAGATTACTAAAGAAGCATTATCAAATTTAATAGCCGATAAGGAATCCAAGAGAATGGTCATAAATTGGCAAAAAACGAAAATAGAGTTCAATTCTTTTAAAAGATGGATTGACTTATGGAAGGAGGATTGATTATGGGATCTAGCAAAAAAAAGAATGGAACCAAAACAAGCACTTTCGGTTCACCGGGAAGGATTAATCATGACTCAACTAAATTCTATTCCGGCAGATTATACGAAAGCTTGCCTAAAGAGCATGCATCTGAATATATAGAGAATACAATTCCAACAAAACTTAAAGATCGGGTATTTTGCGAATCGAGTGAACAAATGAAAAAATTACCTGATAACAGCGTTCATCTGATGGTAACTTCTCCCCCTTACAACGTTGGTAAGGAATACGATAAAGACCTTACCCTCGATGAGTATCGAGAATTCTTGAAACGAGTGTGGAGGGAAGTTAAACGGGTTCTCGTCCCCGGCGGGAGAGCATGTATAAATATTGCGAATCTGGGAAGAAAACCATACATCCCGCTTCACGCTTTTATTGTTGAGGATATGCTTGACTTAGAATTTTTAATGAGAGGTGAAATCATTTGGAATAAAGCTTCGAGTAGCAGTCCCTCTACTGCGTGGGGCAGTTGGCTTTCTGCTAAAAATCCAGTATTGAGAGACATCCATGAATACATTTTGGTCTTTTCCAAAGACATGTTTTCAAGGGGAAATCTGAAGAGAAAAAGTACAATTTCTAAGGAGGAGTTCCTCGAGCTTACAAAGAGCGTATGGACATTTGGTGCAGAACCAGCAACCAAGGTAGGACATCCGGCTCCTTTTCCAGTGGAATTACCTTATAGGTTAATTCAACTTTATACGTTTGAGGAAGAGGTTATCTTGGACCCATTTATAGGAAGTGGACAGGCAGCCATTGCTGCGATAAAAAGCAACCGCCATTACGTTGGATACGACATAAACGAGGAATATGTAAAATTGGCAGAGAAAAGAATTAAGGAATTCTCTTTATCTTTCAATGCTCCTAAACTGTTTGATTTCGAAGGAAAAAAAGATGAAAAAAATGGCGAAACGGCGTATAACACAGCATAAAAGGATAAATCCATGCAAATAATCGCTTTAATCAATCAAAAAGGCGGGGTAGGTAAAACTACTTGCGCAATCAACATAGGAGCGGGCTTAAATGGGCTTGGCAAGCGCGTCTTGCTGATAGATTTAGATCCTCAGGCACATTTTAACTTACAGCTTAGGGATACCTGCTCACGAGCTTAAGAATACAGTTTATGAGCTTTTAAAGGGAACCGTAACTTTAAAAGAAACCATTACCAAAATAAATGGTCTTAGCTTGGTCCCCTCTTCTCTTAATTTATCCGGAGCTGGGATAGAATTTTCGGGATTGATAGATTAGCCACTACTGAAATTTATCTTAATTTATCCCCGGAAGACGCGATCAAGGAATTTTTGAATAAATGGTAAGTTACAAAAATTAGCTAACTAAAAGATTATTTTGAAAGAGGGTAAAAATGACAGAAGAAATAACCACAGAAGTATCAAAACAATTGATTAATAAAGCTTCTGAATTTTTAGAAAAAATAGTCAATCCTCCATTAAAAGAGTTGGGTGAGTTATTAGCAGACAAAGTGAAATTCTGGCGTTTTAAGAATCAGATAAACACTATAATCAAAGCAGAGAATTTTATTAGCCAAAAGGGGATTCAGCCTAAAAAAATTCGTTTAAAAACTCTTTTTCAACTCTTAGAGTATAGTTCTTGGGAAGAAGATCCTGATATGCAAACTAAATGGGCATCCTTATTAGCAAATGCCGTAAATCCTGAATATTCTTATTATATTAATTCAAGTTATATTGAGATATTAAACCAAATCTCACCGTTGGAAGCAAAGGTGTTAGATTTAATGTTTCAGGAATGCGAAGATTTTAGATTATCCGAGAAATTAGAATTATCTCAGGACCTTGTGATACGTATTTCTTTCCACTCTGGATTTATGAGGCGTGTTTGCAAAGATTTTAATATTTCACTAGAACAGATTATCATTATTTTTGATAACTTACATAGATTAAATTTATTACAGGCTCCGACTTTTTCTGCAAATAAGCCAGAGTCATGTTATTATGATTTAATACAACTTACACCTTTGGGGTATGAATTTATTAAATATTGTAAATTTCAATAAAAATATGTACTTTGATTAATACAATGTATATACTTATATTATAGCTCTTCCGCTAAATATATACTGTTAGTTAAATATATGCTTGACATCTTATTTTTTTTCAGTTAACCTGTATAAAAATAAATCTATATTCATATTTTATAGGTGAAATAAGCAATGCGAACCTCAGATGTTTTAAAAAAAATAAATATTCCCAGACACAAATTATATTATCTGGAGCAAAAAGGTTATATTAACCCTAAAAAAATAACCAGGGGCGATCTAGAGATGAGAGACTATACAGATGAAGACTTTCGCAAAATCCAGATAATATGGAAATTTTTGAAGCAGGGCTTTAAACATAAGGTTGCCTATCAAAAAGCAATGGAAAATTTAAATAAGTCTTAAGCCGGTACTTTATCTAAAATCTAAAAAAGGTTAAGATAAAATATAATCATGAATAAGGAAAATACCCATAAAGTTAAGAAGCCTAAAATTATTGCCGTTGCCAATCAAAAGGGAGGAGTAGGAAAGACCAACATCACTTTCAATCTCTCCGGAGCTTTAGCTGAAAAAAACAAAAGGATTCTCCTCATAGATTTGGACCAGCAGGGAAATCTTTCCTCTTCATTTTTAGAAAATATTTACAATCTTAAATTTACCGTTGCTGACCTCTTTCTAGATAATGACATTGATGTTGCCAAGGTTGTTCAAAAGACCTCTTTTCAAAATATAGACATTATCCCTTCCAATATAGATTTAAGCAAAATAGATCTCCAACTGGCTGGAGAGCCAGACGCTCAGTATTTTTTAGCTGATAAACTAAAAGATCTAAAAGAATTCTATAACTATATAATCATTGATTGCCCTCCGGGTTTAGGTCTAGCCACTAGAATTGGCCTGGTAGCCGCAGACGAGGTTATTATACCTTTAGAGTGTCAGGAATGGGCCGTTAAAGGAACCGCCTACCTAAGAGGGGCCATAACCAAGATAAGAAAAAGGGCAAATCCCAAGCTCAAAATAATGGGCTATATTATAAATAAGTTCGTCGGAAGAAGAAAGCTGGAAGAGGCTTATCACGAAACTATTTTAGAAAGCTTTAAAGACAAAGTATTTAAAGTGGAACTAAAGAATAGTGTTAAATACGCCGAGGCAGCCACTTTAAAAAAACCTATTACTTATTATCTGCCCTCATCGGAGCAAGCAGAAACCTACCAAAAATTAGCTCAGGAGATTATAAACCATGGCTAAGAAAAAGGAGAATATTTTAAGAAAATTGGCCAAAGATACTTTTGCTTCTCTCCCTATCCCAGAAGAAGAGGTTATCAAGGAAGAAAGAAAAGGGATTAGAGAAGGAACAAAGGGGATTCCTGGGGCCCGGATTATAGATATTTCTAGAATAAAATCAGATCCTGACCAACCCAGAAAAAGCTTAGACCAAAAAAGTTTAAAGGAATTAGCAGAGTCAATAAAGAAGCATGGACTTCTACAGCCGATTACTGTCGAGTATATAGAAAAGGAAGATTACTTTAAAATAATCAATGGGGAGCGCAGATATAAGGCGGCTAAATTAGCTGGATTTCATGAGCTACCCTGTATTATCAAAAACATCGATAATTATACCCGGCTTATCCATCAGTTAATTGAAAACATCCAGAGGCAGGACCTTCCAGCACTTGAAGAAGCAGAATCAATCCAAACTTTAGTAAACAAAAGAA
>Ga0307379_10004783_pt1 | contig 19163 bp, 16 predicted proteins | sample UN2MG_FD_202237 | JGI IMG/M metagenome (GOLD analysis project Ga0307379, IMG submission 202237) | Soil microbial communities from Risofladan, Vaasa, Finland - UN-2 | ecosystem: Environmental > Terrestrial > Soil > Coastal area > Acid sulfate soil | place: Finland: Risofladan, Vaasa | collected... | reverse complement strand
GGATTATCTATAATTCGATAACTCCTGAATCAAGTGATGAGGAATTTGAACTGCTTGTTAATAGTAAAATCCAAAATTTTATACTTCTGGGAATGGAATCAAAGAAATGGACGACTCAAGCTCGGATTGAGGTAATTGATAGCCTAGTTGAGAAAGCTAAAAGCTTTGATTTTGCACAGCATAATTTTATTATCGATACTGCCGTTTTAGATATAACATCATTGGGGTTAGCAATGAATGCAATGCATGAAGTTAAAAACAAATATGGGTTTCCCGTAGGATCTGGAGCTCATAATGCAGTGGATACTTGGAAAAATTTAAAGCCTAAGTTTGGAGATATCAAAAAATATACTTCAGTCGTAGCGTCAACTATTACTTTAGGAGCTGGTGCTGATTTTATATTATATGGTCCAGTACAACATGCCAATATCATCTATCCTAATATAGCATTCATTAAAGCAGCCCATTCACAACTATTATTCGATGAAGGAAGAATGGCTCCTATTAGCCATCCTGTGTTTAAAATTGGTTAAATTAGTAATTAATCTGCTGGTAAATAAATGTTTCAGTATAATACCGAACAAAAGTCTTATAAAATAGGAAAGTACACGATTGGTGGAGATCCAAGGAAGGTCCCGACAGCGTTAGCAGGTTCTATCTTTTATTTACACCAAAAAAAAATATTTAAAGATGAAAGAAATGGAAAAATTGATAAAATCTACGCAGAATCTTTAATTAAAAGACAAGAAGAAATGGCAGATAAAACGGGGCTAACACCTATGCTTGATGTCATTCTTTCTTATGAGGAATCGATTGAACCTCTTTTAAATTTTGTATTTGAAGTTAGCGATACTCCTATTTTAGTAGATGCTCCATACTGGGAAATTAAACAACCTATGATCAAATATCTTATCGAAACTGGCTTAGATCGACAAGTCATTTACAATACCATTACCTCATCATCATTTGATGAGGAATTTCAATCCTTAAGCCAAACGGAAATAGAGAATTTTGTTTTATTACCTATTGAATCTCATTATTGGACAACTGAAGCTCGGATGAATGTAGTCGATGATCTCGTAAATAGAGCCTTATCATATGATTTTAAGGGATATAACTTCATGATTGATACGTGTGTAATTGATTATACTTCTTTAGGGCTTGCCATGAGTACTATGGAAGAAATTAAAAACAAGTATGGATATCCTGTAGGAACTGCTGGTCAAAACCTTGTTGATGCTTGGAAACACCTTATTCCAAAATTCGGAAATATAACAAAATACGTGAAAATAGCAGCTTGTACCATAACTTTATCAGCGGGAGCAGATTTCATATTTTATGGACCAATTCAATTAGTAAACTTAATCTATCCGACTGTTGCATTCGTTAAAGCAGCTCATTCTCAGTTATTATTTGATGAAGGTAAGATGGCTCCTACTAGCCATCCTGTGTTTAAAATTGGTTAATTTTAACACAAAGTTATTCGCTAAAGAAAGATTTACATGAAATTTCTAACATGTTTTTTTTATCAAATTACAATTATAATAGGTTATTCAATATGTATATCTATAATTAGATAAGCCTTATATAAAATCCTCATTACGATTTAAAAAATTGCTTAAAGATTTTTAGCTTTTAAATCCAATAATTCTATAGTAATGAAATAGTAGCGTTAATGAGCCAGAGAGAAATAAACAACCACTATTGAAACCTTCCAACTCGCTGAATTCTTTTCTATAATACCTCAGTAAACAATTTCCACTACTAAAACGAAGTCTGATATCTGGATCGACTGCTTTTTCCTTAATAATCTGTAATTTTCCGTTATAAATTGTTACTGACCAGATTCCATCTTTCTCTCCTTGGATAAAATATTCAATAATTAACTTTCTTCTTAGCTTGGAAGCAAGTTCTTTATTAAACCCTTTACGTATTATCTCAAATGCATTCTCAATTTCTGACATTAATCTATATCTCTTAACTAAAATTCAATATTTTTTTATCCTAAATTAAAATAAAAAAAAAGTAAATAAGATTTTAAACAGCTCCAAAAATCTCGCCAATTTTCTGCGCTAACGCAATGGGTCCTCCTATACGAAGTTTCCCGGTGGTATACCCTTGAATCCCATCTATTTCACCATTTTGAATTCCCATAAAACTCTCTACGGCATCATAGGTGAAATTAAGAACTGCCTTTTCCTTTTCTCCTTCCACGATCTCCAACGTACCATTGTCAAAGATTGCTTGCCACGTTCCACCATCGGGTCCTTCAATGTTGTATTGAACGACCACTTTCTTCTTAAATCCCTTGGCAACTTCTGGTTTGAAGTTTTTCTTCATTATCTCAAATCCTTCCTGTACATTTACCATATCTTTTCATCTCTTTTTATAATATTAATTAAAAAAAAATTAGAGTTCGATTCCTTTCTTTTCTGCCAGTGCCTTCTTGGCAGCGTCGAGTCCAAGCATCACGTCAGTAGCCCATCCATCCGCACCGATCTCATCGCACCATTCACTAGAGGGACACGCACCGCCGCCAATTAAATAAATATACTTATCACGGAGACCTTGTTTCTTTAGGTATTCGACTACTACCTTCTGTTCGAACATGGTACCGGTAAGCAAGGCGGAGGTACCGATGATATCAGCACCTTCCTCTTCTGCTTTTTGAACGAATTTCTCTTTCGGAGTGTCTCGTCCAAGGTTGTAGATGTGAATACCGTTTGCTTGAAAAACAGCTTCCACGATGCTGATACCAAGATCATGGATATCTCCTTTTACACTGCCGAGCACCATTTTCGCCTTTGGCTTGTATTCTCCTTTTGGCATCGTTTCAAGGATGAAATTCAAGGCATCTTGCATGCCCTCCGCGCCCACCATTAGGTAAGGAAGAGCAAGTTCGCCTCTTCCAAACTTCTCTCCGAGTTCTTGGATTGCGGGTGTAAGACCCTCATTGATTAACTTCAATGGTTTTATACCTTCGGCCATTCCTTGTTTTGCAAGGTTTAAACACTTTGCTTTATCGTAAGCCAGTATTGCATCCTTCATTCCATTAATTATTTCTTGTTCATTTCCCATTTCTTTTCTCCTCTTTTAAAATAATGCTAACTCTACATCTGCTTCTTTTAAGATTGCATTACAACGCTCATCCACGTCTTTCGCTATTGGTGGGTCTGGTTGGTGTTTATCTAACTCTTTTAACCGATCTCGACATACTTGAGTCCATGTTTTGGCACCTTTAGCGAGCCATTGGTCAGAATGTTCATGGATCCAATCATTAGAATGCCAAAAGAATCCCATCTTTTTATCAATCCACTTCAGTGTATGAGGATGTGTCGTGAACATTTTTTTAGGACCCACTTCTTTTATAACATCTAAAGCTAAATGTTCGTCATCGATGTTTAATAGATCCTCGGACAGTTCAAAAAGCATTTGTTTGGTAAAGTTTACTAAGGTTTCTCCCATCGGGATCGTTTCCCACATGAATGCTTGAGGCGTGGATCCGACTTGCTGCACATTAACACCCCATAATAATTCTACTAATAAATTTAAAGCCCAAGTAGCTCCAGCTTCATCTAAGGGTGATGATAAACAATACGCGCATCCAGCAATTGGAAGACCATATAAATCTTGATAAACCTGACCGCCCATTCCGAGTACCATCGGAGCAAGCGGATTTATCGCTAACTGACCGGAAAAGGGATCAACGGGTGAAGTATTAGGCCATGGTACTACTGCCGTTCCAGGATCTAAATATTGAGAAACAGCCATGCAATAATGAGTGCATGCCAAAGCCAGTGCAGTCATCGCTGGAGCCGTTGCGGGTGCTGTAAATGGAGCCGTTCCACCCCAATAAGGCATGGTAGGTAAATGATATTTCGCGCTTCCGACCGCGGCCCAAAAGTTCTGGCGGGTACTGGTCAAGGGGCCGATGCAAGTCGGCAAGCCTGCGATTATAGGTCGTCTTTTTAATTCATCAAAACCGCCCTGAACCTCAGCAGCTAACTTTCCCACGTAATCCCATTCTGTCAAACCTCCTTCCGTTATTGCGCATACACCACCGTGTTTTGTTGACCATTTCATTTTGTTATAGGTTGTGTGTAGCTCAGCGGGAAGACCTTGGCTTGTTCTTTTTACATCTTCTACGGGGGTCCCAAAAAAACCATCATATGCATCTATGGCGTCAATCATTCTGAAACTTCTTATTACATCTTCTTCACCAGGAATGGTTGAATCCCACTGATTGGTTTTGTCATTCCACTTATACATTTTTGTGGATCCGCTCGTAAATAAGTTATAGAAGTCATCGTGGTAGCTAGATAATAATAAATCCTTATTTGGATCTCTCCCAGCTAAAATATAGGATTTTGGAGCTTTTGCAATCATTTCTCGCACCCAATATTCTGGGAATTTCACGATAAGCTCCTTTTCATCTATCTCTACTGGTGAATCCTTTAAGTACTCGATGCAGTCTTTATCATCGATATGAACACCCATCTCGCTCAAGATATGATATGCCGCATTGTCAATTCGCTCTAAATCTTCTTTAGATGCAATACGCCACATTCTGTTCATTTTTGGATATTTTACTTTCTCTCCTTCTCTCATTCATAATTCCTCTTTTATTTTTTAATCTCCAATATTTTTAATAGAAAATAGTAATTGAAGTAACCATTTAGTCATAATAATAATTGTGCTTGACCTATCGTGTTTACCTAGTGTGATCAACTATTAAATGACTAAATCGATATTTTAAATGGTTTGATCAAAAAAATACCTTGAATATCATATATCCGATGAAACTTCATGTGTCTGGTAAATTCGTTGTAGCTTTAATTTAATTCATATCAGGGTTACTTGAAATAACATGCAAGAATTACATTATAAAGTCAGTTTTGCTTTAAAACTGAAATAAACAATAGATTTTTTAGTGCTTGACATAACAAGCTTAAATTAAAAAAACAAAGTACCGTTATTGTAAAGTAATCTGCATTAACTGCAAAGGAAATAAAACTAAACTTATTTTACATTAAGTGAACATGACTCTGTTACCTAAGAATACTAAAGCATCATTAAGCATAAAAAAGAAATGCCCAAATTAGCAAAAAAGGGGTTTTATTAATGAAAATGCTGAAGAGAATAGTTTTAAAAATACCAATTGATCCAAGATATCAGGAAATTTTTGAGTTATTAGAAAAGTATGAAACTCTTCAAATTCATCGTTATGATCAAAATTACATCTATGTAACTCAAAAAATGCGATTTAAAAGTGCTAATTCCCATCCAAAAGACTTAGTAGGAAAGTTTGGTATTGAATTTAACGAAGTATTGGATGAAAATAAACAAAAGAAAGAATATATTTGTTTTACAAAACACCATTGGTATGAAGAACTTCAATTATTCTTTGCAAATCCCGAAATTTTAATAGAACCCCCTATTATCATGGAAGAGGGTTCTATAATTATAAGATTTATATCTCACGGTAAAAATATCGAGGCTATTATAGAACACCAAAAGAAGACCTTTAAGGATAATTTTAAAATACTTAGTATAACCTCTGTTCATCCAAATAAGGATAACTTGGAATTACTTTTAACTGAAAGGCAAAAAGAAATTGCTTATTATGCTGTCGAAAATGGATATTATGAAATTCCACGTAAAACTAATTCAGAGTATATAGCAAACCATTTTAGCATTTCAAAAAGTGCCTTATGTGAACATTTAAGAAAAATTGAAAAAACTATTTTCCTTTCAATTTTCAAATAACCAAAAAAAGGTATATAAGTGATATCAGTAAATAATTTTAAAAATGAATATCCATGTTACTGCAAAAGTGTATTGAGTGATCTCATGCTTAAAGATCTTGATATCATAATTGATACACTTGTTTATGTTGAGGATAATTATTTTACAATATCTTCCTATGTTTTTAATAAAATATAGTGATTGAAGTAACCATTTCGTTATAATAATAATTGTGCTTGACCTATTGGGTAAAAAGGGGAATTATAGGTTAGTTCATCCAATTGATAAAAATAGCAAACAAAATGTATTTATTAAAATGGATCAAATATGTTACTAGAATTATTCAAATTGATGTCGTTAAAAAATAATATTACAATCGAAAAACTGCAGATAAATATTATAGTATGAAGAAATTAAAGAAAATTGTTTTAAAAATCCCAATTGATCAAAGATACCAAGATTTTTTTGATATGTTGATAAAGTATGAATTACTCCAAATTCATCGCCTTGATGAAAATTTTATATATGCCACTCAAATGTTAAGATTTAGAAATCAAAATTTCAATCCTAAAGATTTGAAGGGAAAACTTGGAATTGAATTCATTGAAATCTTAGTAGAAGATAAACCAACAAATGAAATAATTTGTTTTATCAAGCATCGTTGGAATGAGGAAATGCACTCTTTTTTTACGAATTCAGAGATAATGATTGAACCTCCTATAATAATGGAAGGTAGTTCTTTAATTATGACATTCATATCACATGGTATAAATGTTGATACTATACTTGACTCAATGAAACAAAATTATGGTAATACCTTTGAAATTCTAAGTATTAATTCCGTGTATCCTAATAACAATAATTTAAAATTACTCTTGACAGAAAGGCAGAAAGAAATCATATATTATTCAGTGGAAAATGGCTACTATGACATTCCCCGTAAGATTATTTCTAATTCAATAGCTGATCATTTTGGAATTTCTAAAAGTGCATTTTGTGAACATCTACGGAAAATTGAGAAATCAATTTTTCTTTCAATTTTCAAATAACCAAAAAAAGGTATAGAGCTTTTAAATTACAATACTTTTTCCCATTATTAGGTAAAAATTAAAAAAAGAAGTAAAATTATTTTTAGACAGCTCCAAAAATCTCGCCAATTTTCTGCGCTAACGCTATAGGGCCTCCAATACGAAGTTTCGCAGTGGTATATGCTTGAATCCCATCTATTTCACCATTTTGAATTCCCATGAAGCTCTCTGCGGCATCATAGGTGAAATTAAGAACTGCCTTTTCCTTATCTCCTTCCACAATTTCCATCGTACCATTGTCAAAGATTACTTGCCACGTTCCACCATCGGGTCCTTCAATATTGTATTGAACGACCACTTTCTTCTTAAATCCCTTGGCAACTTCTGGTTTGAAGTTTTTCTTCATTATTTCAAATCCTTCCTGTACATTTACCATAACTTTTCATCTCTTTTTATAATATTAATTAAAAAAAAAATTAGAGTTCGATCCCCTTCTTTTCTGCCAGTGCCTTCTTAGCAGCGTCGAGTCCAAGCATCACGTCAGTGGCCCATCCATCCGCACCGATCTCATCGCACCATTCACTAGAGGGACACGCACCGCCGCCAATTAAATAAATATATTTATCACGGAGACCTTGTTTCTTCAAGTATTCGATTACAACTTTCTGTTCGAACATGGTACCGGTAAGTAAAGCGGAGGTACCGATGATATCAGCACCTTCCTCTTCTGCTTTTTGAACGAATTTCTCTTTCGGAGTGTCTCGTCCAAGGTTGTAGATGTGAATGCCATTTGCTTGAAACACAGCTTCCACGATGCTGATGCCAAGATCATGGATATCTCCTTTTACACTACCGAGCACCATTTTTGCTTTTGGCTTGTATTCTCCCTTTGGCATCGTTTCAAGGATGAAATTCAAGGCATCTTGCATGCCCTCCGCACCCACCATTAGGTAAGGAAGAGCAAGTTCACCTCTTCCAAATTTCTCTCCTAACTCTTGGATCGCGGGGGTGAGGCCCTCATTGATTAACTTCAATGGTTTTATGCCTTCAGCCATTCCTTGTTTTGCAAGTTCTAAACACTTTGCTTTATCATAAGCCAGTATTGCATCCTTCATTCCATTAATAATTTCTTGTTCATTTCCCATTTGAATTTCACCTTTTTTAAAATAATGCTAATTCTTCGTCCGCTTCTTGTAATAAGACTTCAATCCGCTCCTCTACATCCTTTGCTAGTGGTTCTGGTTCGTGTTTTGCTAACTCTTTCAAGCGTTCTCTGCATAAATCATACGCCCACCTCTTTGCTCCTTTAGCGAGCCATTGATCGGAATGTTCATGGATCCAATCTTTGGAATACCAAAAAATGCCTTTTTTTTGATCAATCCATTTTAAGGTGTGGGGATGTGTTGCAAACCTTCCTTTTGGACCCACTTCTAAAATAGCATCTAAAGCCAAGTGTTCTTCATTATCGGGAAATATTCCATTTTGTAGGATAAAAAGCGCCTGTTTAGTCCAATTTATAAGAGTTTCTCCGAGAGGAATAGTTTCCCAAATGAAAGCTTGGGGTGTTGATCCAAATTGAATAATGTTCGCACCCATATAAGTTAAAGTTAGAAGTCGATCAAACCACGCAGCAGCAGCCTCTTCTAATGAAGAAGTTAAACAATAAGCACAACCAGTTGATGCTAATCCATATAAATCTTGATATAATTGAACTCCTATTCCATTAACAAAAGGAAAGATTGGATTATTGATTAATTGTCCTGTTTCTGGTGCTGTTTGAGTACAACAAGGCCATGGATTAGCAGCAGTCCCTGGATCTAAATATTGCGATACTCCGATCCCATAATGAGTGCAAGCCAATGATAAAGCTATTTGCCCAGCTGGAGTTGCTGGTGCTGTAAAGGGAGTAGCACCCCCCCAATAGGGAAATGTTGGCAAGTGATATTTCGCACTCCCTATCGCTGCCCAGAAATTTTGTCTTGTACTAGTTAATGGTCCGATGCAGGTAGGTAAGCCTGCAATTACAGGTCGTTTTGCTAATTCGTCAAATCCGCCTTGGACTTCTGCAGCCATCTTAGCAAGATAATCCCATTCTTTTATGCCACCTTCTGTAATAGCAATCGGTCCTGCAAATTTAGATGTACCTTTAAATTTTGCATAAGTTGCATGCAATTCAGCTGGTAAGCCTTGTTGTGTTGATAAAACATCTTCCACGGGACTTCCAAATAAACCCTCATAAGCATCAATTGCATCTATCATCTTTACGGATTCATAAACATCATTGAATCCAGGAATACTGGAAACCCATTGATTAGCACTTTCGCTCCATTTATATTGTTTGGTTGACCCACTTGAAAATAATACGTAATAATCTTTATTTGGTCCCACAATGGACAAATCATTTTCGGGGGTTCTACCTGCTAAAGTGTAGGACCTTGGAGCTTTTGCAATCATTTCTCTAACCCAATATTCAGGAAATTTAACAATTAGTTCTTTTTCATCGATTTCAACGGGAGTGTCCTTTAGGTATTCAATACAATCCTTATCATCAATATGTACACCCATTTCACTTAATATTCTATAAGCAGCATTATCAAAGATATCTAATTGAGTTTTTGAAGCTAATCGCATTAATTTATCAATACTGGGTAATTTAACTTTTTCTCCTTCTCGCATTAATTATTTACCTCATATAATAAGTAATTCTACTTAAACATCATTCAAGAAAAATTATATTATTATTGCTTGTCCAAGAAAGCTCGTTGATAAACTAAATTGCTTTTAACCATTCTTTAAAAACAAATTGCTTGTTAAAGCAAGCTCTAAGGAAATTAAAAGAATGAGCCTGAATAAAATTTAATAAAAACTTTACATTCTTTAACTTAAAAACATTAAAGACTTAATTTTCTGAAATGAAAAGAATCCTTTTAAAACTACCCATAGAGTATGTTTATCGTAAGGGATTTAAAAAATCAATGGATTACATTGCAAAATTAGATGTAATTGATATATTAAACTTTTATCAATGTTCCATGACAGTATTAGAGCATATAACTTTTAAAGATCCAAAATTTACTCCTCAAGACTTAATTGGAATAGATGGTATGAAATATATTGAAGAAATTTCTCATAATGAGAGGGAGAATGAGTATCTATGTAATGTCCATTTGGAGAATCCAGATTGTTTTTCAGAATATTTTTCAAAGTATAATATTATGGTAAGCAAACCGATCTTAATAATTGATGATTGGTTATTCATCCCTTATCTCTCATATGGGAAAAATATAACGAAAATATACGAAAAAATCTCAAAACAGATAGGGGATAATTACAGCATAGTAAGAATTACCGATTACTCATTAGATAAAGATAATCTTTATAGTTTATTAACGGGGAGACAATTAGAGATTGCGCTTCATGCTGCAAGCAAAGGATATTTTAATAATCCAAAGAAAGTATCAACATCCGAGCTGGCCAAAACATTTAACATAACTCCAGCCGCATTTACAGAACATATACGGAAGATTAAAGCTAATATCTTCAAAAATCTTTTTTAAGAGTTCAAGACTTTACTTTAAAGGAGAACAAAAACTTGAATTTAACATGCTCAGAAAACTATTGTAAATAGCGGGATACATATTCCGTAGGTTTTACTGTTTCAACACTTTTTATCTTAATTCCGGGTATAGATTTCAACCAGTCCATTTGTTCTATTTCAGATGAGTACATTTTCAATTCAAATTCATTTTTAAATTCTACTGGTTCAACTTCAGAAAGAGGGTTTTCATGTATTCTTATCTCTTTTAGATTCGGTAGATCTTGTAAATTGTTTAATTTAACTATTGAATTTTTGCCTAAAACCAAGATTTCTAAAAGAATTAGCTTATTCAAATTTTGAATTCGTGTGATAGCATTTTTCTCAAGGTTTAGATAGATTAAGTTTTGGAGCCTATCAAGTCCTTTAATTTCTTTTATTGAGTTATTGACCAGATATAATCTCTTGAGATTGATTAAATTATCAAGTCCTTTAATTTCTTTGATATAATTATTTGATAGATTTAGGATCCTCAGATTCTTTAATAAAATTAGTCCTTTTATTTCCGTTATTTGATTTCCAGTACCATAACTTAAATCGCCAAATTTGAGAATTTCTAATGATAAAAGGGCCTCTAATCCATCAATTTCTCTTAGATTATTACCTGAAAGATCTAATACCCTCAAAGTATTCAATATTTCAATACCATCAATATCACTCACCTTTTCAAGATTTAGGCCCCATATTCTTAATTCGATAATGAGACCTTCCTTAAGTATGTATGTGAGCATCCTAGAATTCAGGTTTTTCGAAAATTTAAACTGCTTTTCTAAATAAATGATAAATTTATATTGGAGATAGATATTAATTAATTCTTTAATAGAAAGAGAGTCTAAAGGCTTATATTCGAACCATTTTGATAATTCTTTATTATAATTTTTAAGACTCAAATTTCTATTATCTTTAACTTTCTCTTCCAAAAACTTTATCATATGCATCTTTAAAAGATCTTGATTTCTCTTTGATAATATTCCCGTAACGGTGCTAACAATTCTTGGAGATTTTTCAAATTGAAGAATCCATTCGATTAATAATCCTACTTTCTCGTGAAATCGATTGATAAGTAAATTTAACGCTAATCGCTTTATAGCTATATTAGTATCTGCAATAGCTAAATCTTCTAAAAAATTAATATGATTAGTATTTAGGAGATCCAACTCAATAAGAGTCTGTAAACTCTCGATTCGTGATTGTTGATCTTCATTATACTCCACCTTTAAAACTAGATCATCTACCATGTGAACTTTATTCATATTTTACTTGTAATGGACCTTTTTAAATTTTTTTTATAAAAAAGACCATTATTTTTAATTTCTTTTCGAATTTAAGAATTCATTTTAACAAATAATTAAAAGAAAAAGAATTTTTTTGATTTTATCGGTTTTATTTAAAAAAAATCTTGAGCATCTTCTTCTTCTGCAAGCACTCGTAGCTCTTGAAGCACTTTTAAATGCTTTCCTCCTTTTATCTTGAGCTTTCCTGAAAAAACTTTCCCAAGTGTCTTGAGTGTAGACATGTTATCCATACTTGAAAAAGTTCTCATATCAGTTTCGATTTTAGCATCGCATTGAGTTCCAGCTTTCTCCAATTCACTTTTATCTGCTTGAGCAATACCTTTAATGTTGATTGTCCCATCTTTAAGGATTAGAACTGCAGAGTGAGTAGCGTCTGTAATGTTGAAAAAAAGTTGTAGATTTACATCTTTATATCGTTCTTTGAATTTTTCACTATCCTTAAGAGGTCTCACAAATTGATTATGCATCAAGGATGCAAATCCTACTAAATTTTCATCTTGGTTTTCATTCACATTTTATCACATTTATTATTCTTATTGGGTCTTAATTATGTAGGATCAAAATCTTTAAGATAAATAATTTCTACTTGTTATTTCAAGCCTTCTGGGTAGCATTCAAAATTTTGTGAAAAAAAATGAAAATTAAAAAACGATATTAACGTGTTATATCTATATATCCTTCTATTGCTTCCCTTACGCCATCATTCCAGTTAAATGGTGGTTTCCAATTATTTAATATATTTTCAAGCAGCGTGCTAGAATAATGCGCTCCCCGTGCCGAATAAGAAGCAATCAATTGATATTTTTTGTCTTTCGAATGGATAAACATGGAATAGAACGACTTTTTATTTGGTTCATATTCGAGTTTCAGATTCTTGGCAAATTCTTTAACAAAATCATCCCAAAAGATAGTCTCTGCTATACAATTCACAGGCATATTAATTGGAGCAATCGAAAATAATCTTTCAATAATTGGGCCAAGATTTTTAACATATAATACTGAGATTTTATGCCGTTTTTTCTTTTCACAAGAAAACATTGTACCATCTAATAATCTTGGAACAATGGAGGGAGAAATAAAAGTATCGCCCGCTCCTAACACGAGAGGGAGACGTAAAATAGTGTAATCTAATCCACTTTTTTCTATTATTTCCTCGGTCAATGCCTTAGTTCGTCCATAAGGAGGAAAAAATCTACCTTTGTTTTTTCTTTCCGTATCTTTTTCCGTTCTATTTTCACCCATTGTCTTAAAACCATATACACTCACAGAACTTGTAAAGATAAAGTGTTTGCATCCATGTGATTTTGCGTATTCACACATGAATTCCGTCCCTTGGGTATTTACGGCGTGCATCATGTCGTAGGGTTGGGTTTGATCAATTAATCCAATGGTATGAATGATGATATCAAATTGATCATTAACCCATAATTTCGAAAATTCTTCTTTTTTCGTTATATCAAATTGTATTTCTTTCTCATCATTGGAAGGTTTAAAAAATGTGGTTCCAAAAACTTGAAACCCTGAATTGATGAAATGATTTTTTAAAATGCTTCCAATAAATCCATCTGTTCCCGTGATTAAGATCTTTTTATTCATGATATGATGTGAAGTTTTTTAAATTATTAAAATCAGCTTTTAATAACTTTATATATTTGATAATGCTTTATTTCTTCTGCTTGATATTTAAAGCTTTTTATGGTAGCAACACCATATTAATCAAATAAAGATCGATACTATTATTTCAGCAATAACTGAAAACTGGACAATATATCAGAATAGACCGCAATCTTGAAGAGATTCCAATCTTGAACTGGTTGAGGAAAATCAAATTTTTCTTAATTTTCTTCATTTTTAATCAATGTTCCACAATTGGGACATGCTCGTAGAAATAGATCAATTTTACTTCCACAGAACGGGCAAAAATATCCCTCTTCTTTTTTCATCAAAAGAACTTTCCCATCTTCTTTTTCCTTCTGACGAGCTTCATTTTTAAAACTCTTTTTTATGTAAACATATTTATTCCTATTCCAATCAATAAAATAATTGCACTTGGTAATATCAGAACGATTAGATATAGAGAGCCAGAAAATTCTCGAAGTGGTCCTGTTGCTGAATTGGTTATGCCATCATCTATTCTTATATCAAAAAATCCTGAACCTGATTTAGATGTAATTTGAATATAATGATCTCCTGTTCTCGATGCCATAATATGCATGATTTCAGCAGTGTTTGAATTTTTTGTTTTTTACTGTTGTTCCAGATTTAAACATGGTCGTGATATCTACAGCTAATTCCGGAAATTTTCAATTTATAAATCTCTTAGTAGATTATATACTCTCCTCTGTTGGTTTCTATCCCATTAATTTTTTATTGTTAAGTTCAATTATTATCGCTTCAGGCTCCGTTTGCACGATCATTGCATTTTTATACTTCCACATTCGAAAAAAAAGTTCAATTCAAAAATTGAAGGAAAAGTATCTAAATGATGTAAATCAAGATGAAGTTAATTGACTTTAACAATAACTAAGGCTGATGAAGTCTATGAGCTCTTTTAATTCTATAATTTAAGGATTCTAACCGTTTATATATCAAAAAGAAGAACGTTTTAAGATATTCTATGTGATATCAAAACTTTATATTGGATAGTATTTTTAAATACTAGCCATGCTTCTAAATGCAATTTTTTTCCTAGCTTTGGGTTTTCTTGGGTTATATTTTGGTGCTAAATTTGTGATCATTGGACTTGAAAATATCGCAGATCGCCTTCATATTAGTCATATAGTGGTTGGTTTGACAATATTATCTATAGGTACAAGTTTGCCTGAGATTGCAGTGAGTATAATGGGAGGACTTGATAAACTATTAGGCATTGATCCCAATATTGATGGAATCGTAATAGGAAATAAAGTTGGGTCATTTTTGGTACAGATCACTTTAATTATTGGGATTTTAGCAGTAAGTCAACCGATTTTTGTTAGTAAGTGGGAATTGAGGAGGGAAGGTCCAATGCTTTTTATCTCTGTTTTGATTTTTCTTTTCTTTTCTTTAGATGGGATTCTTAATCAACTAGAAGCACTACTCATGATAATTATATATATACTATATTTATCACTAGTTATTTGGAGTGAGAAACGGTTATCAAGATTAAAACATGAAGTTAAAATCCTTGAAAAGGAGCGTTTAGATTCAGTAAATTTTGAACCAATTGAAGCACCTCATCCATATACATCAATTTTTAAAGATATCGGTATTTTTATGATTGGACTAATTTTTTTATTGATAGCTGCTGAAATTACATTATTATCGGCTCATGATATCTCTAAAGAATTTCACATTCCTGAAAATGTAATAGGAATAATAATCGTTGGATTTGGTACAAGTCTACCAGAGTTAATTGCCGATTTAACAGCTATACGAAGAGGTTCATTCGGACTTGCTGTTGGAGATATTTTGGGGTCTAATATCTGTGATATTTTATTAGCTACCGGATCTGGTGCCATAATCGTGAATTTTAACGTCCCAGCAATAATCCTACTCTTCGATATTCCGGTTTTATTTTTAGCAATCATTATTGCGGTCTCTTTCTTATGGAGTGAAAAAACTATGAAAAGATGGGAAGGTGCGCTACTAATAGGTTTCTTTGCAGGTTATACGATTCTCAAATTACTATATTTTCAAATATAGACAACGTCGAATGAGTAAAAAGACTAAGAATATGAAATAATATAAGAATACAATGAACAAATCAAGAGAATTAGAAAACGCTATGAATAACCTTCTTTTAGAGTTTTAAGTAAAAGAAAAAAAAAAGGGTTATAATTGAGTTAATTGTTCTTACTTTTTTAGTGCTGTGAAGGTGTATGAGGTTGTGAATGTATGTTCATATCCCGGTTGATTTGTGATTACCATTACAACATATTGCTTAATGGAAGTCATATCAATTAATTCAAATTCTGCAACGCCGGTTTCATAATCATCGTTAATGTCCATGGAGCTTATTATTGTATTGACATTATTGATGGTAATAAGATTGACTTCAAAATCATTATTATGAACATAATTATCTCTTACCCATCCAAATTGGATTGGATTAGCAATCCAATCACCGACTCCAGCCTCAACATCATCAAAGAAACCTTTCTCGGTAATTTGAATATCATCAATATACCATCCTGCTTCAAGAGTGTATGGATCAGTCCAGTATGTAAAATACAAGTCGATTGTATGTCCAGCAAACCGGGATAAATCCATGAATTCTTGGTACCATCCTCCACTTGAACCTGTAAAGGCATTCCACTCTCCTGATTCAGAGTAACCCGTTGGTTCTAATCCCCAATCATCTGAATCTCCTGGACAATTAGGATTATCGGTTTTGTCATTGAAACCTGTATCGCTCACGGTATTTATTCCAGGAAGGGTATACCAAAAATCAGTATCAAGATCGTAAACTTCTACATAACCAAAGTCCCAACCTTCCTCGATTTCATAACATGTCCAGAAATCAAGCGTTGCTCCAGTTTCAGGAATATCAAAAGTTTGACCAAGCCTATACCACGCCCAAGCATCTCCGCCAGAGTGCCATTTATATTCTCCACTATAAGCCTCTACACCACAATAGTCATCACCATCAAATGCTAATTCGATAGTAGCCTCTCCACTCTTATGGAACTCAACATAATTAGCTACATAGGGTAGGCTTGAACCGTATGGATAGGGTAATCCTTCATTTGGATAACTCCTGACAAGCCAATCAAACGCAGGCGTATTGCTTTTTGATTGCCATAATTCCATCACTGAAGAAATACTATACCCCCCACTGTCAGCCGAAGGGATAGTTAAGTTATAGTACCCGTAAATTCCATTTTCTCCTATTGAGGTATCATCAACGTAGTTTGCAAGAGCCCAATCTTGGAATATTTCATCGAAAGTTTTATCGACCTCAAAATCAGCAAGAACATTACTCCACCCTTGTATGCCATCATCTTCTTCATGGACGAGGGCCCAAATGAGCTCATCTTCACCATAATGCTCCCACATATAATATGTCCAGAGGAATACACAACCATAATCGGATAAAGCTCCTTGCCAGATTACTAATGAGGTATCCCAGAAGTATATGAGATATTCTGAGATATGCCCTGGTGAAAATCCATATCCACATATCCATTCTGCTAAAGTCGAACATCCTTCATTAACCCATGATAGTTCACTTGAATCTACATCATAGTGAACAAGATGTTGAAATTCGTGAGCAAAAGTACCTTCATATTGGAGTGGGAGTGGATCAAGACCAAAATAAGTTTCGGTTGGTGTCCCAAGTCTTCTCCACCATTGATATGTATCCATGTGGAATATGTTAGCATCGTTAAGATTGCTAGCATACGACCAGAAGTACCCCATTATGAACCATCCTGCTTCTATTGGGTCATAAAAAAGTCCATCACGCATGTTGAATATCAATATTTGTATTTTGCCGTCGCCTAAGGGACCTGGGCGGTCTGCATACTGACCAAAATGTTCTAACACAGCACCATGAATGTTATTGTCAAATTCACTACAGATATCTAATAAATCATTTCCAGTTACCCAATCGCGATAATCAGGTGGTAAATAATAGCCATCACCGTCAGGATCTGGTGCTGATGCCTCTTTTGCATCAATTCCTATACTACTCCAAGGATAAGCAAAATACCAGATATCATCCTCAAATCCTTTTTTTTTAGGATCATATTCGTCTTGCATTCCGCCTTCCCATACTTCGGGACTTAATCCTATCCATATATTACATTTCTCACCTTTTAAAACGCATTCAAATTCCTGATCGTAGACCTCCCCTGTCCAATCATCGATGATTGGAACGATCCATGACTCTTCTGGCTTACCTGCCGTTTTTAATTCTATGCTTTCTGTTGATAATTGGAAGCTTTCAATGGTTTTTCCTTCATATAAGGGAGTTGCATCATAGGATTGGTAATCTTGAATTCTTAGATCTTCCCAGGGATCATATGTGCTCTCTTTATTCAAAAATAAAGGTAATGAAACGCTAGCTGCACTTATAAAAACAAAGAATATTATTAAAACATAAATTTGCTTTTTTCGCATTTTTTTCAAACCTTAGAAATAGTTTGTATTACAAAGGAATTTTATAACTTTTAAAAGAAATAGGGTATAATTTTCCCCATATTAAATATACTATTTATTGTGTTTATTTCTCATATTGTAATTGAAAATCGCAACCAATTTTAGCAGTAAGGATAAAAACGTTAAGGTAAAGCTTTAAAAAGTGTATTAGAATGATGCAAAAATATTTATGGTATAGGAAAAAGATAAAAAAAATTAAGATTTTATAAATAATTCTTTAATAAATTTTGGCAGAGTAAAACCGATGTAGAAAAGGACAGAACTTAATATAAGAAAAGTCCGTGCTAAGAATATTGTGATTTCAGTGGGGGCTTCTGCTCCGATAACATCAATTACCGAAGCAAAGGTAAATAAAATAATGGCAAATATTAAAAACCATCCTTTAACCTTCAATTCTCGGTTATCTGATCTAAGACTTTGACGTGCAAAAAGGAATCCTGTTATTAAGAAGAGCACTATAGAGAGTAATAAATAAATCTGTATCCATATTGCCCATTCGACCACAAATGCACTCATTTGAGTTCCAATCTGGTTAGGATCAATGAGATAACTTAATAAAAAGAAAAACTCGAATATTATAGCCTCCGTACTAAAAATTATCAACAAAGTCTTTTTCTGCTTATGAAAAATGAATTTGGTTAATGCCATAATCCAGATAATATGTATGGGTGCGATAAAAGCGTTTGCTATGAAAAAGTAGACCATTGAACTAATTTGATACTGGAATATTGTTAAAGTAATAAATTGGATTGCATCAGACCAATATGGGCTAACTAAAAGAATCCATGTTAACCCAACGAGTAGAAATTCTTTCCTTTTAAACTTTTTATACTTCCATGCAATAACGATTCCAAGAATAACAGAAATTATAACCGCTATAAATGTTAAAGTGCCATAGAAAAATTCAAAATTAGATAATTGAAGAATCATGATTATCATTTCATAATTTATAATTAGATGGGAATCTTTTTGAAATAATTTATATATTTCTGTTTTTTACATTGAAACAGATAAGAGTATAAAAATAATTTTTTAGATCTTTAAATTGAATAAAAAGAGCGGGAACTCATTTGAGGAGATAAATAGTATAAAAATATGGGAAATATTATACCTTATTCTTTTTAAATGAACTAAATAATTTAATTTTGAAAATAAAAACTTGCTTATACCTTGATACCTTTATTTTTTATTTTCACGGACAATCCAGGGCAGTACTTCTTGAATCTGCCTTATCCGATCCGGATAAGGTGCTCTTTTTTTTAACATCTCTCTGGTTGTCTTATTTACTCTAAATGAAATAAGTAATATTAGTGGATTTTTAACCAACTAAATAGTATTTACTTATTCAATCATATATGG
>Ga0307379_10004782_pt1 | contig 19166 bp, 15 predicted proteins | sample UN2MG_FD_202237 | JGI IMG/M metagenome (GOLD analysis project Ga0307379, IMG submission 202237) | Soil microbial communities from Risofladan, Vaasa, Finland - UN-2 | ecosystem: Environmental > Terrestrial > Soil > Coastal area > Acid sulfate soil | place: Finland: Risofladan, Vaasa | collected... | reverse complement strand
GATGGGCTGCACTTTTTCCCGGATGATATTCCGGCTGGCGGCGTATGCGCCGCCTGTAGACGGGGACCGCCCCCGCCGGAGGTGCCATGATGCAACCTGAAGAAATGGTCTATATCAAGTCCGGCGGGCGCCAGATTACGCTGTATGCCGAGCTGGGCCGTTATTACTCGCCCGACGGCAGCCTTAACGAGGCGGCGTTCCGCCAATCCATCTCGGAGGCGCTTCAGGCGCGGATGGCGGGCCGGGAACAGGAAGCCGACACCCAGGATGAGTCGGGCGAATGGTTGTCAGCGTACCTGGAGCGCGTGCTTGGCTATCTCGAGGAAAAAGGGATGGGGCGCTCTACGTTGCAGTTGTTTGGACTGGCCGTGGACGAGTCCGCCAAGCTCGGGGTCAAGAAAGTTGCGCTGGATCCGCGGCACATGCAACGCCTCTTGGCGATGGTTTCCAGCCCATCGGAAACGATCTCCAACCGAAAACACGCGGGTAGGCGGGGGACGCCCCCGCCGGATGAGAAAAAACAACGGATATTCGATGCCGCGCTCGAGGTGTTCACGGAACGGGGGTTCGAGCAGGCGACCATGGACGAAATCGCGGCGGCATCGGATGTGGCGAAGGGGACACTGTATCTTTATTTCAAGAGCAAGGAGGACCTGCTCGACCAGCTCCTGCTCATGACAAGCCAGAAAGTGATCGAGCGATTCGCCGTGGCGTTCACGGGCGAAGCGGACGTTCTCGGCGAGGTCCAGCGCTTTATCGAGGCGTGGATCGCCTTCATCGAGGAAAACCATGCGTTGTACCGGCTGATCCAGGCCGAGGGCATTATCCAGCACTCCGGCAAACGCACCATGTTCTACGAATACCTGATCTCGAATTTCCCGATGGTCAAGGAACGCGTTGTGTCCATGGACGCCGGAGGCGATCTCAAGACGTTAAGTTTTCACACCGTGGCCTACGGAATGCTCGGGTTCATCGACGGCGTGGTTCATAAATGGTTTCGTTCGGGTATGGACTATCCCTTGCGCGACGAGTTGCCGGTCATTCTCGAGGTCCTGTTTAACGGATTCGCAAACCCGGCGGCGACGCGGAAGGTCTTTTTCGTCCCGCCGGAAGAGAAGGGCGAGAAAGGAATGGTGTCATGACACAGAACAAGTTGCTGCTCACGGCGGTATTCGGCCCGTACGGCGTGAAAGACGCGTACGGCGAGGATCTCGGATGCCAAATGGAGCTGTTGAATAATCAGATCACCCGCGAACAGGGCGTGCATTCGCCGCGGCAGTCGTATTGGAGTTTTGGGTTGTACCTGATGGCCGAGAATGTGTCGGTGGACACGACGGTCCTCGATTTTCCTGCCTGGAAAGATTTCACGAAGGAACTCGAGAAAGGCTACACGCACGTCGGGATCAGTTTCATCGTGCCCAATGTGCTCAAGGCCAAACGCATGGCCGAGCATATCCGCGCCCATCATCCCGAAATCAAGATCGTCCTCGGCGGATACGGCAGCATTATCCCGGACCTCGCCCAGATCGTCCCGCACGATGCGGTCTGTCATGGCGAAGGCGTCCGGTGGCTGAGGACGTATTTCGGCGACGCCCCGGACGCGCCCATCCAACATCCCGCGCTGATCGGCCCGGCCTACGAATACATCTACGGTCATGCCAGCGAGCCCAACGGCGGTATCCTGCTGCCGGGGCTGGGTTGCGAGAACGCCTGCGCCTTCTGCATCACCTCGCACAAATTCAATAAGTGCTACGTGCCGCTGCTCAAAACCGGCCACGAGGTCTTCGCCGCCTGCCGGAAAACCGAAACCGAGAAGAAGGCCAGCGGGTTCTCCGTGATGGACGAAAATTTCCTCAAGCAGCCGCAACGCGCCCGCGAACTCCTCGACGAGATGGAGCAACACAACCGGCCCTACGTGTTCGATCTATTCTCGTCCGCCGAAACCATCCAGCAACTCGGGACGGACTTCCTCGTCCGGCTCGGCGTCCGCATGATCTGGATCGGCGTCGAGTCCAAGGCCAATGCGCACAACAAGACAAAAGGGATCGATTTACACGCGCTGATCGCGGAACTCCAAAGCAAAGGCATCGTGGTCCAGGCCTCCTCGATCCTGTTCCAGGACCACCACGACGCGCGCACCATCCACGAAGATATCGATTGGGTGATCGGCCTCGGCTCGGACCTGGTCCAGTTCATGAACTATACGCCCTATCCGACCACAAGTCTCTACGAGCAGCTTGAGAAGGAGGGGCGGCTGAAGGACGTGGACTACCGTTATCAGCACGGCCAAGGCGAACTCAATTTCGACCATCCCCATTTCAAGAACCCGAAAGATCATGCGCGGATTGTCCGCCAAGCGTTCCGGAAAAAATACCAAACAGACGGTCCCGGCATTCTCAATATGGCGATCACGGCCCTGCGCGGCTACCTCCGCGCCCGCGAGGATTTCGACGAACGGCGCCGCCGCAGTCTCGTATGGAACCCGGAAACCCTGCGCTACGAGAGATCGGAAGACAATCCAAAATCCAAAATCCAAAATCCAAAATCGGCCGAGCCGGACCGGTTCATGAAACAACGCATCCGCGCGATGCGCCGGATCGCTTTCACGTACCGCCCGGCCCTGCTGGCCGCGTGGGTGTTTGCGCCCAACCGCACGGCCCGGGAACGCGCCCGGAACGCCATGAAGTTGTACAACGAAACCTTCGGCAAACCCAAGACGGCGGAACGGTTGAGGTCAGCCGCTTTGGTGGGTACAGGAGCCCTCGAATTCGCGCGGATCTATTGGGGCAAGCTAAGAGGCCGCGAAGGGATCGTCCGCCAGCCACCCATGAAACGCACCGAATACCAGCGAACCCCACAAGCCCCAAGCCAAGCAGCAGACTGGTCCCTAGCAGCCCTAACCCCAGCAATACTACCCCCAGCCGAACCCGAAGAAAGCTGAGCAGCGCTTCGGGAAAACAACCGCAATAAGGGAAGCAGCCCCATATTTGCGCGCGCTCTTACCCCATCACACGCTCACGGTACACACCACCGGGTCGCAGTAGGGGCCTTTGTTTCCTTTTTTGTCCATCCAGCAAACTCGGTACGCGTACGTCGTCGGTTCGTCTTCGTGGAGGATGTGGATGTAAGGGGATCGGGTGTCGATATCGAGGGTCAGCCAGTCGGATTCGTGTTCGGGTGGGCCGCCTTTGTAGAACTGGATCTGGACGCCGAGGATGTTGGGCGGACGGGCGTTGCTGCTTTCGTCACCGGGGTTGACGCCCCAGTGGAGGATGACTTGCAGGGGCTTGCTCCAGTCGAGCACGAGGATCGGGAGCGGCAGATCCCGGACGGCTTCAGGGTCCGTGGTGGTCTTGGTGGGATCGGGGACCGTGATACCGGCGTCCGCACGATCCGCGTCCGTCATCGCCGGGTTGGCTTGCAGCCGCTTGACATAGGGACGCACGAGAGTGAGCGCATCGGCGATCCCGTGCCGTTTCGTCTGAACCCCCGCATGATACGCCCCCTCCTTCTCCAAGGCACTGTCCACCGCCAACTTCGCCTGAAACACCGCGAAATAATACTCGCAAACCTCATCGATCGTAAACCCATGCGCCAACCCATGCACCGCCCCACCATCCGCCAGCCAAACCATCAAACGCCACATCCAACGGATACGCTCCGCCTCACCACTCGGAATATAGTCTGCCATCGTCTATTCCTCCTTCGTAGGGTGCGATTCATCGCACCGCAACACCGGCCACCTCTTCATGAAAACGGTGCGATAAATCGCACCCTACACGCTGGCAAGGCGGGATCTTCGCGCATCGCGCGCTACCAGCCCCGCCTTGGCTTGCTGGTTTTGCCCCATCGCATTTCAGCGGCGGGGACAGGACGGCATCCGGTTCGGCAGGCGCACTCCGGCGTTTCCTGTCGAGCTGCGGCCACGCGGAACCCGATGTTGTTGTTCCGATTGCCCGGCGTGTTGTTGTTGCGATTCGCCGAACGGCAGTTCCTGGCGTTGTTGTTCCAGTTGCCGCCCCGGATCATCCGGTTCGAGGCCCTTGGATGACGCCCTAAAGCGTTGCAAGAATTCTCCTCCTCATGGCCTCCGAGCGTCCATGTCGCACGAACGCGATCAAGGGTTCGACATGGCGAGCGGCATCCGCTTCGGTCCATTCCCCGGAAAGGTATTTGGCGTGGGTCTCCGACAGTTTCCGGCGAAACCGGACCCGGCTGCGCCGGGCCAGCGCAATATGCGAAGGAAATACCCGATACCCAAGGAAAGTCATACCCAACGCACAGCGGTTCAGGCATTCCGGTTTGATTTGGAGCCGAAGCGTTTCTTCGAGGTACGCGGCGATCTCGCCGCGCCACGTCTTCAATTGCACCCGGTCGTCGTGCCAAAGCACAAAATCGTCCATGTACCGGACGTAGCCCCGGCAGCACAGCGTTTCCTTCACGAAATGATCCAAAGAACCGAGGTAATGGTTCGCAAAATACTGGCTCGTCAAATTGCCGATTGGCAACCCCTTGCCCGGCGTCCTCTCATAGCTGTCCACGATCGCATCGAGGATATCGAGCAGCCGCCGGTCTTTGAAACGCCGTCGCAACTGCGCCTTCAGGATTCCGTGGTCCACGCTATCGAAATACCGGCGCACGTCCAGCTTAAGATAATACCGATGGAGTTGCGCAAATGCGCGGGCGCGGTACACCGCCTTGTGCGTCCCCTTCCCCACGCGGCAAGCGTAACTGTCATCTATCTGATAGCGTTCAAACGACGCATGACACCCATTCATCACGGCATGATGTAGCACGCGGTCGGCGAACGGCGCGGCGCAGATGATCCGCTCTTTCGGGTCATGCACCGTGAAGGTTCGGTAACTACCCAGGCCAAGCGGACCCTCGAGCAGGCGTGATCGAAGCCGGGCAATCTCGGTCTCGAGATCCGCCCGGTACCGTATCGTCTCCGGTTGCGCACGTTTGCCCCGTTGCGCCTTCCAGAACGCGGACAGCAGGTTTTCCCGATCCGCGATCCCCTCCATCATGTCACCCGTTCGCTTCATGCGTTTCACCGGCCGGCGCAAGGATCTCCAAGAAACTCGCCCCGTACTTTGCTACCTTGCCTTCCCCAAGTCCTTCTATCTCTTGCAGCCCGGCCAACGTGGCCGGACGCCGTTGCGCAATCGCCGCCAATTGCTCGTTCGTGCACACCGCATAGACTGGAATCGCGTCCTTTTCCGCCAATTCCCGGCGGCGTTCCCGCAAACGGCTGAACAACGCAAAATCGTCTTCGGATAATACCTCCTTGTAATCCACGCGCGGCCGTCCGCCCGTCTTGCCCGAACCGCTCGCCCCGGTGCCCTCCAAGTATTCCACGCACAGCGCCCAATACGCGCCCCCCGCCTCACGAACCAACTCCCGTTGAACCGTGATCACCCGATGCCCACGCACAAATCGGTTCAGTTCCTCTTCCGCCTGATCCGCGTCCGCCGCTGGGATATCAAAGAACTTATACTGCATGACTTCTCCCTCGCGTTATTCCCGCAAACGCCCCACGCGTCATTCCCGCGCCACCGCCTTCGCGTCATTCCCGAAAGAAACCGATTCCGCCTCTGCGTCATTCCCGCAAACGCCCCTCGCGTCATTCCCGCGCAAGCGGGAATCCAGTGAGTGCGTTGCGGCGGCGTATAGGCGCCCTGGATTCCCGCTTGCGCGGGAATGACGCGAGGGCGTGGGCTTCCCGTTTGCGAGGCCATGCAGCCATGACGGCATAAAGAAGCCGCCGATTCCATTCATCACAGATCCTCGTACAGATCCCGCCATTCCGGATTGTCCTTTTCGATCAATTCCAATTTCCATGCCCGATTCCATTTCTTGATCTGTTTTTCGCGTACAATGGCCGCGCGGATGTCGGCCAAGAACTCACAATAGACCAACGTATGCACGCCATAGCGTTTGGTGAAACCATCCGCGACATCATTCTTATGCTCCCAAATACGTTGGCGCAGTTTGGTTGTTACGCCTGTATACAAGGTTCCATTGCGCTTGCTTGCGAGGATATAGACCGCCGGGCGCTTCTCGTCCATTGTCATCTCCTGCTTTCATGATCCAGGGATCCAACACTGTTCCCGCGCGCTCATGCGTCATTCCCGCCGCTCCTACCCCCCTGCGTCATTCCCGCGCAAGCGGGAATCCAGGGCACTTACACGAGACCGCAATACATGTACTGGATTCCCGCTTGCGCGGGAATGACGCATAATGCCGTCTCAAAAAAACTTCGCTGGGGCTTCGCCCCAGACCCCAACATTCCGAAATCTGAGGTCACACTCCAAGCATCGGTTGCGGCTCCGGGCGGCTCTGCACGCCCTCCACGCGCAACCGATGCACTCTACCTGCTTGCTTGGCTCGACAGGGCTACCGAACTGCGGCCACGCGGAACCCGATGCGGTTGAACCGAATGCCCGGCGCGTAGGAGTAGCGATCCGCCGAACGGCAGTACCTGGCGTTGTAGAACCAGTAGCCGCCCCGGAACATCCGGTACGAGGCCCTAGTCGGCGAATCAATCCACGCGCTCCCGTCCGCCGGTGCGCCGGTGTAAGTACTATGCCAATCATCTTCGCACCACTCCCACAAGTTGCCGCTCATATCGAACAACCCAAACGCATTCGGCGTCTTCCCGCCCACGGGCTTGCTCCCGTTCGGGCTGTTGTTGCCGCAATACCACATGTAGTCGCTCCGGTTGCCCGGCAGCACGCCCGCCGCGCAATCCGTACAGTCGGCTGCACAGCCCAGCGAATCGCCAAAATAGAAGCGCGTCGCCGTGCCCGCGCGGCACGCATACTCCCACTCCGCCTCGCTGGGCAGACGCACCGTCAACGGCCCCTGGCCGCTGCTTATGATATAGGCATTCAACGTCGTAATGAAATTCTTCGTATCATCCCACGAAATGTAATACGCGGGATAAGTATTGCCCAGACCATACGAGGCCGACGGCGCCGTGCCCGGCCATGTGCTCTGCACCGCGATCCATTGCTGCTGCGTGACCTCATACTTGCCCATCCAGAAACCCGAGGAAAGCGTCACCGAATGCTGCGGATCTTCATAGCTATAACTGTCCTGCTCGCCCGGATACCGCCCCATCAAAAACGACCCCGCCGGAATCCACACCATCACCAGCGGCACGCCGCCGGGCAGCATGATCGTCTCCTCCGTGCCGCCGCCCCCAGTCCAAACGGCGTTGAACGTGATTGCGCCGCCCGTGGCCAGCGAGGCCGTTTGCGTGCCGGGTGGGTTGTAATTGGGAATGTTGTCGTAGCAAATCAAGGAGTAAGACCCCACCGGGGCGCCGGTAATGGCGGAGCCGCCCGTGCGGTCGCCTGTGCCGCTGAGGCTCGTGAAGCCCGGAGGGCCATAGAGCCGCCAGTTGCCGGTATCTGGCGTGACATTGATTTCGATGGTGCCGGTCCCCGCCTCGACGACGTTGAGGTAATAGGTCGCCTGGCCGGTAAGAGCGCCCGTGTCTTTCACCTCGACCACGCAGGTTTTCTTACCCGTTGTAGCGTACACGTGCGACGCCGCCGGATCGCCCACGGCCCATGTCGTGTCCCAGGTCCCGTCGGCCTCGAAGTCAAATCGGAACGACAGCGCGGAAAGCGGGTCGGTATCGTCGGTGGATGCGGAGGCGTCAAACGCGACGCTCTGTCCCACGGCGGGCAGAGCCGTCGCCGACGTGAGCGCCGCCACGGGCGGAATCTCGGCGTAACCGAGCGTCAAAACGCCGTCCTGCACATTGATTTCGTAGAGGTAGTGGTTCCGGTAAAAGAATGTCTGAATATGAAAAGGAACGTATGTATTGAGAATATCATATACTTTGAACGCCTTCATGACCGTAGTCAACCAGGAGTTTGCATTCTTGAAATGCCGCGCCAGCTTGCGGCCATCGGTATCCGTCATGCGGTACACGGTATGCGCCAGCTTTTGCGTCAGGCTCCCTTCGTAGACGCCCTCATTGGTAATAGCGGAAACCACCTTTTTGAAGACACTGAAGGCGTCATCGGCACTGTCTATATCAATAGTCTCGTAAAGAGCCACGATATCATCGTTCGCCTCGCTTGGATTGGTTGTCAAGAACTCGATCAGCTCGTTGCTATTCAGAATTCCCGTGACGATACCCGCCGGAGGCGCGTAAACGCCCACGATGATGTCTATCGCCAAGATCAGCGCTTTATAGACATTGGCATGGGCGCCGGCCCGTTCGGCGGGGTTCGTGGACCAGAAGGCGCCCTGGCCTTTCCAGAACTCGACGGTGTAGTTGCCGTTCGGGAGCGAAACGCCTTTCTCGACGATGTCCGACCAACTCGGCGGGATCAGTTTCGTCAAACCGTCGCGCCCGCGCAACACGGTCCACCCGCCTTCTTGGCCGTACCATTCGACGCCGTAGAAAACGAGATGGGGATTGTATAGGTTCATGCCGTTGCCGGGGTAGTCGTCGAGATGCGGATCGTTGGAAGAACCGACCTGGGACTTCTCGCCGCCAAGTTCCATGTCCTGCCAGGCGGTCATGGCGTCGTTGCTAATCGCGGCGGCTAGTTCATAGATCGCGGGAAAGGTATCGTAATCGGAAAGTTGCTCTATCGAGCCATCCACGGCCTGGTTGATCAGCAGCAGGAGATCGTTGAAATCCGCGTCCATCTGCGCGATGTCGAGGACTTCGCGCCGCTGGCGGTCGTCGAGCATGAAGCAGGCGGGTTGCATTGCGATCAAGGCGAGGGCTACGTGCGCGGTGGTCAGCACGACGTCGGCTTCTGTCGTGACTTCTTCGGGCCGCAGGTACATCATCAAGACGCTCGTGCCTTCGCTGTCCTCGACGAACAGGAATTGGCCGGACCCATTGTCCCAGACCGGTAACGATTCATATTCCCATGCTTCGTTGAACGGTGATTCGCCACCCGCGGAAACCAACGTGAAGTCCTGGGGCGCGAGTGGTGTCCCGTTGGGCGGCTCGACGTAGCCGTCAATATTGGCAAAGACCACGGTGAAGGCAAAACAGGCCGTGACTGTCATGTCCGTCGTGACAACCGTATCCGTGCGGGGATTCTCCGTCGAGCCGTCGGACCAATCCACGAAATGGTAGCCTTCCTCGGGCACGGCCTCGACGGCGGTCCCCGTTCCGCCATGGTCCACGGTTTGTGGCGTCGTGCCGGTTACCGAACCATACGGGCCTGCTTCATAGGTGAGCGTATGCTGGATGGGTTCATTGTCGGCGGTCACGCGGATCTGCGCCTCCGAAATGTCTTCTTCTGGATAGTCGGCTCGAATGTCCCACACGATATGATAGTTCGAGCCTGTCGTGAGATCCGCGAGGTCGCCGGTGTAATGGCTTATGGGGTGGATGAACAAGTCTGCGCCCCCGTCCTTCGATAATGACAGGGTGATGTCGCAGGGCGTATCGGTGACGAGGTCATAATAAATGTCCACCTTCGTGCCGGTGGTTCCGTCGGGGCTTTGCGAGAAGGTGACGTTCGAGACCGTGGGGGCTTGTGCGAATGCAGGCAGGGATGCCTGCGTTACGAGCATCGCCATCAGGAGCAACAGCAATACACTGGCCCGGCGGCGCCGCCATGCGAGGACAAGAAGACCCGCCATTAACAGCGCCGTGCCCAGCGGCCATGCCCGTAACGGAACGCCCGGCCCTTCCTCGATGATCTCGAGCGCGACGTTGTTGCTGAGCGAACCTTGGTTCTCCGCGAGGTCGAATCCGAACACCGATATCTCTGCCATGCCCAGCGGGTCCGTGGGCTGGACCACATATTCGTAGGTGAACTCCGTGGGGCTGCCCGCGCTTACGAACGTGGCGCCGTTGTCGTTTACCGTCACCGTGGGATTGGCATCGAGCGGCTCGGAGACGGTGAACGTAAGTGTCACCGTGTCGCTGGCCTTGGCTTGGGCTGGCGCGGCTTCAAGATTGCTGAACACTGGCGCGATGCCCAAACCTGGACATGAGGCGCTGTTGCCCGCCGGGTTTATCGGATTGCCCACGAGATCCTGCAGGCCCGCCGCCGTTACCGTGACGTTTACGCTGCCTTGCATCTCGCCCACAGTCCACGTCAGCGCGTACGGCCCGCTGCCGCCGACACCGTCCGGGTTGGGATTCAGCGTCCCCGCGCCCAGATCGGATACCGCGTAGCTGCCCGGCGTCGTGATGCCCGGATCGAGCATCGTCTCGCTGAACGTGGCCGATACGCCTCGTTCCGTGATCGGCAAAATCGTAAATGTCGGCGACACCGTCTCCAACGCACCAATTGCCGAATCCGCGCTGCCTGTAGCCGCGTCGGCCGAGAAAGCCGCGATAAGAATCAACGAACATACCAATACTGCTTTGGAACACGTGAACTGCTTCATGACAAGATCCTTTCCTCGTCTTCCTCGTTCCCACGGTCCTTGGTAACGAGGGCGAATGTAGATGCGGCATCTTGCCGCATCGAAGCGGCTGGAAGCCGCTCCTACTTTGTTATTACGTCTCGGGCTTGGGACCTTATGGCCTCACAGCCTCGCTACCTCATCGCCTTACACGCTTACCGTGCAGACTGCCGGGTCGCAGTAGGGGCCTTTGTTGCCTTTTCTGTCCATCCAGCAGACTCGGTATGCATACGTCGTCGGGACGTCGTCGTGGACGATGTGGATGTAGGGGGATCGGGTGTCGATGTCTAGGGTGAGCCAGTCGGATTCGTGTTCGGGGGCGCCACCTTTGTAGAATTGGATCTGGACGCCGAGGCAGATGCCGGGGCGTGCGTTGTTGCTTTCGTCGCCGGGGTTGGTGCCCCAGTGGAGGATAACCTGTAAGGGCTTGCTCCAGTCGAGGACGAGGATCGGAAGGGGCAGCTCGCGGACGGCTTCTTCCGAGGTCTTCGTGGGTTGCGTGTCCGGGACCGTGATGCCGGAATCGGCGCGGTCCGCGTCGGTCATCGTGGGGTCGGCCTGCAACCGTCTGACATCGGCGCGGGTCAGCGTGACGGCGTCGGCGACGGAGTGCCGTTTCGTCTGTACGCCCCCGCGATACGCCGCCTCCAAGATGTCGCAATCCGCGACGTCCGTATCGGCCGTGGCGATCCGTGTAACCACTTCGGTAACCTCCGCGGCCGTAAAGCCCTTCGCCGTTCCATGCGCGGTCATCCACGCAGCAAACCGCTTGAGCCACTCGATGAGCTCCGCCTCGGTACCGGGCAAATAGTCATGTGATGCCATTTCTAAGTTCTCCTTTCTCTGTGGTCCCTATTTCGGACCGGTCCTTGCGCCAATTTGGTGGGTTCCGCTATCGCTTCACCCACCCTGCTTCTTTCTAACCCATTTATCCACAACCACTTACGTGATATTCAGCCGGGTTTCCCGGAGATCATGCCGGGGTTCAGCCGTGTCATGGCGGAAATCCCGGAGCCCATGCCGGAACCCCGCCGTGCCATGCCGGAAATCCCGGAGCCCATGCCGGAGCCCCGTCGTGTCGTGCCGGAGATCCCGCTGATCGTGCCGGAACCCCTGGAGCTCGTGCCGGATCCCCGTCGTGTCAAGGCGGAAATCCCGACGATCATGCGGGAGCCCCGTCGTGTCATGCCTGAAATCCCGGCGATCGTGCCGGAGCCCCGTCGTACCGAGGCTGAAATCCGGGAAGTCATGCTGGATCCCCGTCGTGCAGCCACGGGTCTCAGTGGAGATAATTCGGGAATCAGTGCGGCGTGATTGGAAAGTAGCGTCCGCCCCTCGGAAGCCCCACGCAGAAACGGTCAATCCCCTGCGGATGAGATGGCGGGGAATCATTGCCCGCCACTCAGGCGGGGGGCGTGACCCCGCCGGCCTGCGTGCCGACTTCGTGCCAATCATCGTTGACACTGTCCCTGGCAACGGTTTACTTCTCCGCCGCCTGGCTCTGTTGCACTCGGCAAACTGCTAAAATTGGCCGATTCTCCGATACTACGATATCCGTGAAAACCCAAACCTATGGACCGGTATACACCTTTTCCCCTCGCATGTCAAGATGTCTTCCTCGTTCCCTCGGCTGTTCCTTTACAGGCCCACGATGGAATATACGATGTCTTTGACTACGCCGGAAGTTTCGAGGCGCTCAAGTATGGGGTCGAGTTCGCTGGGCGAGCCCGCTAGGAAATAGGTCCAGCCGGTGGCGTCGTTGTGCACAGGTTCGCACGTCAGGAAAGATTCCTCGCCCGCTACGTCGGCCGGTTTCAGGGGCCGGGTGCTGAGAATGATGACGGATTTGCGCAATTTCTGCGAGTTGTAGCGGTGTTCTTCGAGTTGGATCACCTTGGTCAGACGCTTGATCTTGCGGACCATGATGTCTTTCTCTTCCTCAGTGCAACAGAACGTGATCACGACACTGCCGTCGACGCCGGCCTGCTCCTCGAACCCGTGCCCGACGACCGTGTCGATGCTGATGCCCTCGTTGCTGAAGGCCGATGCGATACTGGTCAGCGCCCCGGCGCGGTCCATCACGTGCGAGCGGAACACCCAGTGTGATTTCTCGTTTTCAGCCATGCTGCTACGTCCTTTCTTTTTTTGCAAGCCCCTCGGGCAAGCGGTAACGGTGCGGATTCGCGCGGCCGGATAAGACCTCGATCGCGCCCGAGGCCAGCGCCGCCATTTCCAGCGATCCCTCGAACACCATCACCGGCGCCAAACGCTCGACGCGCCGCCTAAGCAGGCCCCGCACGCGGTGGCTCCGGACCAGTCCGCCGGTCAACACAATCGCCTCGACGTCGCAACCGACCGCCGCGAACATCGCGCCGATCTCCTTGGCCACCTGGTAAATCATCGCGTCCACGACGAGGCGCGCGCGCTCATCGCCGTCCGCGATCCGTTTCTCAATTATCTCCATGCGATGTTCGCCAAGGTACGATTCGAGTCCACCGCGTTTGGTCAGCTCCTCGACCAATTCATCGCGGGTGAAACGGCCCGAGTAGCACAGGTCAATGAGTCCCTCGAGCGGTAGTTGCCCGGCGCGCTGCGGCGTGAACGGCCCGCCGCCGAGCAACGCGATGTTGTTATCGACGATCTTGCCGCGGTCCACCGCGGCCACGGTGATGCCGCCGCCGAGGTGGGCCACGACCAGCTTCATATCCTCCATCGGCCGGCCAATTTGTTCGGCGGCGCGGCGCGCGGCCGCGCGTACGCTCAAGGCGTGGGCCGTGCTCCGGCGGGTGAGCGGCGCGTACCCCGAGATCTCGGCTTCCGGGCTGAATTCGTCCACCGCGACCGGGTCCACGGCAAACGCGGGCACTTCCAATTGCCGCGCCAGCGCCGCCGCAATCGGGATGGCCAGGTTGCTGGCGTGGTCCTTCTCCGGATAGTCCAGCATGGCGGCGACAATCTCTTCTTCCACGATAATCTTCCCGGCGCGCCGCTCCGCGACCACGTACACGCCACCTGGCAGCTTGCCGTCCGGTCGGGGTAGGAGACCGCCGCGTGCCGCCACGGCGTCCACGTGGTCCTGGCCCCACTGGTCGAAGACATCGCGAACGAGTCGCGTCAGATCTTCGACTTGGCGTCGGCGTTCGGCGGGCGTGTTCGCGCTCGCGGCCACGCGCGGGATTTCGGTTTCCTCGGCGCACCGGTCGTCTTCGTAGAGCGCTATCTTGACCGACGTGGACCCGGGGTTGATCACGAAGACGCGGGAGGGTTTGACAGCCGAGGGCGCAACCGGTTTCGAGGCAGCGGCATGCCGGGCCGGATCCTTATGCGCGTAGATGCTGCACAGGGCAACGGATTCGAGGCGCGTCGCCAGTGTATCGGCTCGCGAGAGGATGATGTACGGCACGGGAAACCCGACCGTAATGCCCGCGAGCGACGCCTGACCGTACTTGATCATGGCGGTAATAGTCTTGTAAAGGATGTTGGCCGCGTCGATGCCCGGGCAGACGAGCACGTCCGCCTGGCCGGCGACTTCATGCGCGGCGGGTATATCGGGCAAGCCTTTGGTCGCCACCGATCGCGGGTCCGTGGCGAGATCGAACGACAGCGGGCCGTAGACGACCGCGTCGGGCCAGTCCCGTTTCGTCAACTCGGCGCCGAGCCACGTGGACGGCAACGACGCGATCTGTTTCTCGTTGGCCGATAAGATTGCGACGCGGGGCCGGGGGATGTTCATTACGATGTGCGCCAAGTCCACGGCGTTGCGCACCAGCCCGGCCAGCCGCCCGAAATTGCACACCGTGGTTACCCCGGCATCGGTCAGCACCATGGGCCGGCCGCCGGCGATGGGCGCGGCATCGAAAATGGTCGCGAGGCCGACCGTGGGCCGCGAGGCCAGCGCCAGCATCTGGCGGTTGATGATAGGCGTCGAAATGTTGCCTTTCAGCACGATGTCGATGCCGCCGGCCCGGATGAGCCCGACCGTGGCCGCGGCCACCTGATGATCGTCCCCAGCGGCCACAATATCTTCCGGACGGATCTCGATGCCGACTTCTTCCACCGCCCGAGCCATCGGATCCCGCTGTCCAACGAGAATCACCCGGTCAACGATTCCATGGTCGCGGGCCGACTCGACAAGGCGCAAATCCTCGACCCGGTCCCCGCCCGCCACAACCACCGTCGACGGAGGCAGGCCGCCCGCCACCTCGAGCAAGTCCGCCACCGACTCGAGCCGGTGTTCGTCCCTCTGTTCGCCGTTGACCGACATCCTGTACATCCTCTCATAGAGATGAAAGGTTCGGAGTACCGCCTTCAGGCGAGGTACTTCTCCGCGATCTCCCGCCTAAAGGCGGTACTCCGAACTCGCCTGGATCAGGATTGTAGCAGGAACGCGCCGCCTCGTCGAATAAAAATTTCGATTGCGCTACAATAGCCCCGGCCTTCGTCAAGGATCGCGAACGCGGAAAGGATCGACAACATGAACGGCATCGAGTTATCGGCCGCGCTTCGGCGCGGGCGCCGGGTTTATGGAACCTGTATTGTATCGCCTTCGCCGCGCTGGCCCGGCATGATTGCGGGCTTAGGTCTGGATTTCGTCTTTCTGGATACCGAACACATCCCGTTGCAGCGCGACCAGCTCTCGTGGATGTGCCAAGCCTACGCGGGGCTGAACCTCGCGCCGCTGGTCCGCATTCCGAAGCCCGATCCGTACCTCGCGTGCATGGCGCTCGACGGCGGCGCGGCCGGGGTGATTGCGCCGTACGTCGAGTCCGTCGAGCAGGTCCGCGAGCTCCGCGGAGCGGTCAAGTTCCGGCCGCTCAAGGGCCGCCGGCTCGAGCGTATGCTCGAAGGCCGAGAAGTCTTGGAGGACGAATTGGCCGACTACCTCGCCGAGATGAACGCGGGACGGCTGATGATCGTGAATATCGAAAGCATTCCAGCGCTCGAAGCCTTGGACGACATCCTCGACGTACCGGATATCGACGCGCTGCTCATCGGGCCGCACGACCTCTCGCTCAACCTCGGTATCCCGGAAGATTACGGCCATCCAAAGTTTAACGAAGCGATCAGCACCATCATCCGGAAGGCCCGCGCGAAAAACGTCGGCGTCGGCCTCCATTTCTCATTCGGCATCGAACACGAGATCCGCTGGGCGCAAGAAGGCGCCAATCTCATCCTCCACAGCAGCGACTATTTCGTTTGCCGCGACGGACTAACCGCGGACCTCAACACCTTCAGGAACGCGCTGGGCGACGCTCCTGGGAACGCCGAGCCCCACTCAGGCGGCGCTGGCGCCGCCGGCCAGCTCGGCAAGCCCTGCACAGAGGACGCTATTTAGCGACGGGTATCCACTGAATCCCCGTGCGCGTCGCCCGGAACCGTTTTGCGCGGATGCTCGATCCGTCGCCTTCTTCGTAGTATACGATCAGCGTCGTTCCGTCTTTCAGAGTCACCATTGAGGGGTACGCCCCGCCGACATCGTCTACGGGCACGTTCTCGCTCCACGTGGCGCACTCATCGAGACTGTAATGCAGGCTGGTTGCGGGCAGGCGGTGCGCCATCAGGATGATGTCGCCAGGCGCGCGGTGGAGATAGGGGCAGTGGCCCGGGAATCCGAAGGGGACCGAGACGCTCCAGGTCTTGCCGCCGTCTTTCGAGACCGACCACGCCATGGTCTCGCCGCGGCCGCGTTCAGCCGCGTACAACGAGCCGTCTTTCAACTCGATGATATCCGTTTCGGCGTCGAGCGGCATTCCGCCGTTGTCGATGTCAATCACCGGGCCCCACGTGTCGCCGTCGTCTTCCGACAGCGTGACCGCGCCCCAACCTTGGCCGTCGCGTTCCGCGTACACGCCGAGGATCAATCGCCCGTCCGATAACTGCCGCACCGGCGCGCTGCAATAGTAATCGTCGGCAATCCGTTGCGGCGCGGACCACGTCTTGCCACCATCGTCCGACTTGACCATCCACGAGCCGAGACCGTCCCAGGGGGGACTGCCGCCTTCTTTCTTCCGAAGCGAGAAGAAATTGCAGATGATGCGACCGCTTTTGAGTTGCGCAATCGAGGGATCGCGGTCGTCGTCGGGGCCATCGTAGAGGGTCTTGGCCTCGCTCCAGGTCCGGCCTTCGTCCGCCGAGAGGCAATACGAGACGCGGCCGCCCTTGGGCAGTTGTTCGTTGGGCAGCGCTACGTGCCCGTAGCCCGCGTAAAACACGCACATCAGGCGGCCGTCCGCGAGGCGGCAGACATCCGGGAACGCCTCGTAGCCGCCAGCCCCGGCGTCGGTGCAGACGTGTACGAATTGCGGCGGCGGTACGCGGAATTCCGAAGCCGCCTCAGCCGCTTCGCCGCTCACCACGATGTCTTTCACGTGGACCAGGCCCTGGCTTGCGTAGAAGCCGATGCGGCCGCGATCGAGCGTGGCGTCCTGCGCTTCGTAGAGCAATGCGCCGTTCAAGGACACGCGGAGCGTATTATCCTCGCACTGCAACGCGGCTTCATGCCAGTTCCCCGCCGGTTTGTCCAGATCGCCCACCCGTTTGATCTCGACCCACGAGTTGTTGTTGTCGGAACGGCACAGAATGGCCTGGGCGCGATCGTAATGGACGTAGTAATAGTTGGCGGCGTCCTTGGCGCGCACGACGAGTCCGCAACACAACACGCCCTGATCGGCCGGCTCGACACGGAACCGAGCCTTCAGCGAAACGTCGCCCCATTCGGAAGGCAGGAAGAAAGCCCGGGCCGCTTCCTGCCGCCCATCGAGGACCAGCGCCCCGTCTTCGATCTTCCCGTTGCCGCCGGAGAAAACCCAATCGCCGTCGGCGTCGGCCGCAGACAGGTCCAGCGCCGTTTCTTCCGCGCGCGCGGAGACTCCAAACACCGAGACCAATGCAAAAACCAGCACACCCAGGATCATTCGCGTTTCCATGTCGTACCTCCCTATTCTTGGACGTCCCATTGTATCATCTATCCAGCCCATCCGGCGCACCCACGCGCACGAAGGTCTCGTAGGCCCACTGGTCCCATTCGGGCTCGACGCCGATCCCGTGCAGGTCGCCGTAGTTCTTCGCAATGAATCCGCCGTGGAACGTTTTCACAAGCCGTTCCGTTTCGCGCTCGATCAACGCGCGGTCGCCGGTCGGTAACACACGTTGGATATCGCACGGCGCGAAAAAACCGACGCGGTGTTTCCGCAATTTTTTGGCCAGCGCCGGAAGGTCATAGACCGCGGGCTGATCGAATTGCAGACAGTCTATCCCCGCGTCACACAAGTCGTCAATCAGATCCCAGTTGTAACCGCACGAATGCTGGATCACTTTCATTCCGTATTGATGCGCCCGGCTCGTCAGGCGTTCGTAGAGCGGACGGAACACCGCGCGCCACATCGGCGGACCGATCAGGACGCGGTCCTGCGTGCCCAGGTCTTCGCAAAACATAACGGCGTCCATCCCCGCCTCGCCGTAGCGGCCGATGACGCGTTCGAGCAGCGCCGTCACGCGGTCGTGGAGCACATCGAGATGGTCCCGCTCGGCGAGAAGATCCGTAAAGTACACCTCCATCTTCCGCATGTAGCGGCAGATCGCGAACGGCCAGCCCGGCATCCAGCCCACGCGAAACCGGTCCGTATCCGAAGCCGCCAGCGCCCGGGCCTGCGCGTAGCACGCCGGGTTATCCAAATCGGGCAGCGTGACGCGGTCCAGGTCGCGCCGCCAGTCTTCGATAATCGGCTTGAACACCTCGCCCCCTTGCGACATGTGGACCAGCCGGTGCCACACGTTGCCCCAAATATCCGTCGAATACTCCGTGTCCCCCTCGACCCACACCTTCGTCTCGATGCCATGCTCGCACCCCACCCCCACAAAATCGTCGATCCGCCCCTCGCTGGTAAAGTTCAACCCAATGCGCCCGTCACAGGCGCATTCGATGTTCTTTGTAACAATCGTCCTCGGCATCATACTTTGTCTTTCACGGCATTGGAAACAGCGATCCAAGGAATTCGTTCAGGGCCTTCTTGTAGGTGTCCCACGACGCGAAAAGGGCGTCGTTATGATCGCCACGCGTCTCGACGAATTGCCTGGGCTCATGAGCCGCGTCGAACAACGCCTTGCCATGGTGTTGAGGAATAAGCGTGTCGCTCCTGCTATGGATGACCATCAAGGGGGCTTTGAACAACGGCACTTTCTTGATGTTCTCGAAACGGTGCTTCATAAGCAGGCGCACCGGCAGAATAGAGTATACCTCGCTGGCAAGATTCACGGCCGAAGAGAAGGTGCTTTCCAGAACAATCGCGCCGGGTTCTACCTCGGACGCAAGCTGCGAGGCCGCGCCGCCGCCTACGGAACGCCCCCAAATCACAATGCGTTCCGGAGCCACTTTCTTCTGCTCGACCAAGAAGCGCCACATCGCGCGAATATCTTCGTACACGCGTTGCTCCGAAGGTTTCCCGGTGCTCTTGCCATATCCGCCATAATCGTATACGAGCGCCGAAAATCCCAATTCCCGAAACATTCGGATATGTTCCAGCGCGTGGGACACATTCTCAGCGTTGCCGTGCGAGTACAACACGACGCCGCGCGCCTTTTCCAGTGGAATGAACCAGCCATGGGTCTCGCCGCCCGGTACCGGCTCGATGATTTCCTCGAATGCCCAGCCCAGCGACGCGGGATCCCGATCCAGCGGACCCGCACCCGGAAAGATCAGTTTCGTTTGTATCAGATAAAGAAACAGGGTAAGGCCGCAATAGGAGAGCACGGCAGTCCAGAGGATC
>Ga0307379_10004781_pt1 | contig 19174 bp, 14 predicted proteins | sample UN2MG_FD_202237 | JGI IMG/M metagenome (GOLD analysis project Ga0307379, IMG submission 202237) | Soil microbial communities from Risofladan, Vaasa, Finland - UN-2 | ecosystem: Environmental > Terrestrial > Soil > Coastal area > Acid sulfate soil | place: Finland: Risofladan, Vaasa | collected... | reverse complement strand
GGGTGTATTGAAACACGGTTTCGCGTCCGTGGGCGTCGGTATGGCGGAAGATCACGTAGGGGATCAATTGTTTGAAACCCGGATCGCCTTCGACCTCTCCGCGCGGCCGGTACTGCGTGTGTTGCGGGCTGAGCAACTCTTCGAGGTAACGATCCACTTCGCCGGTGAACCCCTGAAAGTACCCCAGCCGGCGGAACAACTCGGTGGGCACGACCATCACGCGTTCGGTCTTGACGTCGGACACGAAAGATTCCTTTCGATTGGGTGCGAATCACGGGGGCGCGAACTTCGTCTGCAACCCAAGTATACGGATTGCCCGATTCGTTGACGAGGCATCTACAGAATCAACATCGCGTCGCCGTAGCTGTAGAAGCGGTACTCTTCGCGGATCGCTTCCTCGTACGCCCGCTTGATCAGCTCTTCGCCGCCGAAGGTCCGCACCAGCACCAACAGCGTCGTGCGGGGAAGATGGAAATTCGTCAGCAGGGCGTCGATCGCATGGAACCGGTACGGCGGCCGGATGAACAGGTCGGTGCGGCCGGTGAAGGGTTCGAGCGTTCCCGAGAAGGCGGCCGTCTCCAGCAAACGGACCGACGTGGTGCCCACGGCGATCGCACGGCCGCCTCGACTCCGGCATGCGAGGATTTTGTCCACATTCTCCCGGTCGATCGATCCCCATTCGGAGTGCATCTCGTGTTCGGCCAGCGACTCGGTGGTGATGGGGCGGAAGGTGTCCGGCCCGACGTGCAGGGTCAGCCGGCAGATCGTCGTCCCGCGGTTTTCGAGTTTTCTCAAGAGCGATCGGGTGAAGTGCAGACCGGCGGTGGGGGCAGCGACCGCGCCGGGCTTCTCGGCATAAACCGTCTGGTAATGCCGGCGATCCGCCTCGACCATCTCCCCCTTGCGGATGTACGGCGGCAGAGGGACCCGACCGACGCGCTGAAGTAAAGCCAGGGTCTCCTCGTGCGATTCGGGACGCGCGATCCAGGTCCCGTCGGGCTGCTTGGCGGCCAATCGCAGGCGGATGTCTTCCTTCCCGACCGCGCCTATCAGGGTGATCGTCTCGTCCTCGGCCAGCTTTCCCCGTGTCTTGCACATCAGCCGCCATAATCCTGCGGCATCGGCCTCCAAGAACAACCCCTCCCAGTGACCTCCGGTTCGGGTGCGACGGCCGACCAGCCGCGCCGGAACGACGCGGGTGTCGTTGACCACCAGGCAATCCTTCGGGCCGAACAACTCGGGAAGATCGCGTATGTGCTTGTGATTCAACGAGTTACGCGATCGATCGACGACCAGCAGCCTCGCGTCGACCCGACGGACCGCCGGCGACTGCGCGATCAACCGCCGCGGCAGTTCGTAGTCGTATTGGTCGAGTTCACCCATCATCGTTTCATTCCCGGGACCGGCAAGCTGAACTTTACCTCCAGGCTGGAAATGAGTATAAGTCCCCGATTCTTCATCCGTCAGGGGGACAGCCGCTCGCGGCTTCGCACCGGCAACCAGATCCCCTCACCCACGCCCGACCGAGGCCCCGAAAGCCCTGGGCGCGGGGCAAATGCGAAATCGCGAAAAAACTTTTCCAAGACTTGCGTCTCGGCCGATTGGTGGAAGTCGCGACCGGTTCAAGACCTAGGAAAACGCTCGTGGTCGAAGTGGCATTTTTGCGCCGAAAAACCGGCTTGACGCAATTCGCGAAGTGGCTATCTTTGGGGCCTGATGGGGCCTTGTGGGGAAGAGTGGTAGACCATGCTCCTGACGGGAACGTTCAGCCGATCGGTCGACGAGAAGCTGCGAGTGGCGATTCCCAAACCCGTGCGAATCGCCCTGGAATGCCCCGAGGGAGGGGGTTTGGTTTTAGCCCCGGGAACGGATGCGTCGTTGGCACTGTACACGGAGGAAGCATTCGGGCGATTGGCCGAGCGGTTGGCGGGTGTCTCGCCGACGAAGCAGGACGTGCGGACGTTCGTTCGCCTTTTCTTCGCGCAGGCCCAGCGCGTGGAACTGGACGGTCAAGGTCGAGTGCGAATCCCCCAGGAGTTGGCCGAACTGGGCCGGTTGGAAAAGGAAGTCGTGCTCTTGGGCGTCCGGGACCACGTGGAGATTTGGGCGGCGAAGCGTTGGAGAGCGTACTTGGCCGAGAAACAGCCCCATTACGACGAAATTGCCGAGGCTGCGTTTCGTGGCCCCGAGGTTATTTGATCTCTCCGCCGTCGCGGCAACCGTTGGCCGGCCGCGCGCGGAGAGAGCGACATTCGAAAGCCGTTATCGCGAAGGAGAAACGAACCAGATCCGTCCGTCGGTTTGGGTACGCGTGAGAACAGCGACGCCGGTTCGCGGCCACCGGCCGGCGTGGTTGCTTCGCCCATGCCAAGGCGAGGTTCGTTCTCACGGGCAGGGGGAAGGATACCGCCCTGCCGTAATTGCGGAGACCGTCGTCGCCTTGTCGACGTGACGTCCGCGAGCACTCGACCTCGCACGGGCGCAGGGAAGCGCCTGAGGCGGGTGTTTTTGCTTTTCGGATTCGATGGACAAGCCAACACCAACACGTCTGCGGTTTCCCGCACTGCACGACAGAAGCCGGCCACCCTCCCGCACCGGCCGGCCGTTGCGAACTGATGAATTCGACGGAGAAGCGTTCGCTCAGTGCCGATGACCAATGCCTCGCCGGCCCATGTGCCCGTTATGTTGGACCAGGTCGTCCGATGGCTCGACCCGAAGCCGGGCATGACGATCGTCGACGGGACATTGGGTGGCGGCGGCCACGCGCGGGCATTGGCCGAGCGGATCGCACCGAATGGACTGCTGATCGCGCTGGACCGTGATCCCAACGCGATCGCCGCGGCCGAGCGGAACCTGGCGGGCATGCCGGTGAAGCTGGCTGGGGCCAATTTCTGCGAACTGCCGGAAGTGCTCGAACAAGTGGAAATATCACAAGTGGACGGCATCGTGTTGGATTTGGGAGTATCCAGCGACCAACTGGCCGATACGCAGCGGGGTTTCAGCTTCGCCGCCGAAGGGCCGCTCGATCTGCGGTTCGATCCAACCCGGGGCGAACCGGCCGGCCGGCTGGTGAATCGGCTGAATGCTCAACACCTTGCCGACTTGATCTACCGCTACGGGGAAGAACGATACAGCCGGCAGATCGCACGGGCCATCGTCGCGCGGCGTCGCGAGAAGCCGATCGAAACGGCAGCGGAGTTGGCCGAACTGGTCCGCCGTTGCGTGCCGCGCCGGCGGGGCGCCGAGCGGATCGATCCGGCGACGCGAACCTTTCAGGCGTTGCGGATCGCGGTCAACGACGAATTGAAATCGCTGGAAATCGCCTTGCGGCGAATGCCCGGCTGCCTGGCACCGCAAGCACGTCTGGTGGTGATCAGCTTCCATTCGTTGGAAGACCGTCTGGTGAAAGAGGCGTTTCGTGACGACGACCGGCTCGAGCCGCTGACGCGCAAGCCGATTCGTCCCGACCCGGACGAAGTCGCCCGAAATCCCCGGTCGCGCAGTGCGAAGTTGCGAGTTGCCGAAAGAACGGATTAGCGTAGGTTTTTCGAGTAAATCGACCCTCTTCAGCAAGGAGGCGAAAAGATGGGTAAGGAAGCCAAAATCGGTCTAGCGGTCATCTTGATCTTGTTGATCACCTTCGGCGTGGTCTTGGCCCGGCGCTTGAGCGGCTCGGGCGACGATTCGGAAACTTCTGCTTCGAACGATAGGAGTGCGGAGGCGCCTGGAGCCCCGGGCGACTCGAAGAAGGACGGCGACAAGCGGCCTGCACCCGCCGAGCCGATGGTGCTGACGGCCGGCGCTGTCTCGAGCAGCACGCCGCCGCACTCGCTGAGCGACGCAACCGGGCCGGGCGCGGGCCTGAGGGAGATCGCACCTCCTCGTGTTGCACCCCCGAACGCCCCCCAGTCGTATCAGGTGATGTCCTTGCCTGAGGTGGGCGAGGCGCCGCCCGTCACGCCGTACGACTCCTACGCAAGCAACTCGCAACAACCCGGTGCGGAAAACGCCACCGCATGGGACCCGGTCGGCGTCAGCGGCGTCGCCGACGCTTCGCAAGCGAATACCTCCCGGCTGATGCCGCCGGGCACCGCAACGGCCGATCAGCAAACCCATTCGATGCGGGTGATCCCTTCGGATCCGGAATCGTTGCGGCCTCCGGCATTGCCTGCTTACGACGCTCCCAGCGCGAACGGATATCAGACCGGCATGGCATCCACCGGCCAAGTCCCGACCTACGGGCCATCGTCGCGCGTCCTGTATCCCAGCGAGCCTTTCTCGATTCCGGCCCGGCCGGTCGCGGGCACGGGCAACCACATGGCTCTCAACCCCGCGTACGGCACCTACGACTCTCAAGGTCCCGACGGCGAATATACGGTACAGCCGAACGACAGCTACTGGGTGATTTCCGAGCGGCTTTACGGCACGGGGAACTACTTCAAGGCATTGGCCGAGCACAACCGCAACCGGATTCCGCTGGCGAACCAGTTGGCTGTCGGCGACGTGATTTCCGTGCCCGGCGTGGCCGAGTTGGAGAGAGACTACCCCGGGCTGTGTCCCAAGCCGGGGCGTCTGGAGACCCTGCGCAACCGCACGTCGAACATCCATTCGGTGAGCACGTACATGGGCGGACGGACCTACGTGGTCCAGGAAGGCGATACGTTGGCCGACATCGCGCGGCACGAACTCGGCAAGCTCTCGCGCTGGCCGGAAATCCACGAACTCAATCGCGGCGTGCTGGGCGACGATCCCGACTATCTCAGTCCGGGCATCGAACTCGTGCTCCCCGACGACAACGCTCCCTCCAGCACGTACACCGCTCGGCCGGACACCGGCACGATCTATCGTCGATGACGCGGATCCGCAGGATGAGGATGAAGATCGTTTCCGGCGGGCAGACCGGCGTGGATCGCGGGGCGCTCGATGCGGCGATGGCGCTCGGCATCGCCCACGGCGGCTGGTGCCCACGCGGCCGGCTGGCCGAAGACGGGCGAATTTCGGACCGCTACGAGCTTTCCGAAACCGACTCGCCGAAATATGCCGTGCGGACCCAGCGCAACGTGCTCGATTCCGACGCCACGTTGATCCTCTGCCGCGGCCGTCCCACCGGGGGCACCGAGTTGACGCTTCGTCTGGCTCAACAGCACGGCAAGCCGCACCTGGTGGTCGATTTGGACGATCCGCCGAAGTTCGCGGAGGTCCGTCGCTGGCTGGAAGACGAGCAGGTCGCCGTGCTCAACGTCGCCGGGCCTCGCGAGAGCCAAAGTCCGGGCATCGCAAAGCAGAGTGCGGAGTTCATGGCCGAGTTACTGACCACGCCGGGTGTGGCGTGAAATGCCCCCTTCGTAGGTCAGGGCTTGCCCTGACGGGATCGAGCTTCGTGCCCTGACGGGATCGAACAGTCGGCGGGAGAATCGGCAGGAAGAATCTGTCAGGGCAAGCCCTGACCTACGCGTCAAAAAAGCCCCAGCGGGCTATCTTGCACCCGCTGCATCGGGGTGTTGACCGGCAGTCTGGGTGCAACTACAGTAGAGGGCTTGGATGCCGGGCGGCTCGCACGCCCGATCGCTGACGTGGAAGAGGCCTTTTTCGACGGTTTTTCATGCTTGCCAAGCGGGTTATCCCGTGCCTCGACGTGAATCGAGGCCGGGTGGTCAAAGGGACGAACTTTCTGAATCTCCGCGACGCCGGAGATCCGGTCGAAGTGGCCAAACGCTACGAGCAAGAGGGGGCCGACGAGCTGGTTTTCCTCGACATCACCGCCAGCCACGAAGGACGCGACATCATCCTGGACGTGGTCCGGCGGACGGCCGAAGTGATCTTCATGCCGCTGACGGTCGGGGGAGGCATCCGCACGCTGGAGGACATTCGGGCACTGCTGATCGCCGGCAGCGACAAGGTCTCGATCAATTCGGCCGCCTGCCGAAATCCCGATCTGGTCCGCCAGGCGGCCCGGCGGTTCGGCAGCCAGTGCATCGTGGTCAATATCGATCCGAAAAGGGTGCAGAAAGACGGCAAGGAATTCTGGGAAGTGCATATCAACGGCGGGCGGATAGGAACCGGGCTGGAGGCGGTCGCCTGGGCGCGAGAGGTCGAGCGGTTGGGAGCCGGCGAGATCGTGCTCACCTCGATGGACGCCGACGGCACCAAGGACGGCTACGATCTGGAAATCACGGCTGTGGTCGCTCGCGCCGTCACCATACCCGTGGTCGCCAGCGGCGGGGCCGGCTGCCCGGAGCATCTGGCCGACGCCATCCTCCTCGGGGGAGCCGACGCCGCCTTGGCCGCCAGCATCTTCCACTACGGCCAGTTCACCCTCGAGGAAACCAAACGCGTCATGCAGCAGCGGGGGATCCACGTGAGGCTGTTGGGAAACGGGGGCGGGTAGGTGATCGGCAAACTGTGCCGAGCGATTTGGAACATGGAGTCGCGTTGGGGTAACATGGAGTGCATCATAACGCCCGGGGACTGAACGTGGAGTGCATCATAACGCCCGGGGACTGAACGTGGAGTGCATCATAACGCCCGGGGACTGAACGTGGAGTGCATCATAACGCCCGGGGACTGCGTTTCCCGGGGTGGGGCGCGGGGATGAGTTTTGCCACCCCGGGGAGTGCAATCCCCGGGCGTTGGGGAGTGCAATCCCCGGGCGTTGGGGAGTGGAGTCCCCGGGCGTTGGGGAGTGCTGTGACAAGGCGAGTTTGCGGGAACGGGCAGGCCGCGTTTACGGGAGAAGGATGGTTTACGGGAGAAGGATGGCGACATGGCAACGGTGGTAGAAGTCGAACAGGAACGGTTCCTCGGCAAGCACGAGGAATTGGAGATCGACAAGCTGTTCCGCGCGCTGGTGAAGCTGGAGGGGAGCGATCTTCACCTGAAGGTGGATTGCCCTCCGTACGTCCGGGTCAACGGCACGCTGCGACCGCTGAATCGGGGACCGGTCGACGACGAGGAGATGGTGCGGCTGATCTTTCCGATGATCAACATGCAGGAGCGCCGCAAGCGGATATTCGAGGAAGAAGGGGGATGCGACTTCGCCTACGTGCTCGACATCGAGGGCACGAACTGGCGGTTCCGCGTGAACATCCTCCAGCAGATGGGCCACGTGGGCCTGGTCGCCCGGCGCGTCAACAACGTGATCCCCACCTTCCAGGAACTCCATTTGCCCGAGGGCCTGACGCGGCTTTGCCATTACAGCCAGGGGATGGTTCTGCTGGCCGGGGTGACCGGATCGGGCAAGAGCACGACCATCGCGGCGATGCTCGATTGGGTCAATCACAACTACCGCAAGCACATCCTCACGCTCGAGGACCCGATCGAATTCGCCTTCACCGAAGACAAGTGTCTGATCAACCAGCGGGAAATCGGCCTGGACGTCAAGAACTTCATGATCGGCATGAAACACGCGGTGCGTGAGGACCCCGACGTGATGCTGGTGGGCGAAATGCGGGACCGGGAGTCGTTCGAGACGGCGATCCAGGCGGCCGAGACGGGCCACCTGGTCTTCGGGACGATCCACGCCTCGACGGCCCCCAGCACGATCGGCCGCATCCTCGACCTGTTCCCCGAAAGCATGCATTCGGCTATCCGCAGTGCGTTGGCTTTCAACATGAAGGGCATCATCGCCCAGAAACTGCTCCCCTCGATCATGGAAGGGGTCGGCCGGGTGCCGACCTGCGAGGTGATGACCTTCTCGGGTACGGTCCGCAAGCTGATCCTGGAGGAAGAGGACGAAAAGCTATCCGACGCCATCCGCATCAGCAAGGGCGAGGGGATGCAGGATTTCACGGCCAGCTTGAAGCATCTGATCGAGAACGACATGATCGACCGCGCTACGGCGTTCGAGGTCGCCCCCAACGCCGAGGCGCTGAAAATGGCACTTAAAGGAATCAACCTCGCCGAATCCGGAATGCTTTGATGTTGCGCACCCTGTTCCTGTTATTTGCAGTGGCCCTGATCGTCCTTGTCGTCACCGGCGAGTCGCTCGCCGCCGACAGCGGCGAGTGGCCGGCCTTCAAGGACCCGGATCCGAGACCGGAGTCGGACTTCCGCGGACCCGGGTTCTACGTCAGTTGGGTCAAAATCCTTGCCTGCTGGCTGGTATTCCTCGTCTGGGTCTACAGTACCGACTGGGTCAACCGGGACGCCCAGGAACTGAAGCTGGAGTTCCTCCGCTGGAACCCGATCGTCTTCGGGACCTTCGTGGGGGCGTTCGTGCTGGTCTGGCTGCTCCCTTCGTTCTGGATCGCCTTTCCGCTCTTGTTGATCGCTTACGCTGCGCCGCTGGGCAGTTACGTCGTGTACCGCAACTCCAGAGTGACCAACGACCAGCGAGTCTTCACTCGCGAACACATCCGTTATTGCCTCTCCGTATGGTTCGGCAAAGTCGGGGTCAAGATCGAGGCGGAAGCCCCCGATCCGCACTCGGCGGGTCCCCCGGTCGTCCTGGGTGCCCGCGGTGCCGACGATCCGAAGCAAAACGCCGCCCGACTGCTGGCCGCCCGGCAAACTCCGGGAATTCTGCCGGCGCGCGAGATCCTCGCCGACGCGCTCTCGTACCGCTCCTCGGCGATCATGCTCGACTACTCGCAGCAAGGCGCGGCGGTCCGCTGTATGGTCGACGGCGTCTGGCTGAACCGTGAAGCCATCGAGCGCGAACGGGGCGATCCGGCCTTGGAAACGCTGAAGGTCCTCTGTGGGCTGAACCCCAAAGACCGCCAGAACCGCCAGAGCGGGACGTTTCAGACCGAGTATCGATCGCTCACCTATCCCAGTACGCTGACCAGCCAGGGAACGAAAACGGGCGAACGCGTGCTCGTGCAATTGATGGACGAAAAGGTCCGCTTCGAGACCTTCGACGATATCGGCCTGCGGACGAAACTTCGGGAACAGATCCAAGAGATGTTGGATATGGAGCGGGGCCTGCTGCTGATCTCCGCCATGCCCGCCGGCGGCCTGCGAAGCACGGCCGACGTGGTGTTGCGCCATACCGACCGGCTGATGCGGGAGTTCATAGCGGTGGAAGAGGAAACCAACCGGTACCAGGAGGTCGAGAACTGCCCGGTCACCACCTACAATGCCGCCGGGGGCCAGTCGCCGGCCGACGTGCTGCCGAAGGTCTTTCGCACCCAACCGGACGTGGTCGTGGTGCGCGACCTGGTCAACGCGGAAACGGTCCGCTTGATGTGCCGGGAGACGGCCGGGAAGCGTCAGTTCATCAGCACCGTTCGGGCGAAGGACTGTGCCGACGCGTTGATGCGGGTGTTGGCCATGGGCGTACCGGCGGCAGAGTTGGCCGGCGCGGTGGCGGCCGTGGTCGGACAACGGCTGATCCGCAAACTGTGCGACGCGTGCAAGGAAGCCTACGCTCCCCCGCCGCAGATCCTCAATCAACTGGGGATCCCCGAAGGCCGGGTGCAGGCCTTCTACCGACCGCCCCAGCCGACCGAGGAAACGGAAGTCTGCGAGAAGTGCAGCGGGATCGGCTACTATGGACGGACGGCCATCTTCGAGCTGCTGACCGTCGGCAATACGGTTCGCCAGGTGCTCAGAACCGGCCCCAAACCCGACCTCTTGCGCAAGGCCGGCCGGAAGGACGGCATGCGGAGTCTCCAGGAGGAAGGCGTGCTGTTGGTGGCCAAGGGAATTACCTCGTTGCCGGAATTGATGCGAGTGTTGAAACAGTAAGACCCGGGATTGCAAACACGATGTCTTTTCTGCTGCCGTTGTTGATGTTCCTGATCTTCGTCGCCTGCGTGGCGGTGTTGTATACCGAGGGGATGTGGGGAAACGCGATCTGCCTGATCAACGTGACCACCGCCGCGCTGTTGGCCACCAACTTCTTCGAGCCGGTCGCGGCGTGGCTGGAAGGCATGGGACCCACGTACAGTTACGTTTGGGATTTTCTCGCACTGTGGGGTCTGTTCGCCGTCTTCATGACCCTGCTCCGCCTGGGTACGGATCTGCTCTCCCGCGTCAGGGTGCGGTTCCTGAAGATCGCCGACCGGATCGGCAGCACCTTCTTCGCCTGCTGGGTCGGTTGGGTGATGGTCTGCTTCACGATGATGACGCTGCACGCGGCGCCGCTGGCACGGAACTTCCTGGGCGGGGCGTTTCGGCCGGAACAGCGGATGTTCATCATGGGCCTGGCCCCCGACCGCCGCTGGCTGGGATTCGTGCAGAAGCAATCTCGCGGCGCGTTTTGCCGTTCGGTGGGCGAAGACGACGATCTCGACGTGCGGCCCGGGTGGAAGACGCAATGGACCGAAGACGAAACCAGAACGTTCGATCCCCGCAGCGAGTTCATGCCGAAATACGCCACGCGTCGCGCCAACCTGGAAGGCTATAACAAGCGGTTCGGATCGATCCGTGTCAACCTGAAGGAACTGCCGAAGTAGACCCCGTGGAAAAAGGGGGCAGGCACCGAGCCGGCAGCGCTTTTCCGCGGCTTTCACACCATCTGCGGCTCGGAGCCAGTCCCCATTTTCCACTCGCCGCCAACTGTTCGAGTGAATCAGTAAGGGTTCACGCATGACCGAAGCATCCCGATCGCCCTTCGCCGATCCCCGCGATACCGAGATCGCCCGGTATCGCACGCTCAGCGCCCCGGCCGTCGTCGGATTCATCCTGGGACTGATCTCGCCGCTGGCCGCGGTCGATCCGCTGCTTTGCGCCGTGCCGATGGTGGGAGCCGTCTTCAGCGGGCTGGCCCTGTGGCGGATCAAGAGAAACGCCTCCGTGTTGGTCGGAGGAAGGCTGGCCCTGGTGGGATTGACGTTGTCGGTCTTCTTCGGCACGGCGGCCATGGCCGACCGACTCGCTTTCCGTGCGCTGCTCCACCGCGAAGCCCGAGCGTGTGCGGCCCGGTGGTGCGATTTCCTCTTGCAGGATCAACCCCGCGACGCCCATCAGTTGACCCTGCTTCCGAAGCGGCGTCTGGCACCGGGCGAAACGCTCGACGATTTCTACCGCGAAGGGTCGAACTGGCGAAACGACTTGGACGAGTACGTCGCCAAGGCGATCGTCGCGGAATTGCTGGAACTCGGCCGACAGGCTCGGGTCGATTACGCGGGAATCCGCTACGAGAACTCCACCGCCGACTACGATTTCCTCCTGCTGCACTACACGCTCCGCCGTGACGGGGCCGGTGCGGAGACGACTCATTTCGAGGTCGCCGTGAGGCGGGAGAAGTCGGCGGCCGGGCCGTCCGATTGGCGCATCTCCAACGTCGATAAAGCCGGGCCCTACGATTACTCATCTTCGTCGATCAAGTAGGTCCGGTAGCGGCGGTTGCCGTGCGGATGCCGGGCCCGGCGCCTTGACGGCAGGTTGTCTCCCTCGACGAACCAGTATCCGGCCAGGAGCCGGTAGAAGAACAGCAGAATGAAGGCGCCGCCGGTGGCCACGGCCAGGCCCGCGGGGCTGATCGGCGTGACCCGTTGGCCTTCGCAGAAATAGGCCAGCGTACCGCAGCCGATCACCGTCCCGCCGATGCCCATGACCAGAGTGGCCACCGCTCCGCCGGGGTCGCGGCCGGGCATGATCGCCTTGGCGAACAGGCCGACCAGCGTGCCGAATCCGATCCAGACCAGGATATCGTTGGCCCACTGTTGGACCTGCTCGTTGAAAAACAGATTGTCCATCAGGTTCCCGCCTTTTCCGCAGGCCGGCATATGCCGAGTACTCTGTCGGGTTCCGCCCGTTTCGTGTGGATCGACCCGCAGCATTCGGCGTCTTGAGCCCGCCGGCACACGCCGGGCGCCGGCGGCATAACCGGCCCAGCCGGCTACGCCCGATTGCATAGTAGCCATCTCGCTCCGCGAGATGAAGCCACGTCTCGCGGAGCGAGACGGCTACTCTGACGTGGCGGCGGCGACTTCGTTCTGGAGATGGTTCTCGGACCGGCTGGTGTCCAATGCCAGTTGCATCGTGACGGCCCAGCGGCCTTGCGAGTCGGCTCGAACGAGCCAATGGGGCAAGACGGCCACCGACTGGTGGATCAACTCGAAACCGGCTTCCGATTGGCTGACCGTTTCTATGGGAAACGTCCAGAAGCCGGTCGGCAGCGACGCCTTCAGGCCGACGTCGATCCCCAGGCGTTCGTCGGTCAGACCCAAGCCCTGCACGTTGTCCAGATCCAACTTCTCGCCGAGTTGCCCCAGGCGGTTGCCGTCGACGTCGAGGAAGTAGCGGTCGTCCAGCCCGGCCGGCATGCCGGCGAAGTTGAACTCCACCGCGAAGTGCAGCGACCGATCTCGAGGGAGCCCCTCCAACAAGTAGGCGATCTCCAGCGTCGAACTGCCGGCGTCCAGCGTCAATCCCTTGGTGATCTTCAGCGGCACGCCGCACGCCCGACCTTCGCGGATGAGTTGGACCTGGATGCGGCCCGGGTTGCGTCGGACGCGGGCTTGATAGTGGCCGGAGACGAAATCGCCCTGCACGGCAGCCTCGCCGGAGGCCACCGCCGCGAGCGTGACGTCGGCGTCGTAGAACAGGTCCACCAGGCTCTTGCGCGGGTGGTCGTCATACTGGATCCGCCGGTCGAGGTCTTCCTGCTTGAAAACCACGCGGTCGTGGATGCTGGCGCACTGGTCGTCGTACCGTTGCTTTCCGGCGAGGATCTTGCGGTGATAGGCCTCGGGCCGCCGGGTGAAGGTGGCCAGGAAGTTGTGGCGGATCGAGCGGACGTCCAGTTCCGTGATCCGTCCGCCGTCGTTCGGCGCGATCAGGGCCAGCAGCTTGTCGTTGGCCAGTTCGACTTCCGCCAGAGTGTCGAAATTGAAGTCCTCGGCCACCGCTTCGACCCACGTCGGTTCCCGCCGCCGCGCCTGCTCCAGCAGGTTGTCGGCGGCGATCAGACGTTCGTAGACGGCGTGGCGCAGATGCGGCAGGTAGATCCCGCCGAATGCCCCGTGCCAGTAGGCACAATTGCATTGGCCCCGATAGAGTTCGGTTCGGGCACGATCGAGCAGGCCTTCGTCGATGCCGGGGTTGGTCGCGGCTTCTTCGCCGGCCTCCTCGAGCCGGCGGCTGACCATCATCATCCGCGCGTACATCTCGTCGGCTTCGGGGTACTTGACCTTGAAGTTCCGCCAGAAGCCGCCGCGGACGAAGCGTCGCAGCACGGGCCAGTTCGGATTGCTTTCCAGTTCGTGGGCGATCCGTTCGTATTCGACCAACTGCTCGGTCGGCAGGGCCCATTCGGTCATCTCGCGATAACTGGCGTCGGGCAGGTAGACTTTGCCGACCGGCGGCACGTTGTCGATCGCTTCGCCCGGCGTGGTCACCCGAATCCAATCCTGATTCTCCACCAAGGCGCCGAAGAACTGCTCGAGCCAGCCTTCGCCGTAGACGTAGTGCTTGGTTCCCGGCCAGGTGCCGAATTTCTCGCCGTCGTCGCCGAAGACGATCACCGAATCGGGGTGCTCCTCGGCGATCTCGGCCAGATAATCGATCGTCTGGCGGGGGGACTGGAACGGGATCAAGTAGCGGAGCCGTTCGCTGCCGGGAAAAACCGACAACACTCTGCCTTCATCTTCGGTCAACAGATAGCCGTGCAACTGGGCGTCGGTCAGCCCGGCGTTCTTGAAGTGGAAGTCGTCCAGGACCGTGTACTCGATGCCGGCGTCGACCAGGTCGCGCGTGAGCGACTGTTCCCAAACGCGTTCGGGCACCCACATGCCGCGAACCGTCGCCCCCAGGCGGTTCTGCAGCCACCGGCTGTAGCGGCGGATCTGTCCGATGCGATCCCGGGTGGGAATCATGCAGAGGATCGGTTCGAAAAACGCTCCGCCGACGATCTCGATGCGTCCTTCACGAACCAAGGCGGCCAGCCGGTCGATATAGTCGGGATGATGGGCGTCGATCCATTCCATCAACGAGCCGCTGGTGTGCAAAGCGATCTTCAGCGACTCGTAGCGGCTGAAACAATCGAGAAACGGCAGGTAACTGTCCTGATACGCCCGCTCGAACACGTGGTCGAAGTTGCCAATCGGTTGATGATTGTGCAGCGTCAGGATGAATCGGATGGGATTGGGCATGGCAAGGGGCAACGGTGTGTCTTCGGGGGAGGAATGCTCTTTTGCCACACTCCCAAGAGGGCGCGGGCACGGGTCGGAATTAACTCCTTAATCGGCTACTCCACCCTATCTTATCCAGTTTCACTGGTCGGAATATCTTCCACCTCCCGAGATTCCACCTCGACTTCACGCAAAAACGCGGCCGCTTCCTCGGGCGGAACCGGATTAATGTAAAAACCCGTACCCCACTCGTAACCAGCCGGTCTCGTCAAACTCGGCATAATCTCTATATGCCAGTGATAATGTCGCAGCTCCTGCGTGTCAAAGGGGGCCGTGTGGACGATGTAATTGTACGCAGGCTGGTCCAGCGCGGCCTCGATCTTCGCGATCACCTGCCGCATCACGCCCGAAAGGTCCTCCACCTCGTTCTTCTGGATGTTCTCGTAGCGGCTGCCGTGGACCTTCGGCAAGACCCAGGTCTCGAACGGAAAACGGCTGGCAAACGGACAGAAGGCCAGGAAGCTGGGCGTGTCCATCACAACCCGCTTCTCGGTGACCAACTCCTGCTGGATCATGTCGCAGTAGACACACCGTCCGCGATAATTGTAGAACTCCAGCGAACCGGTCATCTCCTCCCAGACGTTGATCGGCACGATGGGGGTGACGATCAACTGGCTGTGGGTGTGCTCCAGCGATGCCCCCGCCGCGGCCCCCACGTTCTTGAAGATCATCCCGTAAACCAGTCGAGCGTCCTTTTTCAGGTCCACCAGCCGATCGCGGTAGATCCACAACACTTCGCGAAGCTCCTCCTCGGACAGTTCGGAAGTGCTGATCAGATGCCGCGGGGACTCGATGATCACCTCGTGGGCGCCCACGCCCCGCATCATGTCGTAGATCCCGTCTCCCCGCTTGTTCAGCTCTCCTTCGATTTCCAAGGCGGGAAACTTGTTGGGGATCACGCGAACCCGCCAGCCTTTGCGGTTGCTGTGCGTGCCCGCCTTGCGATACGCGACGATTTCGTTGGGCGTCTTGTCTTCGTTCCCTTCACAGAACGGGCAAAAACGGCCCTGTTGCCGACGCGGCGAGGTGTCGAAGTCGTGCGGCCGGCGGGCACGGCTCTTGGCAATAATCACCCAACGGCCGACGATCGGATCTTTGCGGAGGTCTGGCATGGAGTGGGCAGTGGGCAGTGTAGTGGGTAGTGGATAGTGGATAGTGGATAGTGGTGAGTGGTGAGTGGTGAGTTGGGGAACCGATACGTCGCGGTCACTTCAAGTGCAAGCACTCAAGCCCTGCTACCCACCACCCCGCATTCGTCATTCGTCATTCGTCATTCGACATTCGACATTCGTCATTCGTCATTCGTCATTCGTCATTCGTCATTCGTCATTCGTCATTCGACATTCGACATTCCTAATTCATCATTCCTAATTCATCATTCATCCTTCCCTCACGCTTGCCACATGATCAGTTCGTAGTCGGGCGAGGGAACGACGGTTTCGATGGCGCCTTCGTGAGGAATCCGTTCGAGCGACCGTTCGTTTTGGATCAGCTCGATGCGGAAATGGACCGGTTCGTCGATCGAAAGGGCCAGGCTGCGGAAGGGGACGGCGAGTTCGAAGAGCGTGTCGGCCGCGGCTTCCACGCCCGACTCGGCCACCGGCACGTCGTGGTGGTACAACTGGAGGATCGGTTCCTTCCGGGCCGGATGGGAAGCCAGCAACTCGAACCCCTCCGGCCGGAGGAAGACGATCCGCAGCATCTCCACGTCAGCCAACTGCTCGTGGAACGGCCCGTCGCGAGCATCCAGGCGCAAGAGCAGCCGATCGGTATCGAAGCCGAAATAGAGATCGGAGACGAGCCCTTCGGCAACCATCGCCATGGCCCCTCGCGGCCCCCGGTTGACGTAATGCCCGGCGTTGACCCACTCGAAATAGGTGCGCCGGCCGTCGACCTTGACGTTCAACAGCCCGGTGGGTTCGATGAACAGCCGCGGGGGGCGATGTCCTGGGCTGATCGGCTTGGTCAACTCGGCGGGCGGTTGTTCGCCGAGCACCAGGTAGACGTTCTGCAGGTGCTTGCGGAACAGCCGGTCGAACACACCGTCCTGGGCACAGGAGTGATCGTCGCCGAACCACCAGAACCAGTCGCTTCCCTCGGCGATGTAGAGTTCCTCCCACGCCCGGTCGAGCTGTTCGGCCGGTTTGGATTGCGTTTCGGTCGCGCGGGCGAGGTATCGTCGCGTCTCGTGCAGCAGATCCCACGCCCGGTTGCATTCGGGATGACCGATCCAGATGCCGAAGTTGTGCCGGATCCAACTGCCGGGAAAGAGGTGGCCCAGCTTGTCGTCGGCCGGGTGCTCTTGAAGATAATCGCTCAGCCGAACCGGCGTGATTTGGGGGTGTTGGGCGATCCGGCGATACAGCGTGCGGAGGAAATCAACTCCGGCGTTGGGATAATACTCCCAGCAATTCTCGCCGTCCAGCACGATGCTCACCAGCGAGGGCCGCTGGCCGGCGTTGCCGGTCGTGGCGCGTCCGATGGCCTCGATCTTGCCGAAGAAATCGGCCACCGCGTGCTCCGGTTCGTATCGCTGATAGTGGAACCCGATCTGGTCGCTCATCGCGTGATCGCGAAAGACGACCTGGAGTTGCCGGCCCTGCTCTTCCACTCGCCACGGCCGGTAGAGCATCTCCGGGTTGCGGAGGAATCCGTTGCCGTCGCGCGAGACCCAGCCGTCGGTCGAGCAGGAGAGAATTTCTTCGTCGGTCGCGATCCACCGGATGCCGGCGTCGGCCATCGCGGGGATGATCCCCTGGCAGACGGAACCTTCCGAGGGCCACATCCCCAGCGGTTTCTGCCCGAAACACTTCTCGTGGAATGCGACGGCCCGGCGAATGTGTTCGCCCACGTCTTCGGCGTAACCTTCCAGATACTTCGGCAACATCACGTCGGGCATGGCGCGGCGGGCCTGGCGCTTGTCCCACAACAACGGCATGATGGGATGATAGTAGGGCGTGGTGGTCAACTCCACCTGGCCCCGCTCCTGCAACTTCCGGTGCAGCGGCACCACGGCGGCGAGCAGTTCCATCTGCTTGTCCAGGAACCACTGCTTTTCCTTCTCGGTCCAGTGGTGCCCCTTCCTGCGAAACTCGGCCAGGTCGCCGTCCCGCTCGAAGGCCAGCGGGTGAATCCACACCAGGTTCGACCAGACCTGCAAATCGACGATGTCCTTCTTGCTGAACCGCTTCATGGCCCGATCGACCGGATCGACCGACAGCCCGCGATTCTTGTACAGCTCGTAGTACCGCCGATAGGGCCGGATCATCTGGTCGACGTGGACCATGAAGAAGTTGTCCAGCAGATAGTGCATGTCTTCTTCGCTCAGGCCGTCGGCCGGCAGCCGCGACACCCGCAAATGGGCGTCTTCATGTCCGGCGTCGGTGTACGCCGCCAACTGGGCGAGCAGACTGGGTACCAGGTTGATGCTGGCGTGCAGCTCGGGTACCTCGTCGAGCAACATCGCCATCCCCCAATAATCCTTGGTTCCGTGCAGGCGGACCCAGGGCATCGAGTTCTCGCCCGCGACGTCGTCGGGATAATAGGGCTGGTGTTGATGCCAGAGAAAGGCCAATGAGACTTCGTGCATAACGCTCCTTCTCAGCACGGAAAAACAACAAGCCGATGCAGGACGGGTTTCCAACCCGTCTTCTTGACGCTGCTCCTCTTGGTGACGGATTGGAAATCCGTCCTACAAGACAAGACGTATTCTTCGAAAGAGCAGAACTCCACGTGTTTCAAGTACAAACCGTCCGCTCGATGCGTTTCACGGTCGTCTGGTACAGCTCGACGTATTGCTTCGCACTGCGGGCCCACGACCAGTCCTGGCTCATGCCGGTCGAAACCAGTCGGCGCCAATCGTCGACGCGCCGATACGTTTCGCACACCCGGCGGAGCGTCTCGCCCAAGGCCATGGCACTGTACTCCTCGAAGCTGAATCCGTTCGCATCCGGGTCCGGCGGTGTGCCCGATCCCGCGTCGCGGATCGTGTCGGCCAGCCCTCCGGTGGCGCGGACCACCGGCACCGTGCCGTATTTCAGGCTGTAAAGCTGGTTCAATCCGCACGGCTCGAACCGGCTGGGCATCAGGAAGACGTCTGCCCCGGCCTCGATCCGATGGGCCAGCGGATTGGAAAACTCCAGGCGAACCGCGACCTTCTGCGGGAAACGCTCGGCCAGCGTCTCGAACAAGCGGTGATACTTCGGTTGGCCCGTGCCCAGGATCACCCATTGCGCGTCGTTCGTCTTGACCCACTGCTGGATCACTTCCGCCACCAGGTCGAAACCTTTCTGGTCGGTCAGCCGGCCCACCAACCCGATCAGCGGCACGTCGGGTTCGACGGGCAAACCGACCTCCTTCTGCAGCGCCGCTTTGCAGGCCGCTTTGCCCTCAGCGAAATTCTTCGCGTCATAATTGGCAGCCAAATGGGGATCGGTTGCCGGATTCCACAACCTGGCGTCCATTCCGTTGAGGATGCCCGAGAGTACGCCCCGGCGGATCTGCAATAAGCCCTCCAATCCGCAACCCAACGGACTGCTCTGGATTTCCCTGGCATAGCGCGGGCTGACGGTGCTGATCGAGTCGGCAAAGACCAGGCCCGTCTTCAGGAGATTCAATTTGCCGAAGAACTCCATCTCGTGCCAGTTGAAGTACTTCCAGTCGAGACCGGTCAGGAGCATGTCCCAGTGCCAGAACTGGCCTTGATAGGCCATGTTGTGGATGGTGAACAGGCTGGCGATGCGTTCGTATCGCGGGATGCCTTGGTACTCGATCTTCAGATAGGCCGGCACCAACCCGGTCTGCCAATCGTTGGCGTGGATCACGTCCGGTTCCAGATCGAGCAACCGGATGGCCTCCATCACGGCGCGGCAGAAGAAGACGAACCGCTCGCAGTTGTCGATGTAGTCCTTCCCGTCGGCCCCGTAAAGCTCGTCTCGGTCGAAATACTGGTCCTGCTGCACCAAGTACACCGGCACGTCGCTGCCCGGCAGATGGCTCCGCAGCAAATGTCCGGTGACCGTCTTGCTGCCGATGGGAACGATGAAATCGATCCCCAACGGCTCGATCGGTTGGCAGCAATATCGGGTTTTTCGATA
>Ga0307379_10004780_pt1 | contig 19177 bp, 17 predicted proteins | sample UN2MG_FD_202237 | JGI IMG/M metagenome (GOLD analysis project Ga0307379, IMG submission 202237) | Soil microbial communities from Risofladan, Vaasa, Finland - UN-2 | ecosystem: Environmental > Terrestrial > Soil > Coastal area > Acid sulfate soil | place: Finland: Risofladan, Vaasa | collected... | reverse complement strand
AATCTTCCCGCCTTAACTAATTTAACGAGAAGCGGGGCAGGTCGGTATTTTTCACCAAGTTCTTTCTGAAAGCTCCTCATGCACGCAAGGAGAATGTCAAGTCCAAAGGCATCAGCTGCAGCAATAGGGCCTAAAGGAAAGCCAAGACCTTTCACACAGCTTCTATCAATCTCCTCTGCACTTGCAAGCGAGGCTTCCAGGGCAAAGAATGCCTCGTTTACCAAGGGAAGATAAAGACGGTTGATAACAAAGCCTGGGGAATCCCCAACGGTAACTGTTTCTTTACCACATTTAGCAAGGAATGAGGTAACAGTATCCTGTGTTCCGTCAGAGGTCTCCATGCCCCTGACTACCTCAACAAGGGGGGTGAGTGCTGCTGGGATCAGGAAATGAGTTCCTATGCACTTCTCTGCTCTTCTTGTGACCGCACCCATCTCAGTAATACTCAGAGTTGAGGTATTGCTCGCCAGAATAGTCTTCCTGGGGCAGGTGAAATCAGCTTTGTGAAAGATCTCTTTTTTTACCTCTATATCCTCGTAAACAGCCTCTATCATAAGATCCGCTCCTGACAGGGACTCATCTAAATCGCTGCTCGTACGTATACGAGATAGAGTAGTTTCCATTCCCTCTTTACTCATCTTTCCTTTCTTAACTTGGCTATCAAAGAAGAGCTTAATGGTATGTAATCCCTTCTCTACCACCTCAGGCGACACATCCACCATTGAGGTTTTAAAACCACCTCTGGCACAAACAATACCTATCTGACTTCCCATGGTACCCATTCCCACTACAACAACCTTTTTGATTTCCATTCTAAAATCCTCCCTTTTCAACTACAGCAGCTATCCCCAGTCCACCCCCCCCACAAATGGTCTCCAATCCAAATCTGGAACCGCGCCTTTTCATCTCATGCAGGAGGGTGACCAACCTCATGGCACCGGTTGCAGCGATGGGGTGACCAAGGGAAATGCCAGAGCCATTCACATTAATCTTTGTATCATACGCTTCCTTTTTTATACACATCATCCTGGCATCGGCCAATGCCTGTACCGCAAATGCTTCTTGTATCTCAATGAGGTCTACTTGATCTATGGTGATATCAACTTTCTTTAGGGCCTTGCTTACAGAATCGGGGACTGCAGGATAGGTGACGGGTCACTCCCAGCGATAGCACAGGCCCTGAAATAGGTCATTGGCTCCACGTCTAACTCCTGTGCCTTTGTCTTGCTCATCAAGACCACCGCAGCTGCGCCATCATTTTCGGTGGATGAGTTCCCTGCAGTGCATACCCCGTTAGGATACACAGGGCGCAACTTGGCAAGGCTCTCTAATGTCATATCTGGCTGGGGTGTCTCATCTCTATCAAAGACTACTTGTTTCCCTTTTCTTTGTGGGAGTGGGACAGGGACAATCTCTTCAGCAAATTTGCCAGAGTCCATTGCAGCGATAGCCTTCTGATGACTTCTAAGGGACCAGGTATCGGCCTCCTCTCTGGTGATCTTCTCTTCTTTGGCTGCCTTTTCTGCCCAGGTCATCATGGAATTAAGCTCACCAAACCTCTCAATAGGCTGGGACATCACTCTGGCCCGCTGTATTCTGTCATAGAGGGGAATTCTCCACATAGAAAGGCTGCCATGCCCTTTTGGCATAAAGCCCCATTTTTGATCTATTCTTCCACCCACACCCCACTTGATATCGCCTGGAAGGTAAAGCTCTGCCTGGCTCATGCTGTCCATCCCTCCTGCAACGATAATATCTGCGTTACCAGTCTGTATTTTCATGACACCGAAAAATATGGCATCTAACCCTGAGCAACAACGGCGGTCTAGGATTACGCCTGGAACTTCATGAGGCCATCCGGCTTCAAGAAGGGCCATACGTGCACCATTTGCACACTCTCCATTTTGGTACGACTGCCCCATGATTACATCATCTACGAGAGAAGGCTCAATTGTAGCCCTTTTAATTACCTCATTCAGAACCAGGCTCGTAAATTTGTATACTGGAATATTGTGCAACGAGCCACCATACCTTCCGATAGGTGTCGGTGCCCCACTGACAATGACAATGTTTTTCAATTGTAGGCTCCTTAAATTTACAATGATAATCCTTTTTTCTGCCTCTTTCCCGATTTCAATCCGAATTCTCCCTTAATTCCATTATCAAAATTTATGAGATCGGACAATTATCTTACCTATTGTTGAAAAAATTTCAATCCTCATGCAATAATATACCCTCTTTTCAGTTACATTTTAAAGACACAGACAGATTCCTTCAACGTCAAAATGATCTTAAAAAGACAGTATAATGATTGGCCCCTTGTTGAAGGCCAAAACTTGGATAAGGGATGAATGTCAACTGCCGGCGTGTAGGATGCCGGATAGCTGTAACGATGAGGTATAGGGTGAGTTAATCCTGAGGTTAACGAAGAATTTGTAGTGAGAGACTTGCTGAATAAAAGTCCATTAATGGACTAAAGGAGAGGTATACGCAAAATATGCCATAATTTATCCACCTTTATTTGTGGCGGATTACAGTAAATATAGCTTACTCATTTTTTCTTTGACAGGGGGAATATAGGATATCCCCATTGCTACGTTAATGGTTCGTCAAATGGAGCCTGTTTTCAAATTATATATTAATAATAAATATGAAGATCAAAATAAAAGTTATGCGGATTTTAACCGCTGTAAGCGAAGCAAGAAATGGTTACTGCAAAATTATGCGTTTTTCTTTTCTATTCTTCTTCGCTCCTCATCCCTCACCTCTCTCCTTAAGAGCTTTCCTACCTTGGATTTTGGAAGCATATCCCTAAATTCTATATATTGGGGGACCTTATAAGGAGCAAGTCTTTCTCTACACCATTTAGTCAACTCAGATCCACCTACTCCCCTTGCATCTTCTTTTAAGACAACTATCGCCTTGATCCTTTCCCCAACCTTAGGGTCTGGAACCCCGATAACACAGGCACCGATGACCGTGACATGGTCCTGGAGTATGGCTTCCACCTCTGAGGCTGAGACCCTGTAGCCCTTATGCTTAATGATATCCGCCGACCGCTCCACATACACCAGTTGTCCGTCAGTATCCTGAAAGACAAAATCGCTCATCCGGTAATATATCTTTTCATTGAGCTTTACGTAGGAATATTCTGTTTCTTCAGGTTTATTCCAATATTCCTTCACAGTATAAGGTGAGGTGACCAAAAGTTCCCCGCTCTCTCCAGGCGGAACAGGTTTCAGTGTTTCCGGATCCACAATAATGCATTCTCTGCTCTTTATGGGAAGTCCAACGGTATTGGCCTTTGGATCTTTGTCTATCCGGCTGTAGGTAACATGGCCAGCCTCTGTAGATCCATAAACCTGATAAATAGGTACTCCAAATCGCTCCCTCCACCTGTTAAAGACCTCGGCGGGTAAAACATCCCCGCCACAATAGCAATAGATCAAGGAGCTCAGGTCATAGTAATCAACCCTGTCATTTTCCAGTATCATTCGGTAGAGGGCAGGGACACCTAAAAGCCAGCGTGCCTTATGACGCTCTATGGTTTCAAGAATGGCATCTACCTGGGGTACCGGCATAAGCAATGTGGCATTGCCTTTGTTAAGCCCGATAGACATAAAAAGCCCAAGTGCCATAATATGGAAAAGGGGATTGACCGCTATATACACATCCTCTCCTTCCTTTAGATGACCTCCTGCCACGTCTTCTGTCACATCATTGACATAGGATGTCATGCCAATGTGATTGCCCGGCACACCTTTTGGAAAACCGGTGGTCCCTCCAGTATAAAGGATGTAGGACAGATCATGCCATGGATCCAGCTCTACCTGTGATTTCAGGGGTGAATGCTTCAAAAGGGATCTGAAGGAATAAACCTGTCTGTCCCGGTCCACTTTGCCGTGGGGAATCTTGTCAAAGAGTACCCCCAGATACCTTTTCCAAAAGGGAAGAAGATCCACCAGATTGGTGACAATGGCCCGCTTGAGCCCTGTGCTTGCAAAGACCTCCTTGACATAGCAAAAGTTTGTGTCCAGGCAAATGATCGTCTCAGTGCCGGAGTCGTTGATCATATATTCGATCTCAAAAGAGGTGTAGATTGGAGAGACCGGTACAATCACTGCACCAATCTTCTGGATACCAAGAAAGGCGATAACCCACTGGATACAGTTGGAGATATAGATCATGACCCGGTCGCCCTTCTTGACACCCATGTCAACCAGGGAACCGGCAAAGCGTTCACTCAACTCCTTCAGATGTGAGTACGAAAATCGCTCTCCCAGGTAAAGGACTGCGGTTCGGTCTGGATAGCGCTCACACATCCGGTCGAACCTGCTAAAAGTCGAATCCTTTTCCCATGCTTCATGGTTTATATTCATGATCTATAGAACTCCTCCTCATGTCAATTGTCCATTGTCAGTGGTCAGTAGAACCTATCTGAAATTCCACAGGTAATTTAACAGACACCATTCTCAGATCCCAAAGTATGCGGAGCGGATATCTGGGTTGTCCAGTAGCTGCTCTCGAGTTCCCTCCATGACCGCAGCCCCATTTTCAAGAATGAATGCATAATCCACGATGGGTAGAACCGGTCGAGCATACTGCTCGGTCACGATAATGGAGATCCCCCTTTCATCACGGATCTCTTTGATTGAACGAACTAGCAAGACTTGGATCAGGGGGCTCAGACCAAGAAGCGGTTCATCCAGAAGCAACAGATTGGGTTGGGCCATGAGTGCCCGGCCAATGGCCAGCATCTGCTGCTCTCCCCCACTTAAAAAACCCCCCTCCCTTTTCTTAATCTTTTCCAGGGCTGGGAATATCCTGAAGACATATTCTAAACTCTCTTTTGCTTGGGATGGCGAGGCCAGGTAACCACCAATACGCAGATTTTCCAAAACACTACTTTCGGCAAAGATCCTGCGTCTCTCCGGACAAAGAACAATCCCTCTTCTCGCTCTCTTGCTGGGTTTAAGCCCCATGATGTCTTGTCCTAAATAGTGTATCTCTCCAAGCACGGTGATCCGCTCACCACCAGCCATATCTTCCTTCTTTTTGATATCCTCCATGATACCCGAGAGGGTATACATGAGGGTGGATTTTCCGGCGCTATTGGCGCCAAACACACCCACAATTTGTTTGTCCTCACATTTGATGCTAACATTATTGAGGGCCAGCATATTTTCGTAGAAGACCATCAGACCTATAGCCTCAAGCATGACTCATGACCTCCTCAACCTCCTCTGATCCGAAATAGACCTCTTTTACCTTCTCATCTGCCATGATTTTCTCAGGGGTGCCCTCAATCACCTTCTCTCCGAAGTTCAATACCAGGATTCGGTTTGACACCCGGAACAGTTCCCGCAATCGATGCTCGATCATGATCAAGGTAATGCCATCCATCTGCAGGCGTTCTATAAGCGGTACCATGCTTGCGATTTCACTCATGCTCAGTCCTGAGAAAATCTCATCACAGATTATAATCTCCGGCTTCACAGCCAGACAACGGGCAAGCTCAAGACGTTTAAGATAACCAGTGGGCAGGGTTGAGGCGAGTTTATAAGGGACAAATGAATCTCGCTCAAAGCCAATTTCTTCTAAAATATCAATACTTACTGTATCTCTATCCCCCAGTTTACCACCCCCTCTCCAGCCTCCGGTTCGTTTTGCCCGAGGTGAAAATAGGGGTATCACCAGGTTCTTATAGCAAGGCAGAGAGTAATAAGGTCGCATAATCTGAAAAGTACGGGTAATTCCCATGTCTGCAATCTTGTGCGCTGGTTTGCCGGTGATATCCTTACCCCGGAAGAAAATTTTACCAGATGTCATCTTGATGAACCCGGTGATACAGTTGATCAAGGTGGTTTTGCCAGAACCGTTTGGGCCAATGATGCCCAATATTTCTCCTTCATTGACATCCAAACTTACCCCATTCACTGCTATAACCCCACCGAAGGCCTTGGTTACCTCTTGTACTTGAAGGATAGGCTGATTGTTCATATCTTGACCCACCTTTCAAACTGATGATATTTCCGCTGGCCATACACCATGATCCCTTCACTGCGAAAAACAATAAATGCTACGAGTATCAGAGAATAGATAAGGATTCGAAAGGTTCCAAAAGCCCGTAGTAACTCGTTGATGGGCACCAGAATGAAACACCCCAACACCGGTCCCACAAGTGTACCGGCACCGCCGATGACCGTCGCTGCAATAGGAATAATGGAAAAATCTAAGGCGAACTGGGATATCCCTGACCACATGTAGATGTGTGCGAGACAGGCACCTCCCAGACATCCCACTCCCGAGGCAATGAAAACGGCAATAGCCTTATAAAAGGTGATGTTCATTCCCGAGGCCCTCACTGCCTGATCATTGTCCTTTACCGCACGGAAAACCAGGCCAATATCCAGGTTCACCAGCCGTCTCATTCCGAAAAGGAAGAGGAGTACCATCAGAATAACAAAGTACTGCTCGATCCAGCGGTTGGCAAAACTAGCAACCCCATAGATCCCATCAGTGCCTCCAAGGATATTAAGGGCTTCTATGATCCGGGCCAGGACCAAGGGGTACATAAGGGTTACAATGGCAAAATAGACACCCCGCAAGGGAAGGCACGGTAGTAAAAGCAGAGTGCAGATGCCTGCCCCTACTACGGTGGCAATAGGAATGGTCAAAAGAGGTGGCATACCAAAATAGGTATTCATGATGGCGGCTATATAGCCGCCTGTGCCGATGAAAAAGGCTCCACCCAAGGAAACCAGCCCTAAAAAATGGGCCAAAAAATCAAAGCTCAGGGCAAGCAGGGAATAAATGCAAACAATTGATATCACTCGTTGCCAGTACATGCTTGGCATGACCAGAGGCAGGATCAGCAACCCTACTATCAACACCAACCTTGGCATAGTCAGATAGGACAGTTCTCGCAAGGACATTATGGCATAGATTCCGTCTGTACGGACCTTGATACCCCTGTCCAGCCTTTCTTTACGACGCTCCTCAATAGTCACCTTCTAAACCCTTTCTTCTAATTCCTTTTGACGGCCAAAGAGACCCGAAGGCTTTAAGATAAGGGTGAAAATGATCGCCAAAAGAGCTACCACCATTTGATAGTGAGCCCCCCAATAGACTACGGTCAGGATTTGGGCAAAGCCGATCAGAAAAGCAGCTATCACTGCCCCCATCCAACTTCCTAAGCCTCCTACAATACAAACGGCAATGGCCAGGATCAACACGTTATACCCTGCCTCAACCACAATGTTTCCCAAGGGAAGTAAGAGTACTGCTGCCAGACCCGCAAGCATAGAACCAAATGCCATGGCCACTACTGCCATCAAATCTGAATCGATTCCCAACATAAGAGCAGCACGTTCGTCTTGGGCCATCCCTCGCAAGGCCAGGCCAATCCGCGTATAGTGAGTAAAGAGCCAGAGAAATGCTACAACAGCAGCACAAATTCCAACAATCACCACCCGATGGAGGTCTACCGGGATGTCGCCAATATTTATACTACCCTCAACGAATACAGGTAATGTATAGGTCATGCCTTTAAAACCCCACCATCGGAATCCTTCCAGGATGGCCAACCCGATAGCATAAGATGCAATAATTTCTGAGATGGCCATCCCTCGGACACGAATCAACACAAACTGATAAATGAGTGCACCAATCACACCGGTGATAATCATGGCCAGGAGAATGCTGACCAGGTAATTTAGGCCCAAGCCGCGCAGCAAACTCCAGGTAACGAAACCGCATACTACATAAAGTGCGCCGTGGGCAAAATTAGGAACCCGGCTAATCCCATAAACGAGGGCAAAGCCCATGGCCATAATGGCAAGGGCTATGCTGTTGATAGTGCCATAGATAAGGATATCCATAATAATGTTTACACCATAGTAGAAGATCCTGAATGAGGAAACATTGTGGGTTACGAGTTACGAGTTTTAAATCTCCATTACACGCAACCCGTAACCCGAAACATTAAATTTTACTTCTTCATCCATGGAGGTAGCTGGATCTCACCCATGGCGATACTTTTGGGGAATACCACCACCCTTTTTCCAGCCTGCCACTGAAAGACGGTGCCAACAGCCCCTTCTTCCGGATCAAGGCTCGGGATGACCTGATGGCTCTTCGTATCAAACCTGATCCTGCCATAAACACCCATCATGTTAGTCTTCTCCAGCGCCTCTATGACGGCATCCGCTTTAAGGGAGCCAGCCATCTCAATGGCATCTTTGAGAACATAAGGCGCCATGTAGCTGCTGGACGTGCCATATCCCTCTGGTTCTATATTCCACCTCTTCTCGTACGCCTTAACGAATTTCATAGTCCAGGGAGTCGCATTACAGGGGGCATTGCCTGCGTTAACCACATTGGCCAGACAGTATTCTCCCTTTCCTTCGGTTGCCTTCCAAAAACCGGGCTGTTCAGCGGGGTTAATGATGGACCCAAACGGAAGGGCTGGCAGCTTCATATCGTACCACTGCTTAAGCAGAATCGAGGCCTCAGGCATATCCATCCAGATGAGGATAACCTGCGCCTTTTCCCTCTTGGCCTTAATGAGCCCCATGGAAAAATCAGTAGCTCCGGTGGGATAGATCTCGGGGTCCCCAATGACGTGCCATCCCTTCTCTGCCATGTCCTTTGCGATTGTTTTTCCTCCCCACCTGGCATGGCCTACGTCCTGTATCATTATAAATATTTTATTTACTCCAAACCTTTTCTCAATATCTACCAGACAGGGTATGATTTCACCCTTAGTCATCCAAATAGCCTCGCCCGTTATCCTGAAGCAGTACTTGAACTTATCATATTCCTTCTTAACCCTGGCATGGTAGGCGGGGGTTAGCACACCTGTGGTCAGTATGGATACCTTCTTGTATTTTGATAATAAATCCATAGCCGCCAATGCTGCCTCGGACCTAACAGGACCTCCTATAATGAAATCTGCCTTCTTTCCGAGGATAAGCCTTTCCACCACTAAAAGTGCCTCGCTCACTGGCACCCCTGGCTCTAAATCCCTGGTATCAATAACCTCCACTTTAAATGGCCTTTTTTCGCCTGCCACATTAACACCACCTGCTGCATTGATCTCCTCAACAGCCAGGGTGATCGCCCTCTCTGCATCCCAGCCATAAAGAAAGGCTGTAGAGAGCGGACATCCTAAAACAATGGGTTTAACTGCCAAGGCAGAAGAGGTTGGCAATATCACCAAAATTGCTAACAGCATGATAATAGTTGCAAAAAACTTTGTTTTCATGACTCTCCCTCCTTTAAGGTTTATCTATCCCTTTTACCTTAAGCCTCTTTTTCACCTCCCTTCTATTAAAAAAGATTTGGTAATGGTACACGCTTTACTGGCAGATTAGGCTTGGGGGTTTTCGATAGGTAAATGTACGCTTCTTGCCAGGGATTGACTCTGGCTTGATTCAAGCTGTTACTATCCTCAGGATAGAAAATTGGTGTATGATAGAGTTTTTGTAAGATATGAATGGTGTCACTATGCTCAATCGGATGGTAAGGTATGACTCTATCGTCTATGTTGATAGTACAGACCATAGAAGCAGATCTCCCTTAAATACTATAGTTGCAGTTGGTATCTATTACTTCATGATTATTGCCTTGTCAAATTGTTTATTTATACAAAAGCCACACCCATTTATATATAGATGTGGCTTTTTATTGTACTTCTTTCTTATCTCTCTTAAAAAGAATTACTCTTTTGTTAAAATCAAAGATGTAGGATGGTTTATGTTAATATTTGAAATAGTCTTTCGGTGTCTCCTTTACAAGAAATTTTACTGACTCATATATACATGTTCTAATCGCCTTTTCCATGGGAGTCTTCGCAAATCCAGACAAACCGCCTCCCATCCCAGCAGCACTCATAAAACCTCCAGCCAGGACACCAAAACTAACATCTTTGGCCACACCATCTACATTGGTAGCAGCCAATACCTCGCTGGTTGTAGAATCAATAAGCCTTATATCCATTGCCATGGAAGACTTTTTCATTGCCCCTCCAACAGCCCCACCGATAGCGAACAACTTTCCTATTTTACCACCAATAAGACCACCGCCTCCGCCAGCAGAGGCACCAGAAGTGCCCGGCTCCCATCCAGTAATTGCTGCTACAACAAGGATATCAGCTCCTTTCACAGCCCCTGACTTGGCTGCTGTCTCTTTGCTGACGACTCCAGCCTGCCCAAGTTTTTGTTCTTGCATTACCTCACCTAATTCCTGTCTCTCAACTACCCTGTACCTCTTAGATTGGAATAATGCTGTTGTGAGCATATCTCGAAGTCCATCCATATATCCCGATTCCTCTCGACTGATAGTGATCCCACCGGTACCGGGCAGACCTTTTATGGTAACTCGACTCCCCTTTCTCCTCACTTTCCACTCAAACTTCGCAACTGCCAATCGCGCCCTGAGGCCACTGTACGGACCAAGCTCATCTGCAAGGGTTGTGTCAACCTTAGCTGTAGCTTTGGTTTTGCTTTCCATCATGTCAGAAACTCCGCCGCAGCTAATCAATAAAAAGCTGCTTAGAAGGTAAACCATTAAAATAATAAAATTCCTTTTCATATAATGCCTCCTTTATTTTTTATAGAATAACTTTAGGTTGACTCTAAAGATTTATATCAGTTGTAGATACAGAGTCAACAAAAAAATATTGCTATTTTCCTGCCATACCCTGTAAAAGGGCAGCTACATTATGGCCCAAAACCTGATGATTGTAGCCCCCTTCAAGGATAGCAAAACAGCCACATTGTTTTGTTTCACACGTTTCCCTGACCATTTCCCCTATAGTTGTATAGTCTTGGGTTTCCAGCAACCCTCCCCAATCATCTTTATGATTATCAAATCCTGCTGATATTCCTATTATATCTGATTGCTGTTCTTTCAACTCCTTTGCTATTTCCCTTAAATAGCTCTCTCTGATGTTTGAAGATGCATTAAAGATAGTCACATAATCCTTTTTCTGAAATATATTTACTGTTCCATCACCAAAGTGGAGATCTATATCCAAAACAAAGGCCCTATTAATAACCTTTCCTCTCTTAAGTCTTTCCAGGGCAATAGCCATATTATTAAAATAACAAAATCCCCATGATCTGTCTGCTGAGGCATGATGGCCCGGTGGCCTGATCAGAGCAAAACAAGGCTCTTTCAACCCTATAAAGGCCGCCTGAATTGCTCCACCAGCTGCCAGGGATGAAATATCATAGAGGCCTATCCTTTTCACATAGTCTACATGGGGTAAGGTGTGAATAGCAGCAATATCCTCCTTGTTGGCAGGTGTGGGTTTTAAAAATTCATAATCCCCGGAAACGACATTCAAAATGCTTTGCATTCTCCCTGCGGCGGCCGCTGGATCTGATGTATAAACCTGGTGAAAATCATTATGAAATACGATCTTCATGATTAAACCTTTCGAAACTCTTGCAACTTATTGAAATGATAGATTAGCAATCGGTTCATGCCATTCACATGGAATAATGGCCCGCCCTGGTGCGACCTGCCTGGAAAAAGTTGGTATCACCGTAATATCTTGCAAGAGAAGCCTGTAAAACTCCGGCCTTGTCAGTCAGGTCTGGGCCAGGGAATGTTGGAACAAAGTCTCCTAAGTTCATAGGGTACGTGATAGGGCTAATCTTCAAATTCCTCCCTCAGATGCTCAGGGAGGGCAAACGCTGCTTTATGAATCTGCTCATTATAATATCTAGTTTGAAAAATCTTAGAAAAACGTGAAAGCCCTAATTCCATCTCAGGGCGTATAGCCTTTGAACAAAATGCAAAGCTGTAAGGAACCAATGTATAGGAAGGTACAGGGGCACGAAATATCCTGACAATAGGGAAAACCTCTTTAAGTTTATTGAAGACATCTAGAACAAGCTCTTTTTCGAAAAATATATCCCCAACCTGGGCTGCTAATATCCCTTGTTCTGTCAAGGCATTACAACAATCTCTGTAAAAAGGCACGGTAAACAATCCCTCACTTTGATCAATAACCCGATCTGTTGAATCAATGAGAATGATATCGAACTTCTCCTCGATCTCTCTTACATATTGAATGGCATCCGAAAAAAGAACGTCTACCTTAGGATGGTCAAGGGAAGAAGATAAAGAGGGAAAATATCTTCTCGAAACAGCAATGACTTCCTTATCAATCTCTACTTGCTGAATACTGCTGATCCCTTCATGTTTTATTGCTTCCCGAGCAGTTCCTCCATCTCCGCCCCCCACTATAAGTATCTCTGATGGGTCTGGATGGGAGAATAGAGGAACATGAACAAGCATCTCATGGTAGACAAACTCGTCTCTTTCTGTAAGATTGATAACTCCATCAAGAACGAGCATTCTTCCAAAATCAAGGGATTCAACCACCTCTATTTTCTGGAAACTGGACTGGCTTGAATGCAAGACTCCTTTGCACTCTAAATGAACAGAGATATGAGGAGATATCTCGTATCGAAAAATATAAGGGAACACAATCTATCCTGATACCGCCTTTAGGTGAGGAGTAAGCTCCTCTTCCATTGTGCCTCTAATGACTTCTTTGCTCACCCATTTCCTGGATTGCAGCTTTTCTTTGAGGTATTCAAAGCCAATCCATGGATCCACCCGGTTTCCACATGTAAATAGATCTACCGATGCATATCTAAACTCTGGCCATGTGTGGATGGCAAGATGTGACTCTGCTATTACCACCACACCAGTAACACCTTGAGGGCTGAAATGATGAAAAATATTGCCAACAATAGTTGCCCCACTTCTTGTGGCTGCCTCGAGCATCATGTTCTTTACTGCAGTTTCACTATCAAGATATGTGCATTCACACTCAAAATATTCTGCCAATATGTGCTTACCAAAAGGACTTTCCATCATTGATAAGCTCCTTTCATCTTCAATAGAAGTTAATCATTTGCTTACGCTATTATAACTTCAGTAAATAAGATCTTTTTTCCTGCTAGTCCCACCGGTGGCGGGATAAATTAACAAAGTTGAAAATAAGGATTTTTAGGCAAGAACCAATAACAGTACTATATTGGTAAAGGTGCTATTATTCACTTTAAAATATTAGCGCCTCAAAGGTGGGTATGATGCGGGTTTATATCGGTGGCCTTGTGTCAAGACCAAATCCTCCTTTCCCTGTGTATCTGATCACTTATTAATGATTTTGCATGGTTTATATAACCCTACGGTATCATTTTGTCAACAATGAACTTCAATGTATTTTACCGAAGATAAATGGGGTTGGAAAAAATCCATGGCCTCCATCCAAATATAGGTGTCTTTCGTAGTACCTCTACCCTATAAACACCCCCTTTCTGTATCCGGATAGAAAGCCCACTGCCATATTCCGTTTTAAAAAGGGATCCGTCCTTTATAATTCTTGTGAATCCACGGCCTGGGAGTTTAATCACTAATATACCCGGAGAAAATTGAGCCTCTTGTCCCATCTCAAGCCTCTCCTTATTTTCTTCTCTATGAAAGGAAAAGCTAAAGCCCTTAGCATTATACAGGCCATCATGCGCTATAAAGCAATTACCCTCCCTAAGAGAGGTATAGATGATCTTTTTGTCTGTCGTTACATCACCACTAAGTGGCGAAAGTGTGAGAATATGGGTATTTATAGTATTTAAGAGATACCCGTATGAAAGAGGCTTAAGTTTAATGAATCCTATCTTTATAGAAGATGCATGGGCATCTGAGCCTCCTATAGCTACTATTCGTCCCTCAGAGCATAGTCTGTCCCATGTAGACAAGGTCTTTTTACTCGGGCTTTTTAGGGTATACCTTTTGAAGATAAGATGAAATATCCCATGCCAAAAAGACCTGACATTTTCTTTCCATCGTGATGAGAAGTTCCAGATACAGATGCCTGTATAACCCTTCACTGACCAATCTCGCCAGGTATAGGACACGCTATTCTGCAAAAAATGCATTCCTTTTTCAAAAGGGTGGGCCAAAAATCCAAAGCCCCCCTGACTATTTACGGCATCGATTACCGCCTGAGGGGAGTAGCTCTCATCATTCACTTGGTGTGTAATATTAAAGGCAAGGTAGTGATGGGAACTTGTGCCAATCTCAGAGCCAACTAAAGCAAGAACACCCTTATGATACCCCTGGTCTTCAAGGTAAAGTTGGGTGAGATATGAATGATCATTCAGGATTATAAAATCAAGGCCTACCGCCCTTGCTGCTTCAGTAACCTCTTTTACACCCCCACCTCCATCCGAGCGTGTTGTATGGATGTGGAGATTACCTACATATTCAAAAGGAAACCCTATTGCCATTCAGCCCTCATAACTATTAAGTGCCTTCAATCCAGCAGCCATTGGCCTTTTTACTGCAAAAACATTAACAAATATAACGCCAATAAAAGAGCAAACTACCCATACCCATTGAAGATAAGTAATGGATACCCCTTTAAAATGTGCTGAAAGTATAGTGTACACAGGTCCGGCCTCCAGCATAATGACCAAGGCTATAAAAACTGAGCTACTTATCATATAGATTAACGCTCCAAAGCCTGTTGCTACCTGGGCAATATTTTCATGGTGGAAATTTGGGTAAACAGCACCCAAGCCAATCCCTAAGGCAACAATTCCAAAGACTAAAAAAAATATAGTTACTGAGGACAAGGCCATCATAAAGGGAGTTACCTTTAAGAGGTAATTGGTATAAATTATTAACACCTCAGATAAAATAAGCATAGGAAGGAGATAGGCAAAATATTTAGACCACAGGAAACGCCGTGATGAAAGAGGTGAAGAAAGGACAATCCAGAAGGCCTGACCTTCTGAGCTTACTGCCGGAAAGATGAAACGGGCAGAGATAGCTGAAATAACAAATCCTGCTAACCCAATATTCAGAAAGGATAATGCATTCTGAAGATATATAGACTTTATTGGGCTTCTCTCTAAGGGGAGAACGCTGAAATTATAGATATACACAACCACAAGGGCAGCCAAGAGAAGTAGCTGTGACCACTGGCTATTGTCCCGAAAAAAGGTGCACACATCCTTGGCAATCAAAGAAGCACTCTCTGGCCCAAACGGTTTGGTTACTGCTGATACTATTCTTTCAAGCATTCTCTTACCGATATGACTTCTTTTTTTTGCCTCTTGTGCCTTTGAAAAGCCACTGAAATATATACGTCCAGCCATCCAGATATCTATTACTACCATTGCAAGGGCGGTACTCCAGAGGAGAATATAGTTAAATACCTGAGTTGCTGGATAGTGAGTCAATCTTGCCCACAGAATATCTGTTGCCCAATGGCTTGGCAAATAAGGGGAGTCAGGGGACTTTAAGGCACCTAAATAGTGGGCTATGCTCATAAATGCGTCTGGATTGACCAGCCTTTCTGGTCTGAGAAATCGGAAAAGCAAATAGAGAATAACAATGAGAATAACAGACATAAGCATGATAATGTCGCTGGCCTTTTGAGCAGGAAAAAACCTCACTAAAACCATAATCACCATGATGCCTAAGCATGCAGAAATAATAATTAAAGGAAAAGACACATAGATCAGGCTCAGATAATAATCAAGGCCAGCATGGTAAACAAAACCATAGGCCATCATTAGGGGAAGGCCAAACACAACCACCATCCAGGAACTATCAAATACCGTATAAAAGGATCGGCTCAGAAATAACTCTGTAAGCGTTGCTGGCGAAGAGTAGCATATTTCTAAATCGTCAGAGAGGTAGAGATTAGAAAGGGCGGCTATCACATGGCTGAAGATTAAGATAGAAAAAAAGATTAAAAAAACCATGCCAAGAAGATGCCTTGCAAGAATATCACCGATCATCTCCTGAGAAGAAAAATACACGAGTATTTTATAGGTAAGGAAAAAAAGAACCAACCAAAACAGGCAACCTGCACCAGTTAGGGTTAGAATCTTTATCTTTCTATTGTTCCGTGATCTCTTAAGACTATTTTTACAGCTTATGAGCCTGGGAGAAATGAGAAGTTTAAACATTCTCACCTGGATACTGCCCTCCTGTTATTTTAAGAAATATACTCTCTAAATTTCCTTCTACACCTGCCTGTTTTTTGAGATCTTCAGTTGTTCCTGAGGCCACAATTCTGCCTTTATCTACAATAGCTGTCTGTTGGCATACCTCTTGGGCCAAAGCCAGGGTGTGAGTAGACATAAAAACTGTAGCTCCATCATTTGCCCACTCTTTAAATACCTCTTTTACCAACTTAACTCCCTTTGGATCGAGACCCACCATTGGCTCATCAACAATAATAACCTTTGGTTCATGTATCATAGCCGAGGCTATAATGAGCCGTTGTTTCATACCGTGTGAGTAAGATTCAATAAGCTCATCACCCCAGTCACTTAATTCAAATAGGCTCAGCAAATCTGCAATCCTTTCATCCAACCTATTCTCTTTCATTCTATAGAGGCCTGCCGTAAATCTAAGGAACTCGATACCGCTGAGTTTTTCATAAAGAAAGGGCCGATCAGGGATAAATCCAGTAATCCTTTTCACCTTCGATGGTTCCCTGGCTATATCTAACCCATGTATATAAATTTTACCCTTGGTAGGCTGTAACACCCCTGCCATCATCTTGATAGTAGTTGTCTTTCCTGCTCCATTTGGCCCTATAAAACCAAAGATGGTTCCTTGAGGAACCTTCAGATTCAAATTATCAACAGCCTTTATTCCACGATATATCTTTGTAAGGTTCTCAAATGTAATCATCAGCTCACTTTTGCTCACTTTTATTGGTAATCTAAAATAGTTAACGTGAGGCTCCCAATTATTCCTGCAATCTGGACCTGGTTTTCAATCCCGCCCTCAATAAGCTTGATATGGGTGGCGTCAACAGGCATCTGCTTTAGGGTTGCATCCATGGAAACCCATCTGTTTATATAGGCCTCGTTCCATGCATGGTAATAAAATTTTCCATCTTTGTAAACCAGACCAACAACCATTCTGGCTGGAATTCCAGCCGCCCGTAATAAGGCGGTCATAATAGTGGCATGCTCATTACAGTCTCCTTTTTTATGGGTAACGATCTCTTTTGCATTTGGAATGGATACCACCGGCACCTTCTCTAAATTTTCAAAAACCCACTCCATGATCATCTGAGCTGCAAGAAAGGGATCAGTAGTTCTCTTAACTATTCCTCTGGCTAAGCTGATTATCTCTGGATCATCAGATTGAATTAACATCTCCGGCCTTAGAGAATATAATAAGCTATCCTCTTTACCCTCATAAGGGACGGTATAGGAAGCAGTAAAGGGAGGGGTTTCTTTTGTTACTGTAAGGACCCTGCCAGTTAAAGATTGCCTCGGTCCATTAACAGACATAGGTGAAGGTGTCTGATCAAAAAGAACTTTTAGGTATGATAGTTCTCGAGGATTTTTGAGCCTTTGACCTACTTTTATTGCTGATAATTCATAAAAATCGATTCTTTTTGACCTATCTAATCCTAATGGGGCCTTAGTAGGGTCGGATCTGACAAGCGTAAATCCCATAAAACCCTTCTCTTTTAAAGATTTCCCCCCTTCATCGATCCAAAAAATCATTGGCCTTCCTAAAAAGTCCATCTCCAGCCGAAATGCCTTATATGGTTTACTATTAATCTCGATGACTTCTTTGGCTACTACCTTAATAACAGCGGGATTAGTTGTCATGGTAACTGGATCAAACACAGGAAAATGATAAGAGTCACCTATCTTAAATGTGCAAGACTTAAAAAACTGTGTGATACCTGCGCTAATCATTGGCTTTGATGGCAATCTGATGAATTTGGTTTCTTCTTTCCCTTTCTCACCCATTGAAAGGTAAAGATTGTTTCCCTTTATTGTGCCGGATATCTTGAACTCAATGAGGCCAGAGGAAAGTGAAAAGTTAAAATTATTTAAAAGGAATTCTTCATCTAACTCCGCCCTTATAGAACTCAGAATCTCCTGTGTCGAGCCCATTAAATTAACAGTAAGAAATATCTCCTCATTTACCTCAAATATGTCCTTAATCGCTTTAATTCTTGTAACGGTATATCCAACCTTACGCCCTTTTAAAAAAATCTCTTTCCATTCTTCTGAACGGTTTTCTAAGGAGCCCTTCTTGTCGATATGCGTAACATCTCCACCCTTTTGGTTAAAATTTGTCCGCTTTACCAGTTCCGCCACAACAAAGAGCCAGAAAAGAACAATCAGAACCCCTAATATCTTATAAATAACAGACTTTTTCATTGCTGTGTGTATTGAATGTGTTGAGTGTAACAAGCAGTTAATAGTGTGTAGCGAGCAATGAGACTAACTCAGAGGATCTTATTTATAAGGTCTCGGGAATTGCCGAGCATCTCCTCAAGGGCATTTTCTCCCACACCAGTCCCATGGCTACCATCTGAGCAAATTGTCGGGTCATAAGGTCATGAGGGGAATAGGTATAGAGATCTATCATGAATTAAATTTTAAAGGGATTATTTTGGTTGGTAATGAGCTATATGCTCACAGGGCTTACATCTTGTATTTTCCAAAATCCTCTGGCTTGAGCTTTTCAAGTATGTCCTGCCACTTTTTTCCTTGCTCGCTTTTATCCACAGGCACGCTTTCTCTGGTCTCCTCAATTTGCTTAGATTTCTTTAAAACCTCATCCGAAACAAATATAGGGGCTTCAGCTCTGAGGGCCAAGGCAATGGCATCACTTGGACGAGAATCTATTGACAAGGTTTTACCATCCCTCGTTATATGAATAATGGCATAATAGGTATTATCTTTTAGGTCACAAATCTCTATTTTATTGACCGTGATATCCGTCTTATCCATAACATCCTTCAGAAGGTCATGGGTCATGGGCCTTGAAAACTTTACGCCTTCTATTTCACTGGCAATTGCTGTTGCCTCGAGCAGGCCTATCCAAATAGGTAATGTCTGTTCACCATCAATCTCTTTTAAGATGATTATTGGACTATTCGTTACTGGGTCCATATTTAATGAAGATATCGTCATCGCTTTGAGCATAATAATTACTCTCCTACAATATTTTTGCTCACATTCTCTATACCTTCTATTTATCTTAAACAAATAGTAATTGTCAATATAACTTTATGGCCTCATTATATAAGACATTTTACTCAAAGACATCCCATTTATTTCATAAAATGACTTACCATGTTTATTAAGGCTTGTTCAAG
>Ga0307379_10004778_pt1 | contig 19180 bp, 19 predicted proteins | sample UN2MG_FD_202237 | JGI IMG/M metagenome (GOLD analysis project Ga0307379, IMG submission 202237) | Soil microbial communities from Risofladan, Vaasa, Finland - UN-2 | ecosystem: Environmental > Terrestrial > Soil > Coastal area > Acid sulfate soil | place: Finland: Risofladan, Vaasa | collected... | reverse complement strand
GTACTTCATATTTTACAGGTAGTGCTTGCTCAATAACGGGTCTTGCTGATAGCACCATGACATATTATAGGGCATATTCAATTAGTACTGCTGGTATTGGATATGGAACAGTTAAATGCCAAGTAACTGATACACCACCACCACCACCAACACTCAATATGGATATCTGGATTGATTGGTGTGGTAGTCCGAGTATAGGAAATGGTTTTTGTGGTAGTTTTCAATTAAAATGCTGCAATGGTGGAACTGTTTGTTCTGATTGTATATATACTGTATGTGATGGCACACATTATACTTGTTTTGCTCCAGTACCTGCAGGGTGCTATTATTTTGACTTCAATGGTATTGTTGCAGTTTGTAACAATAATGCTGTTGTAAGCGACATGTATATTGCAGATAATACAGGAGCGGGTTGGTATAAATGTACAGGCTGTTTCGACACCAGTAATTTAGTTTGTGCATGTGTATATACAAGTTTTTAAATTTTTGTGAAATTAAAATAATTAGTATTTATAATAAAATTGTCAAGAAATGGCGTTTATCGAGAAAAAAAACCCAGTAGTATTAAACATCAAATTAACCACAAAGGGTAGAGAATTACTTTCTACTGGTAAATTGACATTTAAATATTTTGCTATTGGTGATAGTGAGATTGATTACGGTTTTGTTAGTGATGTCAATGCTGCCGATGAAAATTATACAGCATTCAATTCTTCCATATTAAGACCATTCGATAATAACCCAAGTATTTTATCATTCATACCACAAAATTTATCTGGTGACCCATATAATGTGATTTCGTCAATACCAACAACGTGGTATCCAGTTACAAACACAGCAGAATCTATTGGGTTTTTCACCAATACAACTGGTAGTACATTTGATTTTATTTACGATTCAAATCACGTTAAACAACCAGATGCAATGGTTGATATGAGTAATTATATTGGCGTAAATCCAAAACAATTAAAATTATATAAAGCACCGACATACGGAACAAGTGGTGAAGAACCAGCAGTTGGTGATTTAGTTCTGGTGAAATGGAGCTTAAATACCAATACCACAGGATTCACAAGCAATAAAAATACACCAACACCATTCTTAATGTATCAAATAGTTAGTATTGATTCTGGTTCATTGGGAAGTGGTTTGGTTACAGTTACTGTCGATAGAAATTTACCAGATTTTATTAGTTATTCCGCTACAACCAAAGTTGGTGCTATGATTTATTATAATCAAATTACATACAGTGGTGGTACAATATTAAATGATTTATCAACTGACTATCTCAATGAAAGCGTGCTGTCGTTTCTCGAAAACAGTCAGTGTCCGACAGTAATATTCCCATTTTGGAATATGAGTATAATTTTTACCGAAGAAATTGCGGGTGTATCAGGTGGTACTGAAAATAGAAAATATACACAATTTAACAGTAAGACTTATGGTGGTTTTGTATCATATATTCAGAGTCAAGTGCCTGTTTATAAAAAATTGGGTGTTATTCATTACACAAATCAATCACCAGCTAATGTTTATGCTGAAGGATTTTATCAATCAACAGCTAAATTAATAATTCCGACAATAATGTGGCATAAATCCAGTGGTACAACATTGGGTGTTACATTAACTGCAGGCGATGACTATACTTTAGTTAATTTGGGGATACATTATTATGACCTGATTGATGAAAGTGGTAATATCGTTGGTAAGATATTCGATGAATTAAAAATGTTTTTAATTGAAGACCAAGAAATGTTAAATGCTATGTCATATAAGTCAAATAGGTCGTGGACTCTTCCCAATTACGGCTTAACAGCAGGTGGCGGTTGTATTGAAGCACCACCAGCACCAGAAACACTGTTTGTTCAAACAATTATAGGTGAACCGGGTTCGATAAAAAATACTGGTGGTATAAATATTAGTGGATATCAAAAAATTACCGAATACGGTGTACAGTATAAGATTGATACTGACCCAGATATTCCTGCAAATTGGAAGCAGATATCAAGAACTACTCCACTTACTGGAGACAGTTTTTCTATAGATATAAATGATACGTTAGCCGATACAACATATGTGTATCGTGCATATGTTAAGGTTGGTAAAAACGAGTACATAGATAAAGCAGGTGAACGTAAGCTTAAAACAAACCCAGCACCAGTTGTACCACCAAAACCACCAGTTATTATACCAAGTGTTTTAACAACTATTGGTACTGCAGGAATTGGACGAATTGATAATACTGGTGGTTATGAAATACCCGTAAATGTGGCGGTTGCAATCGAGAAATACGGTGTAATGTATAAACTAAAAAGCCTTGCCGATATACCAACTAACTGGACTAAATATCCAAGAACTGCTGGTTCGTCAGGACCGCTTCTTGGTACTGGCTTCAATATGACTATAGTTGGTTTGGTTGCTAATAGTGAATATCAATACAAAGCATTTATTCAAGTGGCTGGTGTTGTATATGAAGATGCTTTCCCAGCAAAAGAAATTACTACATTGGCAGCACCAGCACCAAGTGTTTACGTTCCAGAGGTTTCAACAGGTCTTGCATTTAAACAACTTGTATTAACAAATGGTTTAGTTGATTATATAACAAAAAATAATGAAATTATAGATAAGGGTGGTGCAGCAATTACCGAATACGGTCTGATTTACACCCAAGATGTCACAAAGAATAATGCAACAGCATTACAATACGGTAAAGCTGGTATTAGTAAAGAATCCGTTCTTAGTGATTATACCGAAGGAAGTGTATTTACACAATCAGCAAAAGGCTTAACACCAAGCACTGGAATCTATTGGAGAGCATTTGCACAAAACAGTGTAGGAATTGGCTATGGTAGCATTGTCTCAGACACAACAAGACAAGGAACAGTCCCCGTAACCAATCCAACAGTATATATTACAAGTATTGTTGATTCTGGTACTAATCCAGAAGTTACGAGTACAGTAAGTGCTAAAATCGGTCTTAGTTCACCATTAACTGGTACTCAAAAGATTATATTACATCTTACTGATAGTACACGTTCTGATACAATAACAAATCCAAATACTGCATTACCTTGGACAATTAGGACATGTAGTTATTATACCTTGGGAACAAGCACTGTGAAGAATTTACTGTCATCAAGTAGTGTGGCAGCAGGTGTATCAACAACTTCATCACAAAGTGTCAACGGTACAATCACTGTTACTGCATCGAATGTTGATAGTATTTGTTTACATACGAATGCGTATAGTGCAAGTAAAAACATAGGTGATTCATATACTAACTGTGCAGCAATTACCATATCAAGTATTGATAATGTTAATGGTGCTAATTATGTATTGGGTTCACCAAATAAAGTAGTTGCTGATAATAGTGGCACTCCTGTTAATGTTGTATCGGTTAGAGATAGAGGTACTTTACCATCATTGGCAGTATAAAATTTAAATAAAATGGCACAGAATTATACAATATTTATTTCATACATCTTAGAACCAAGTGGTACTACAATCGGACATGGTTATGGTAAAGCTATACATTGCAATTACTTTAAAACCGCCCAAATGGAAACTGATAATATATTTGCCGAAGAGCTTAGAATTAGTTTTACTGGTGGAACAACTGGTACTACTGCTGGATTCAAGTTTTTAGCAAGTAATGTTTCTGCTGGTACAGGCTATACTGCGCATAAAATCTATGCATTGGTTCAGGTAATAAACAATAGTGGTTACACCAATACAGATGATATAAAGCCAATATCAGACATGTGGAAGATATATGATATGACACCACAGGTTAGTGGATATTCAAGTGGCAGTACGTTTATGTTAACTGCAGCATATCTATTGAGTGTGACATTTAAAGTGCCGTTTCATGATTACTATGTACCAAGCATATTCATACCGTATAATTTAAAATATTTGAACTATCCAAACGCACTTCCTGTCGATGATGGCAAGCTCTGCTTTGGTAGCGAGACCTATTTTCTGGGCAACGTACTTACAGATATCCACGCAGATGTGTTCGTGACCGACCTTTCGATTAATTTACCATTAAATGAATTTAACTCATCATCTAATCTTACTTGGGACGGTTCATCATCTGTGGCTATTACTGAAATTGGCATATATGATGCAGATAAAAATCTCGTTGCTATTGGTAAACTGAACGACCCTGTTGAGAAAAATGATTCACTTTCCAGAACAATTCTATTCGCAATTGATTTTTAATTAAAAAAATCATAAAAATTTATATTTTTTTATAATTCTTTAGTATTTATTATAAATTATGAAACTAATAATTTATGATACATATGAAAGATTTACTCACACTTAGTGAAACAAAACCAAAATCTGTTATAATTGACGGCAATTTACATAACAGATTCAAAGTGCATTGCAAGGGGAAAAGCATGAAGATTGGTGGAGTTATTGAAGATTTAATTAGATTATATCTCAAAGACCCTAAAAGAATTCAAGTACAAATTGAAGAAACTAAAGAGCTTAATTACGAAGACCTTCACAAATAATCCTATGGAAAGATATATATGGTCACTCGATATAAGCACAACCAATATTGGAAGTGCGCTATGGGATTCAAATGGAAAGCTGATTGAACTTAAACATCTTGAATTAAAGCTTGGTAAGGACATTCCTATCGAAGACCGAGATATTCATAAAGCCGAAATTTTCAGAAAATATGTTCTGGAATTCAAAGACCGTGTTTTAAACGAACTAAACGGTGAAGTTATACACATTATCGTAGAAGAACCCCTTGGTGGCAGTAATAATCCAAGCACAGCTTCATTGCTGTTTGGTTTCAATGGAATCTGTAGATATATTCTTTTCACGATATTTGATATGTATCCTATGAAGATAAGTGTATACGATTCACGTAAAATATTCTGTTCAGAACTGGTTAAAATCAGTTATCGTAAAGGTGAGAAGGTTGAAACCCTCTCATTCCCACCTGAATATCAAAAAGAAAAAAAGTTGTATATCTGGAAAAAAGTTTGTAAATTAGAACCGCAAATCGAATGGTTCTATAAGAAAGATGGTAATGAACCAAAACCCATGTGTTTTGACATGTCAGATAGCTATGCTGTTGGGTTTGCAGGTTTAAAACTATTGAGAATAAAATAATGAAATATATTTACCTGATTCAATCATTAGAAAACAGTTGCTATAAAATTGGTGTATCTAAACACCCTAAGAAGCGGGTATCTCAACTACAAACAGGTAATTCATCTCAATTAAAACTTGTCGAAAGTTATCAATCAGAACATGCACATCTAATTGAACGTGCGTTACAGAGAAGGTATGCGCATCTAAATAAAGAAGGTGAGTGGTTTGAAATGTCAATAAGCAATGAAGTGTCGTTTATTGAAGAATGTAGGCAAATCGAGAAAAATATAGTTTTTCTTAAAAAAAATGATAATGTATTTATATAAAAGCTTGTGTTTATGATATTTTTGTTATAAGTTTGACAAAAATTTCTTACAATTATTTTATCTAAAACGTCTAATATGAATAGAGAAAGAATCGAAAAAGCCGTAGAAATCATCAATTACGCAATTCAAAACCAGATATCCGTTAAAGAAGCCAGTGTTAAGTGTGGATTTGCTGATACCTACGTAAAGAATATAAAAGCATTAGTCTATGAAAAGTATGAAAATGGTACACTTGAAGACGAATCCTTTACATTATTTGATGACGCATTCAAACAATACACGAATTACAAAAGTTTTGGTGTAAAAGAAGTCAAAATCGAAAATGAAATCGACCTCAATCTTAACAATAAAAAACCAGCAGAATTGCCCTCAGAAGAAGGGTTGAAGTTTTATCAAAATGATGACGAGGGTTATGTCGAGTGGGTAAGTGGTTCAAATTATCCCGCAGACCACATAAAAACAGTTCCTGAATTACTCGAAGCAACAGAAGTCGATACGGACATCTGGCACGTCAAAGACCAACTGGTGAATAAGTGGGATATGACAAGTAAAGTAAATGGTTATCCAGTAACCATCCAGAATTATCAAGTGAAGGTGCGTCTTGAAAGAAATAAACAAGACATCAGGGAAAAGGCAATTGGTGAGTTATTCCAACAAATGGTAAAAGACTACGAACCACCAATATCTTCAATCATACCCAATACACTCAAGGAAATTATCGACCCAATAAAACCACAAGAAAACAATCTTTTTGAAATTACAATCTTTGACCTACACATGGGGAAACTTGCATGGGGTGGTGAAACTGGTGAGAATTACGACACGAAAATCGCACGCCAGAGATTTATGACCACATTGGAGACTCTTGTTCAGAGAGCAAGTGGATTTCAATTTTCAAGAATACTGTTTCCAGTAGGAAATGATTTCTTCAATAGTGACACCATACTTAATACAACAACCAAAGGCACACCACAAGATGAAGACCTTAGATGGCAGAAAACATTTGATGTTGGTGTGAGACTACTTGTTGATGCGATTAATTTATTAAAACAAGCTGGTGTACCTGTGGACGTGGTGAACATCCCCGGGAATCACGACTTCCAACGTAGTTATTATATGGGTTCATACTTGGAAGCATGGTTTAACAGCGACCCGTTGGTAAGGATTAATAATGGTGCATCACCGAGAAAGTATTACAGGTTTGGTAAAGTATTGTTAGGTCTTACTCATGGTGGTGAGGAAAAAGAAACATCATTACCACTACTCATGGCAACAGATATTGAATCAAAACCAATGTGGAGTGACACAAAATACCACGAGTGGCATCTTGGACACATACATAGGAAAAGAGATATGAAATACACGGTTCTTGATAAAACAAGAATGACTAATGAAGACTTAGGCGTTACCGTCAGGTATCTTTCAAGTCTCACTGGTACTGAAGAATGGCATCACAAGAAAGGTTTTGTTGGTGCAATTAAAGCAGGAGAAGCATTCATTTGGAATGATGAAGCTGGTCTTCTTGCACATTTAAATGCAAATCTAATAATAGAATAAAATGGCAGAAACAAAGAATTATGCAAAATTAGCAAAAGGTACGGCAAAAAAGTCTACCGCAGCTAAAAAACCCGCAGCAAAGAAGGTTGTAAAACCTAAAACACCTGCGGAAGAAAGAGACCTGAAAGCAAAAGCAACTGTTGAAAAACTACTAAGTAACGTGGATTTATCTCCATCTAAAGACGAATTACTTGAATTCGATGATGATACTCCGAAAGAAGGTCAGGAATGGCTTGAAGAGCAAGTGACATTACTAACACAACAATTAGAAGTTGCGAAAGCGGACTACACGAGGATTTTCAACGAAAATCAGCAAATCAAATCTGGTGTTGGAATTCAAGGGAGTGATGATGTGAAAACAAATGTGACGAAATTATTTGTAGAGTTACAGGATGCGTTTCTTGCAATGGGTAAAGACCCACAGACTGGCGCACCAAATCTTATAATATTTCCAGTTGCATTCCTGAACAAACTCTTGGCATTCTTCCCCTTTTTGAAGCAATATAAGAGATTCTAAAAGAATTTTAATATGAATTGCTCTAAATCCTTTGTTTTAGAGCAATTTTTTTATATATTTGCTTCATGATTAGAGGACAGGAATTCCATTCGATAATCCAAAACATTTTTGAGGATGTAAATGGATTGCAAGTATCTGAACAAGTTCAGGTTAACTGTCCACGTTGTCAGGAAAGGGATGGTCTACCATATCCAGATGGAAAATTCAATCTGGAAATCAATACTGCTAAACGAATGTTTAGGTGTTGGAAATGTGATGAACCCAGATTTAGTGGTTCTTTGGGTAGACTTATACGAACATTTGGTTCACATTCTGATTATGAAATCTACAAGTCCTATGCTGGCATCTACTCTGATTACAATTACGATGAAGATGAAAAGGAATATGTACAGGTAAAACTTCCAGAAGAGATGATTTATTTCTCACAAATGGAAGAAAGTAATTCCGAACATATTGAAGCATATACTTATTTAGTTACTGAAAGAAAAATATGCCGAGAGATTATATTAAAATATCGGCTTGGTTTTTGCACTACTGGAAAATATGCCAATAGAATAATTGTACCGTCATTTGATGCAAATGGTGAGGTTAATTATTTTGTTAGTAGATATTATGGCTCAGACCCTAAAATTAAAAAGAAAATACCATATCTTAACCCTTATGCGGATAAAGATAAGATTATATTTAATGAAGGTCTTGTAAATTGGGATTCTACTGTATACCTTGTTGAAGGTGCGTTTGATATGCTCAGTTTTCCAGTTAACATCATTCCGATGTTAGGAAAAACATTATCAACCACATTATTTCTAAAACTGAAAGAAATGAAACCAGATGTTGTTGTTTTATTAGACCCTGATGCTTACAAAAATAGTATTGAACTATATTATATGTTACAAACTATTTATGTTGGCTGTGAAGAAAGGGTCAGGATAGTTAAGCTACCCACAATGGAAGATATAGATGAATTGCGTAGAAACCAAGGGGTTGAAGAAGTCATCAAATGTCTATATGGGGCAAGAGGTTTAACTGTTGACGATTACTTTATTAATAAGTTGCAGAAACCATATGATTATAAAGGAGCAGGAAGACGAGATTCTAATTCAAAATATTTTGGATGGCAATCGGGGGGCACAAGAAACGTTATATAATAAGTATAGGAAGATAGTAAAAGACTTTATAAGAAGTAAATATTCAATCTACTACGATATTGATGACGATGTGTCTGAGATAGTAATTAAGGTTTTCTTAGGTTTAAATACATACGATAATTCTAAATCAAAATTTAATTCTTGGGTTCTCAATATCACCAAGCACTACATGATTGATAAGTGGCGAAGCAACACCATTACACTCGCATCATTAAGTAATGCAAATATAGCTGTTGATGGTCAATATTTTACCACGGCAAATGCAAGCTCAAATGCTTTAGAGTGGTCAACAAGTGATAATTGTGTTACTTTCGCTGCAAGCGGTAGTATTACGTGCAGCAACACCGACTTTGAAAATTGTAGCTCAATTAACTACATCACAACTCAATTATCACCAGCAGATTATACACTATTGGATATGAAATACGTGCAGGGATATGATTACAATGAAATTGGAAAAGAATTTAATCTCACAAGTAGTACTATAAGTAATAAAGTAAACTATATTAAAACAAAATTAAAAAAAGATAAAGAGATTGTATCAGAATAAAAATGGTGGTCACAACACGCAACCACCATTTCAGGTTTGGGACTTCTTAATTACTTAATCTCAATTTGTTTCACCTTTTCTTTCTTCTGTTCTACGAGTTTCGGAATACTTAGTTTCAACATACCATCTTCGAATGCTGCTTGAATTTTTTCTTCATCAACCGATTCTGGGAGTGTAAACGATTTTTCATATTTCCCATAAAACGTTTGTTTTTTATTGAATTTCTGGTCACTTGACTTGCGTTCTGCTCTAATACTCAACACATTATTTTCAACATTTAATGTAATGTCTTCTTTTTTCACACCAGCTAATGACAATTCAACTTGAAATTCCTTTTCATTCTCAATGATATCGTGAAGTGGATTTCTCACAGCCAGTTCACTAAATGTTGGAAATTCAAATAGGTCATCAAATAATGAGTCCAATAAATTAATTGTGGGATAAGTACGTCTTATTGCTAACATAATTTTATAGGTTTTAAATAAAGTTATTTTCACACGTTATTCAAATATAATACCGTTATATTTATAAAGACAAATAGTCAGTAGTTTTTAAATAAAAATGACATTATGACAATCTTTAAAATTCCTTGCATTTCATTGGGGTTTTAGATATATTTGTAAAAAATTTTTATATGATAGAAAAGATTGCACATCTTGCTGATATACATATACGTAAAACACCAACACGTAATGAAGAATACCAAAAAGTATTCGAAAGATTAAAAGCATCATTAATAAAAGAAAAACCAGATAGAATAGTCATTGTAGGTGATTTAGTTCACGACTATCTTGACTTGCAGGGCGAACAACTTATCATGGCAAACAATTTACTCATTGACTTGAGTAAAATTGCACCTGTTCGTATAACCAGAGGTAACCATGATTGCCGTAAGAAGAATCTAAAGCGTGTCGATAGTGTTAAAGCTATTGTTGAAACACTTGGGGATTCTGATGTGATTTATTATGATAAGACAGGGTTTGAGGTCGATGAAAACATCATGTGGGCAATCTGGCATCACGGAGAAAAGAACAACAATCCTTGGAAGAGTAAAGAAGGTAAGAAAATCGATGCATATAAGACACAAAGTGGGTTCACAAGCATTGATTTATTTCATGACCCCGTAGCTGGTTGTAAATCTACAACAGGCTTTGAAATGAACAGCAAATCATATTACAAAATCAGTGATTTTAAGGGTGACTTCTCGTTATTCGGTGACATTCATAGGATGCAGTATTTCGATAAAGCCAAAACCAAAGCATATTGTGGTTCACTTATTTCACAAGATGTTAGTGAGGGTGACGATAACTTTCATGGTTATCTACTGTGGGATGTCGTTAAGAAAAGTGTTAAAGAAGTCACAATCTCCAACGACTATTCGTTTAAGAACATCAAAGTAACAACCTATACTGATTTTGAGGACTTGGATTTCGAAATCGAGAATCCTACTAAGTACATGAAAGTCAGGTTTGTTTGGGGTACACTTCCGCAGACCAGAACAAAAGACGCTGAAAGAAAGCTCATAGAATACGTGAAATCCAATCATAAGAACGTGATTATCTCACATAAGAATGAGTTTCTGGAAAGCGAGAGAATTGAGGTGAATGAAAATGTCACATTAGAAAATGTCACCACTAAAGAAGTGCAGCACGAAATTTTCAGAGAGTTCTTAACTAAAATTGGTGTCGAGGAAGATGTTATTAATGATGTAATAGCACTTGATGAAGAAATCCTAAATGAAATCGACATCGTTGATGCCCTTAGTGTTGAGTGGGACGTTATTAAGTTTGGTGGTCGGAATTTCATGTCATATGAGAAACTTGATATCGACTGGCGTGATATGGATGGGTTGTTTCAAATTACTGGAATCAACACTGCTGGAAAGACAACAATTATGAAACTGATTTCCTATGTGTTATTTGGTAAGACACTGGAAACCGAAACCCGAATGAAATTTGGTGACCAACGTTTTGTTAATAACAGAAATGGTGCGACCTATTGTGACGCATATCTTGTGGTTGAAGCCAATGGTGAGTATTATGGCATCAAGAAGAAAACCGAAATCAACAAGTCACGAGATGGAAGCATCAATGGCGCACCAACTGCATTAAGTTATTACGTGCTTTCAACACCTGATGATGAAATGAACGATGAATCTTCATTAGATAAACTGGATGAAGACCGTAGAGTAAAAACTCAGCAGAAAATCGAAACAATTATTGGGTCGTATGATAACTTCATGCGAATTGTTATGACGACTTCTGACACTCTGAACCGAATATTGTCAAATGATATGGCAGTTTTTATTGACTCATTGTTATTTGATAGTGGATTGGATATTTTTGATAAGAAACTCGAAGGTTGGAAAATCGTTAATAAAAGGGCAAACGAAAAACAACGAGTAAGTTGTAACATCGAACTCACAACCCAACTGAATGCCTCACAAACTCAAGAAATAACAGTACTGAAGGGTGAAATTAACGAAATTGAAACCGTTAAGTTGCCTGATATAGAGGGTAGAATCGAGGTCGGTAGGAAGTATGTGGAAGACCTGACGAAGAAATTGTTTAAAATAGACCCCGAAATCTACAATTTAAGCGTAGATGACACCAAAGCTGATATAGGAGACCATAATAAGACGATAGACGATTTACGGGCACGTATGGTCGTTTTAGAGACGAGTATTAAGCCGTTGAAAGCTACCTATGATATTGAAAAGCTAAATGAACTTATTTCAAAAAAAGACAAGCAAAAATCGGACGAATATAACCAGAAGTTGAAAATTAAGACCTACGAACAAATCAAGGGCAATCAGGAGCATCAAATTGCAATAATTAATGGTGATATTTTAAGATTAAAAGAAAGTGGTGTTAAGCTGAAAAAAGAAATTGCTGATTTAAAAAACAGTAAGGTTTGTAGTCAGTGTGGACAGGTGATTGATAAGCAAGAGCATAAAGACCATATAAACAAATCGGTTAAAGAAAAGGAAACCGAGATGTTTACTATTGCAGATAAAATCAAAATCAAAGATACTGTTGATAGAAAGGTGGCACAAGATATCATCAATACTCAAGTTAAAGAAATCGAAAGAACCAATAAGGAAATTCAGAAAGACTCGCTTGAGATGGAAGGCATTCTCACTGAAATTGGAACACTTACCAATGATAAGAATGACGTTGAGAAACGTAAGGAAATGCAGCATGAATTGAACAATAAACCAACAGTAATTGAAATCGAAGAACTGAAAATTGCTGCACTTCAACAAAAGATTGATAACTATGATAATAGTTTGAAGCAAATCGAAGAGAATCAGAAAATAGAAAAGGGTATTGCTGCTGCCAAACTCAAAATTACTGAACTTGAAACCGAAGAAACTGAAGAAAGAGAAAACATCTACATCAGGAAAACGCAAATCGGTGAAAGAGATGTCAGAATTGCAAACAATAGGCTCTTAATAGAAGAGTTCAAAATACAGGAGTACCGTGATATGGTAATGGGTCTCTATAAGAAGTGCGTTCACAGGGATGGTATACCAAGGCAGATGTTAAGCACATACATCATACCGAAGATTAACGTAACACTGGAGAACATATTAAGTGTTGCGTCATTTAAGGTCTGGCTTGATGTCGATGACCTGAGACCTAAATTGGCATACAATGATAGACCAGCAGCAGTTATTGATTGTATCAGTGCAAGCGGAAAAGAAAGAACGTTTTCAAGTGTACCAATGAAATTCGCATTGAATCAAATAAACGTGAAAGCCAAGCCAACAATCTTTTTATTGGACGAGGTAATGGGTAAGTTAGATGAAAACAGTGTAGAAGAATTTATTGAAATCCTGCAACTCATCAAACATAGTATGAAAAAGGTTTTGGTTATTGAACATAACCATGAAATCAACCCAGATTATCTGATTAACGTACAGTTGAATGAAGATGGTATCTCGTCATTGAATATCGAATAAAACATATTTTTCAGTATTTATTATGAAACAAAAATACGCATGGATACAAAAAAATATGATAAATTAAGAAAGAAAATCAAGACCAAAGATTTTGAAGGCAATAACAAAGGACTGGATAAATGGTTATGGAATTTTTCGTTTCTGGGGAACATTAGTTCAATCTTCTTTGCATACTTCTTAGTCTACCCTGCACTACTGAAAGCCATCACACTGAATTTTATTACTGGAATGTGGGGAGTTGCACTTGCGCTGGGACTTGCGCTGATAATCTTGACAATATTTGAGATAATTAAAAGGTATTTGATACGAAATTTCAGTAATGATTTCGTTTTAAATAAGAAAAAATTAAGTTTCAAAGTATTGGGTTGGTCAGTCACTTCAATTGCAATTGTTATATTGAGTTTCTACCTATCAATATCTGGTTCAAAAAATCTTGCAAGTACAAGTTCGATTAAGAATGCCATAGTACGGACTGAGGTAGTATCAAAAACCGATAGCCTTACGTCAGTATATGACATACGAAAACAAATTTATGTTGATGACAACGAAGCTCTGAGAGCAGTTAACACCGACTTGCGTGAAAAACTGGCAGGTACTCCGTTAAATTATTACACAACAAGAAATGGATATCAAACAAGTATTGATAAAAACGCTGAACTCATACGAGATAATGATGCTCAGATAAGAGCGATTGATGGCGAACTGCAAGTGGTGGTTGCAGAATTTAAAGAGGAATTTGCAGCAGCTAAATCAGATAATGCAACCGAGGACACCAAAAACATCTTGCTGTTTATTATCATTGTTTGCTTTAACGAAGTCCTTATTATTGGTGGCTTGTACTTCCGAGAATATTATGAATACACACTCTATGTAATTAACCAAGAGAGATATGAGAAAATGTATCAAAAGAAGGATAGGTATAAAGCGTTGCTTTCTTTCGTGTATCAAGACGGTAAATTGACTTTAGGTGATAAGGTACTTCCTATGCTTGAATTGAAAGCAATTGTAGCTGAAAAGACCCAGATACAGAATTCTAATAAATTTGTTGAAGAATTCTTGCGTGATATGGATAGATTGACTATCTTTACCACACATGGGAAACGCAGATTGATTGGCGCAACCCTAAGTGAAGCATTAGAAACTGTCGATAACTACGATGATAGTTATCGTGTACTTGAAGACTTGAAATAATGACTGACGAACTAAGAAAAGCTGAACTAATAAAAAAGGCATTGAAGATTGTCGATGAACTTGCAAAAATAGATTATGATTTTTATGCGGATGGGGAAGATATTGAAGATTTAATTGAACAAGCACAAAAATTAAAAAAAGATAGGCTATGGAAACTGAAGTAAAATGGTGTACTTATGGTGCTTGGGGTAAGGAAATGCCTTCGTTCATTGGTCAAGTAGTTGAACAACAAGGTGATTCTGGTAAGATTAGATATGCTGAAAAACAACATTATCCTCTTGAGTGGTGGGATATGGATTATGTTACAGTGCATGAATCACTTGAAGACGCAATAATCTACATGGTCACACACAATAGTAGTGAATCTGTTTTACAATTAAAAGATTATTTGTCTTTTGAAACAGCAAAGAAAGACATTAATTGGGACGAACTAAGAAAAAAAGAATTGGAAATTTATAAAGAAAAAACATATGGAAAATAAATTAACAAAACAACAAATGGCAGGAGTATCAGTTGTTGATGAAAACTGGAGACCATATAATAAATGGGATATGAGATTTATGGTGTTCACTGACCTAACTGTGGCACAATGGTCAAAAGACCGCTCAAGTCGAGTTGGTGCAACCATTGTAAAGGACAGGGAAATCGTAACAACAGGATTCAATGGTTTGCCAAGGGGTTGTAATGATGATGTGGAAGCCAGACATGAGAGACCTGAAAAATATAGTTGGTTTATACATGCAGAACCCAACGCTATTATAAATGCAGCCAGACAAGGCAAGAGTACGTTAGGTTGTGATATGTATGTCAATTGGTGTCCATGTGACCAGTGTTCTGGATTTATAGTTCAGGCTGGAATTAAAAGAATATTCTGTGACAAAGAACCAGATTGGAATGACCCTAAATGGGGTGAAGGTTTTAAGAGAGCTAAGACTATCTTAAAAGAAGGTGGTGTGGAAGTGATATATATGAATTATGATGCACATAGACAAGGAAACATATAAGATATCTGAGAACAATCGATATAAAACCCATGCTCCAAAGACACAAATTGTACTGGCTACAAGTCTGAGGAAAGATAATCATCACATTACCAGATTCCAGCATAAAGAGTTTGGTAAAACGAAAAAATGGTGTATGTATAGCGTATCGAGAGACGGTGTGATATATGAACATTTTGACCCAAAATTTCACAGCGATTTTCTTGGAATTAAAGAAGCTGATAGACGCACAATTTCAATTGTTCTTGAAAACATGGGTTGTTTATTCGAAACACCAACAGGAAAACATATTAACTGGCTCAATGAAATCTGTGAAGAAGAGAATGTGGTTGAAAGAAGCTGGCTTGGATACCATTTCTGGGAAAAATTTACAGACGCACAAATAGTAAGTACTGTTGAATTATGTCAAACACTCTGCGAAGAATTCGGTATCCCTAAACTCGTAATCGAATTTCATCATCACCATAAGGATACTCAGAAATTCAGAGGTATCGTATTCAGAAGTAATTACCTTGAGGACAGCAGTGACATTAATCCATTGTTTGATATCCCGAAATTTAGTGAGATGTTAAATAATGAGTTCGTCTAAGTATTTATATAAAAACGAAAACATGGATAATAGCATAAATAGCATAAATAGCAAAAGTAGTCCGATTCAAATGAGAGAATTCATGAAAAGAATTCGTGAAGGTAAATTCGAGGCGACACAAACCACACCAAAAAAAGATTTGAGTATGCATGACATGCTTAAACTAACACGCAACATAAATGAGGAAATCATGGTTGATGATGAAAAGGGAATCGATAAAGTTCCTGATAGCAAGAAAACCGTTTATGACCAGAAAACCGAAGAAGAAAAACTTATAAGCTATTTCAAAGATGGAGACCTTGATGTTAGTGCAAAATTTGCACCACTTGAAGTATATGATAATTGGGTGTTCTGGGGTGGTGACATAGATGGTATTATAACATTCATATATTCAGTAACTCAAGACGAACTCACAAGCGTTTATGAACTCGAATATCTACCCGATTTTTCACCAGATTCACCGAAAAACGCATTAATTGCAGAATTACTCAAAACATATTACGACAGCTTCAAAGAATTTTGGCGTGATAACATGTTACAAAAATAATTAGGACATATGAAAGCAATACTATTAAAATTTTGGAAATTTCTACTGGAAAAAAATCGCTGGGCAATCGCATTAGTAATCGTATTACTACTCCTTGGTGGTGGAATCATTAAACTTCAACGCAATAAAATAGATGAGTGGAAAGGTAAATATCAGACAGAAGCTAAACTGAAGGATGCGTTGATTGATAGTGTGGATTATTATCAAAACAAACACAAAGAATGGGTTGCAGAAAAACTCACTATTCAGGAAACCATTAAGAATCTTGAAAAGATGTATGGTCAACTTTCAGACAGCCAGAAAGAATTACTGGAAAGAGTGAAAGAGTTGAATAAGAAAAATTCTGTAATCAGTGCTGCTTTAATTAGAACAGAGGTTAAGGTTGATTCATTGTTAGCTAAAGATGGTGTAGATGGCGGTACTGTGACGGTTGATACCACAGAAAAGAAGGTTAATTTCAATAATCTTGTATCGAAAGACAGTACGTTTAGATATAATATTGATGTTAATCACATTCTTCCTGCATATAAAGACATAAAGCCAACGTTATTATTTAAATCACTTGAATTCCCTAACAAACAATTTATTGAATTTCATTGGAAAAACGATAAGGAGAAAGGATATCCAATAGCATTCAGTACAAGCAATTCAAATCAGTATTTCAAAACAATTAATATTGATAGTTATGCGATTCCACCGTTAGATAAGGTCAAATTGAATCCAACTGGTTGGCAAAAAGTTGGGAACTTCTTTATAAAGAATGGCAGGACATTAGTTTATGTTGGTGTTGGTGCAGCAGCAGGTGCTGGTGGTGTGTACTTATTAACTAAGTAATATACTCCGTAAGTGGAGGACACTTGTATTAAAAAAGAACGTGTATGTAATCATATACGTTCTTTTTTCTTTACAGTCAATTTTTTGTGTTCGACAAGTATTTATAAACAACTGATAAATATAATATGGATAATGATGATGTTAAGAAGATAGTAAATGACGAAATTAAGAAATTCGTCAATGATTCTCTGGATAATGAAATTAAGAAAATTCTCCGTACTTCAAGCAGTAAATCGAGAGAAGAAATTATTACCATCATTAAGAAAGCGATGGAATCAGTATATAAAATATTGTGGATTAAGCGAGATTTTTGGAAAACCGATATAAAGTAATGGAAAAGAAAATTAACGAAGAAGCGATTAAGCCAACATTCAAAAAACCTATTAGTGACCAGTCTATGGATTTTGAAAAGGACTTCAAGAAAACTATGGCAGGTACTGCTCCAACAGTAAAGCTAAATGAGGTTGATGTTATGTTGACTGAAGTTGAGCAGTCATTAAAGAAAAAGATTTTCAGTCTGGCAAAGATGGAAGCATTGGTATTCAGTGACCCTAAATTGTCAAACGTTTATAATGGAATGGCAGAAAACGGTGAAGAAAAATATGGATACCATTACAATGAAACCATTCAAAATATGATATTTAATGACTATGTTTTGAATAGTCCTAAGTATTTACAGAAATATAAGATGGCGATTCCAAAAGAGAAAAAAAGAAGGGATAAAAGCGGTATAAATACATTAAAAAAGGCAGGAGCGGAAAGCATGAAAAAAACGAATCCAGTTTTTAAACCAAAAAAACCAGACCTTGAAGAAGGTGATGAACAGGTAACTAAGGTAATGTTCTTGGTCAATGAAAAAGACCCAGAAGACCCTGACCTGTTTGCATATTTCCCAGAAGAAATACATAATGGTGAATTTCGTACTGCATATTCACATATAGGTCAACATAGTTCAGCACACCCAAAATACGCTGAAGAAAGTCGTCCTGCAACACCAGAAGAATATCAGGATTTAAAAGCAGAACTTGAAGGCATTGGATATAATCTTGAAGTACTTAATGGCATGCAAGAAACAACGGGTGCTGCTGGTAGTTCTGGCGCATTTGCTCCAGCATTAGGTTATGAAAAGAAAGTTGCTGAAGGCTCGTCAACAGGTAGTGTTGGTGGTTCTGGTGAACCATCTGGCGCATATTATACCAATGCTGCTTGGGGTTCTGGTGACTTAATGAAAGGTAAAAAAAGTAAAGTTATGAGTAAACCAATTTGGAAAGGCGGTACAATAATTCAAGAAAGTAATTATTTAACCGAGTCTCAGGGATTTGAAAAATATTTTAATGCGTTAAATGAAGAAACGGATGCTGACTTCATTGCACGTAATGGTAGCAATACTTATGGTGCGGTTGATAACATGAGTCCAGAGAACCAGAAGGTAATTAAAAACGATATTCAGAATAGAAAGTGGGATAGCAACGCAAATATTAAAGGTGGACTCGCACTTCAAGAAGAGGGAACTGGTAAGCTCACAACACCAGAACAAGTTAAAGCGTTAGGTAGAAAATTAACTAAAGAAGATATTCCAAATCTCGCAGGCGAAGCACTTTATAGATTGGCTATCCAATTGGCTGGTCAACTTATTCCATTCGGCTGGGATGATTTACCAGATATCAATTCGATGTGGGATTACATTGACGAACAGGGTGATATGAGCTACGAAGCACTTCAAATAGCTGTTAAAGAAGCCGTTAATGACAGACTTGCCGAAGATGGTATGAGTCTTGATGATTTAGGTGAAACCAAATTAAACGAAAAGGCTAAATCAAAATCACAACAACATTTCA
>Ga0307379_10004776_pt1 | contig 19190 bp, 50 predicted proteins | sample UN2MG_FD_202237 | JGI IMG/M metagenome (GOLD analysis project Ga0307379, IMG submission 202237) | Soil microbial communities from Risofladan, Vaasa, Finland - UN-2 | ecosystem: Environmental > Terrestrial > Soil > Coastal area > Acid sulfate soil | place: Finland: Risofladan, Vaasa | collected... | reverse complement strand
CCATACTCACAAAATTGGCGATCCTCTGTTGCATTGCATTCATTATCTACATCATAAAATACAACATCGTCGCCATCACAGACATCTTTAATATCGCAGGTGTCAACCTCTTCTAACGGTTCACAGTCATCTGATTTTTTAGCGCTATAGCAAGCCGTCATTGTCACAAATAATACAATTAAAATTAATTTTTTCATTTTGTTTTTCTCCCTGTCGTCGTTAGTCTCGCATTGTTTTTTCGTTTATTTTTTAAAAATAGATTTTATAAAATCAAGAATTTCTCTTCCGCACGAAAATAGTATTGCAACAAAAAATAATGCTGCGTAAAAATAATAGTCGTTCATTTTTTTATCCTCTGCGCCACAAAACGCTAATCCATTGATCGGCAATTTCAGCATTTTTGAAAACATCAGGATAGTTTGCTAACAACCATTCAATTTGACACGCTTTATCAAATTGTCCTGTTTCGTTGCAAAAATCGTTTAGTTCATTTATGATTTTTTTTGCTTTGTTTTTTTCGCTCATTTTTTTTTATCCTCTTCCAAAACTAATTCTTTTAATTCAATCAGCTTTTTAAGTTTCAGTTGGCTTGTTTCTATTTCTATTTCCAATAAAATTAGTATAACTCTTGATTTTTTTATAATGTCATATGTTTCTAGATTTTCCATTTTAATCTCCTTGGCTTATTTGCGGTCTCGCATGACCTATAATAAATCTAACACGACAAAATAGCGTTGTCAAACTTATTTCGACTTTTTTTAAATTATTTTGATTTTTATTGAATTTGCTATGATTTTATTGGGAAATTTGCAGCTGTTTTATCGACTCTATTACTCTTTTACGTCTAATGAACGATCTTTTCGCATTTGCTGTTTGTGCAATGCAGTCACCACTAATGTACGCCTGTAATCCACTATCTACAGTACCGCAATGTGAGATACCAAGTGACAACCAACACGCGCCACAATTGATTCTTGACGCTACAGTTGACATATTACAATGACAAAGACGTCTGCCCATTTCGCCGACCTGCATTTCGCCAATTGAGCGGCCCTGGTCACCGATTAAATTTCGGAATACAGTTTCGAACCAGGCGATCACTATTATATAGTCTACATCAACATTATATTGTTCAGCAGCGCTATCAATTGCAATTGCGAGCTCTATTTTGTTTTCCACATTTCTAGTATATGCCTTTATCGGTGCGGTGTCTGGACTAGTTAGCCATTCAATTTTTTGCTCTGTTGTCATTCCTGCTTTTGATTCGCAGCACTGCAATACAGAAATAAAACTGCACAAAATAAATAACATTATTGTTGACAATTTAAAATCATAATTCATTTTACACCTCCTTTTCTATTATCATCAAACCACATCAAAAACAATATACAACATGCTGCATGTGCGAGGTGGGAGAGGCCACTCTCTTCATCTGTCCGCTTGCCTGAGATCCAAGCCGTTATATGTCTGAACATGGCACCAACATACCTAGATGTTGGTACAACGTGCTGCCAATTGTTGTCTTGATATTTCTGAGCTCCGACGGTTAAAACGTTGACAATCTCTGTCACCTGCTGCCACGGCAATAGCTCATATCGAGGTTTTCCGTGATCGTATTTTTCGCCAAGCTGTTTTTTGTTATCATCTAACATTTCGCCGCATCCATCATCATTTGTTTCCTCATTTTATTGAATTTGGATCGCTGTGATGAGATCTTAACTTCATTTGACGCCAATCCAAAATCATGCATGCCACAGTAGCATTTCAATTTATTCCAGCCGCGTTTAATCGCTCCGGTGCCTACAGCGTATACGATATCCAACAATGCAATTTTTGCGTCAATTGGATATGACTCAAAATCTGAAAACTCTTGTACCAATATTGGTAAGTAATTATTTTTAATTTTTTCGATTGCAAGTTTATAAATCTCTTCATCATCAATAAAAATCTGACATTCTCTTGGCATTTTCTTGATGTAGTAAGTGTGTTTTTTTCCGTTTGGCATTCTTGATAATAATAGATATGTTTTTCTTACAATGTCTTTTGTCACTCTGTTGCCGCTAGCGTCCATCCATTTTAGCATCATTGCATCAGCTGTAGAGTGCAGCACACAACCTATTCCAGTTGTTATTTTGCCAGCGGTGCATAAATACATATAGCTGATTTTTCCTTCATGTTTCTGCGCGTAATCTAAATAGGCCATTATTTCTTTATCAGTCATTTCGTGTTATCTCCTTCTGTATCTCCACTTTCAATTTTTGGACATTTTTCTCTGATCATCTTTACAAAATCTTCCGGTGTTACCTTTTTACCTATGTTTTTATTTCTCCATATGGCACCAATATCTTCAGGGTGTTCAATTTCTATAAATAAATACATGGCGCAATGTTCATTAAAATTTAATGGTGACATGTTGCCACAAATCAAAGCAGTCGTTTCATTTCCTAATTTTTCTAATACATAATTATCACACAAAGTAAAATACATTTCTGGAAGCTCTTCTTCTTTTAGATCATACCTATTTTGCAGCACAAAGTCAGGCACCTTGTCGCCTTCTATCTCATAGTTCAAAGTGTCCTCATCTATTTCAAACAGCACATTATCACCACATGATATATAATGTTTATCCTTTTTTTTGTCATGAGTATAGTTACCACTTTTTATTTTGCCGCTTTTAGTTTTACCGCTAAAAATTATTTTATTCATATTCCATCCTCATATCTATCAATTGCAATTGCGAGCTGCTCCATTTTTTTTTCTTCTTCTTCTGTTTGATTTTCCATATTCATTAACTCCCAAAGCTCCTCTTCAGCTGCATGCAATTGTTCATCTGATTCTATTTTAACCATCTTTTTTCTCCTTGTTTCCAAAAAGTGCGTAACCTCTCACAGCTATATCACAAGCGGCCTGGCGTCCAATCATCCACATTGTCGACAGTCCCATTGTTAGTACAATAAGAGTCATAAAAACAGCAAGTGGCCATCCTAATTCATCTTGTGCAATCAATGCTGTTGTTGCAAGTGCAGTCAGTAGTAATTGATTAATTAACCATGCAACAAACTTTTTACTTTCATGAGGTTTTTTTTCGATGTTCATTTTTATCTATTTCTCCTTATTGATTTTATCTAAGATCGTTAAACACGCATACTGACCAATTTTTGTCATCCCTAACAACCGTAAGCATTGCTATTAATCTACTGTCTTTCCATAGATACATACCGCTCGGAAAATTATCGCAATTGAAATCCATTCTCTGTGAATGAGTAGGAACATGCGTGACTTCTAATCCTGAATTTTTTTTCATTTTAATGTACTCTTTTCTTGCTATAGCGTCAAATAATTCCTTAGCTGGCTTTATCGCGTCTGGTTCATCCATTGCATAAAATAATTTTGTTTTCATTTTTTGGCCTCCATAACTTTCATAATCTCATCCATTTTTTTTATTTGCAAATTATGACACTCGCTTGCATGGAGTATAACACCTACGTATAGCATGGACATAGCCAATACCAATATCGTTAACACCATGATGTCACTGTCTTTCATTAGATCACCATCCTTTTTCGTTATCATTCATAATCCACCTCTCTTTATTATGCCATCTATTCTGATTCTTTCGTCGATTTCACGCTTGCTATTAACAGCTAACAAACAAACTGATCCAGCACCGTTTGTATCTAAGGCGTGTAAACAATCAGGACCAAATAAACTTGGCCCAATTGGGCCACCTGTACCTCTATTTTCATACATGCAACAATTTTCTTTATCTCTACACAAAAACACTCTACCAAGTTTTAGATCCAATAATTTATTCATAATATCCTCACATTGATTTCGACACTATCACTATTTGCTTTCCTGCTTTCAATTGATATCTTTCGGACTATTTTTGGACCATCAGATTCAAAAATAATATCCTCAATCATTTTAAGCATACCAGCACAGTTACTGGCATCTAGAGGATTTTTTTTAAAATTAAATGTATAATCAACAACATATTGTTTGTCCTTTGTGAACAATGATTTGCATTGATGATTAACAGCGGCGATGAAGTTGTTCTTATCATTGTGCCTCTTGCTCCAGTGGCCACCGCTGTAATATTTATTCAAACTAATTTTCGGCAAATCTGTTAATATTATTTTTGATTCAATCATCCATGCCATCCTCTATTCTATCTCTCATCATGCACCAATACACGGCTTTTATCAGTACTGAGATTACCACCATTGGCACTATTAATTGCACAAACTCAATCACCTTATCACCTCAATTTCTGCCACTAATGGCCAGTTGTTTAATATTTCATTTTTATCATTTTCAATTTGTTCATCATCACCAAATTTTGACGCACAATAAAAAACATGATTTGCTATTACAATTTTAAAACTGTAAGTTTTCCCTCCCTCGTTCGGATTATAATTTTCTCGTGATATTGGTTTTAAACCAGTGTCTATCAGTAGTTTAGACTGTTTCATGTTATATCAAAAAAATCTATTTCCTGTTTTTCTTCGTTACAGAAAATTTTGCCACAACACATGCATTGTTTTTTATTTTTAACAATTCTAAACGTGCTGTCGACGTGACAGTTAGGACATTTTTTGATTTCGAATTTCTGTTTTTTCATAATTTATATTCCCATAAAAAAATATTCAAATTCAGCTTTTGTAAGTTGAATGTTTTTTATACAATATTTTTTGTTTTGCAGATCATTGCAGTCGTGACATCTTTCACAATCCTCACAATTGTCACAATTAAAACAAGACTGACAATTAGTGCAATTATTACAGTTTTCACAATTAGAACAAGATAGACATCCAGAGCAAGTATCACAATCACTACAATTTTTTGAATCATCGCAATCATCACATTGATCACAATTCGACAGGTTATTACTATCAGAGCAGCAATTACAATTTGTGCATTTAATACAGTTCGAGCAATCACCACAATCATCGCATGATTTACAGTTTACACAGTCATAACTATCAACACATTTGTTGCATCTTGTACAATCAATACATTTTGTACAATCAATGCACCCCTTACAACCGCTGCAGCAATTAGAATGGTCATAGCTATTATTATTGTTTTCTGCAATCTTATCTAACCCTACTTTTCCTAATTCTAGTAATTTTTCTTTTGTCATTTCCATTTTATTCTACCTCATTTAATAAATTTAATATAAATCGCAAATAATCCAAACATACTGATAATACTTAGAGCCAGTAACCATTTCTGTAATTTGATTTTACTTTCCAACTCCTTTATTATTTTCTGACTGTCCGCCTCTATTTGCACGTTCAATTTCACCGAATGCTTGTATTGCTCTGACAATTTCGTCATTGATTGCTCTGATGACACTGATAATTGCAAATATTTCTGTGATAGTTCCTTCTCCTTCAGCATTGATTTTTTCAAGCTCTCCAAGTGAGAGTCTACTGTTTTCTGCAAATCGTCCGTACGCGTCTGCATACTCTTGATTACTCGCTGTGACTGATTGTAATTCACTTGCAAGTTCTTGATGCGCGTCTCTAGTTTTATCAAGTTCGACTCTGAGCGCTCCAATAGTTGATTCAGCTTCATTGAGATTTGATCTGATTGCAAGCTGTTGTCGCTTGCATTCACAGCCACTGATAGCAACGAGACAAGCAATACTGATAATAATTTTAACATACATTTTTACCTTCTATTCTTTTAATTTAAAAATCACTCTTCAATTTGTTTTACGCTTCGTTTAAAACCTCGTTGCAACAGCCCGTCCCATGTGACAATATCAGGTTCGGTACACAACGATAACTCTTGTCTTTCAACATCAAGTGCTAATGCTATTTCGAGGTTTCCTTTTTTGTTCTTGATCCAATACCAACCATCTGATTTGAATGGTTTTTTAGTGTATTTTTTATTCATTTTTACTTTCGATTATATCTATTGTGATCTTCATATCATATGCACGTCCAGCAATTTGTGCCATGGTATATTCATCATCTGCTTCCTGTAAAAATTCTTTAGAAAAAGTTGTTTTAAAAAATTCTTCCATTTTAATTTCTTTAATTGTCATTTACTAGCTCAGCATTGAATTTCTCGATATACTCATAGATATCAACTTTCTCTTCATTCCCCTCAAAATAAACAAGTTTGTTACTGTTGTCTTCTCGTAGTTCATTATATGCCTCAATGAATTCATCAACACCATTCAAGTGATCTATACTGTTATAATCCTCTATTTCGCATTCTTCATCAATGCGAACAAAGAATTCTTCAACGCATGGGACAATTTCACGTCTAATAGAATTGAAAATAAATTTTAACGGATTAACATTATTACAATTACAGTCTTCTAAATAGTCTTCTATCTCCGAGTATAGCTCGCCATTTATCATAAAAGGCTCACCATCCCATTCTACTGTTTCGGCGTTTGATAATCGCTCTTCATACCGTTTTTCATCATATTTTTTAACGCATGAATCGCACAATATTCTATGTTTCTCTGTAACCCTATTATCACATTTTTCACATTTGATATCAGTTGCACAACATCTTCTTGCACCATGTTCTGAATAAGAAGTGTTTCCCCAAAACCTTTTACATTTTTTACAGACCCATCCTGTTATGTTTTCTTTAAATTCTGCTGCTTCTTCGTATTTCATTTTTTTACTCCTATTTATTTTGTTTCTCCTAAAAACTTTGATACAGTACAGTCTATCAATTCATTTTTCGCTAATAGCACAAGCCTGTCATGCTCATCGTTTTTTTTAGTTATCCCAATAGCGACTAACATTTTTGATATTATTTTTTTACGAGGTGGCATTCTACATCCCCGTTCGATGTCTGCCAAATAGCTTACTGACACACCCACGCTTTCAGCTACTTCCTTTAAAATTATTCCCGCTGATATTCTTTCTCTTCTATACGTTTCTCCAAAAAACATAAATCTCCTTTGTGTATTGTCGGTAAGCCATAGTGCGTTACCTGACAATATCAACCATACTCTATCACTCATCCGGACACAACACAAATATGCATAATAGTCTAAATCGATTACATGGCCACTCGTTGCGATATCTCATTTAAAAATCTTCATCGTGAAATTCTTTTGATTTTTGCAGTGCGAAATTTAGAACATCTTTTCTGTCAATGTCAGTTAATTTTTTTATGTCATTGTATCTGTTTGTTCCACATCTCTCTGTGCAGTACGTTACTTCAATTTCACGTTGTAGCGAAAACTTCCGCATACAGTTTCCACATTCAATACTATCCTCTTCATCTTCGAATTCTTGCGAGTCTAAATATCTGTAACCGCACCATGGGCATACAGCATCAAGTGTATATTTATGTTTGGTTTCGTTCAGTTCTTTTGCCATTTTATAAACTCCCAATCATTTCTGTAAAAGCAAGACCTTTGGATTCTGTTTGTTTTATTTTTGAGTAGTCCACTCCATCAAATAAAAAACCCAAATTTCGCGCATTGCCTAATTGTGCATTAAAATATTCATTATCGGTTTCACCATTGCGCCAGTGATAAGCCGATCTTTCAGCGCAAACATAGACGACCTGCTCACTCCTGGTTTTTCCCGGTACATTTTTAAATGACAATCCAGCTCTTTTTAGCTGTTGCTCACCTTCAATGTCTCTTACATTTCTCTCCTGACGTGCCCTGCTTCGCTCACACTGCGATTTTATAGCGTCCGGATTACCGAATATTACCGAATGTTTTTCGGGCGCTGTATTGTCTTCTAGATACTCTACAGCGGACATGGCCTCGTTGTAGCTATATTTGTCTAGTTTTCTTAGCCAGCTGGACCATGACTTTTCGGGCTTGAGATAAAACCCAACTTTTGTTGATTGCAAATAGCACAGTAGTTCCATTGTATCATTTTTGTTCATTTGCTTTTAATCTTTCCTCATAGCGTTTTTCTAGATAAATGTCCGTTTGGGATTTGGGTTGTGGACACTGTATATTATTTGCCTTTAGCTCAAACAATCCGATCCAACCTCTATCCATTGATTGTATTATCACCGCGTTTGCCTTATCTGTCCCAAGCGTTTCCAAATCTTTTATATTTTTATCAACAACTGTTTTTGTTATAGCAGCTCTTCTTTTTATTTTAAAATCTATCCACTCACCCCAAACTTTATTATCAATCCAATCAAACTCATACACAGCGTTGCGAGCATCGCGAACGCTATATTTATTTTCTTTTCTTTCTTTTTCTTTTCTTTCCTTTCCTTTACTTTCCTTGCATTGCAATTGCATTTTGTTTGCATTGCTTTTGCTATGCATTTGCATTGCATCTGCATCACCGCTCCACCGCGCCATTGCTGCGCCTCTGCGTTTTTGTGATATTTCGTCTTTCATTTTCATTCTATTTCGTAAGCTGTTTGAAAAGAAGAAATTTTGTTTGCATTCGAACAAATCAAATTTGCATACCACGTTTTCGACAAGTTTTTCGTCTGTTCTCAAGCTAAATGCAATAGCTGTCCAATTGCATTCTAATTTATATGCATTTGCATTTCGCAGCATTTCAACAATGGCCCAGTATATGCCGTAGCCCTCCCACCCGTGAGACATTCTAAGACGTATAATTTTTTCGTCATCTCTGGCGTTTGAATCATGACTAAAATATAGGGCGCGTGTTTTCATTTTACAATCTCCCACCACATGATAGATACACAGTAATACCTCTCATAATCTCAACTCTAGTCTCGAAATTGTTAGTGGTATTACATGCTATCTCAACTGCTGTTAAGAGCGCATCTTCCTCTCCATCTATCCTCAATTCATCAATAAGTGACTCAACAGTTTCAATGAGCAAGTCCACATGTTCGTTAGGTCCTATACTCTCAATAGTTGCCCCCCATCCATTTAGCTCCCTTATTATATTATTTTTATGCTCCTTATCTATCACCTCCTGATCTACGTCACCTGACTTCTTCAAATTACACGATGCACACGCCACAGCTAGATTGCATCTGTGATTTGTCCCACCATTTGAGATTGGATTAATGTGTTCTATGTGTATATCTCTTCTATTAAGTACTTGGCCGCAATACCTACACGTAAAATTATCTCTATTCAGAATATAATATCTCAGCAACGGTGAAATTGCCTCTCTCTTATACTCGCTCATTTCAATATCATTTCGGTCTGGTGCACGTTACCAATTATCTTGCACCCTATTTCACCAACAGGATCCCATGCATAATCGTCTGTCGTTACACCAAGAAAAACCCCGTCACGAAATTCAACATTATAAATTCTACCAAATACATCCTCCAAGATATCACCCTCGAAGATTTTGAGCGCGTGCTCACCGGTCCTGCATGATCGGTACGCCTCTACTCCGGTATACTCACCAACCGTCTCAGGTGTCACATCATATGCAAAAGGCGAACCGGCCTTGTTAGAAATAAAATATCCTAGGTCTCCACAAACTCTTTTGTCGTTAGTATAAGATAAAAATCCATAAAACCATTCTCCGCTCGAACCCATCCCTCTAAATAGTATTTCTCTCATCATATTCTAACCTTTCTGTTTCTGAATATAAGCGTCAAGATCTTCTCTCAACACGCGCCAATCTCCAGCACTTTTGAACGATGTGATGTCACCGCTTATTAATAATTTTCTAATAGTATTAGGGTGATGATTGAGCTCTTCTGCTAGATCGCTAACTGTTAGTATCTTCTTCTGTGTCATATTTATTCCTCTCTTGTTTTGTAGCACTATGCTACTGTATAATAATACATTGCACCATATTATCACTCTTGTCAACACTATTTTTGATTAAAATTTAGAAAGTCAAATTTTTTGCGTAATTAATTTATTAGATCAAAATAGTTAACGCCTGTTTTCACTATGTTACCTATGTCACTTATATCACCTATGCCACCTATATCACCTGGCGGTTGATCCGACAATGACATATTATCACTGACCCCATCCCTAAATCTTCCGCATAAGTAGATTGATATTTTGTCTCTATCTCCATCTCTGACAATACAAATGTCACCGTCTTTTACATTAGCAAATGGAAAACTCGAAACGGCGACATGTTCTGCTCCTATAACAGTATATTCATTATCGCCGAACACAATGGTTGCACCAGGTTTTAAATGTTCAAAATGTTTAACCGCTTGTTCTAATGCCTGTTTTTTATTGTTCATTGTTGCCTCTATTGTAATTGTTATTTTGTTGTTTGTTTTGTCAAATTTTTTGCGTAACTATCTTGTTGTCAATGGAGACAAACCTAAAATATTAGTTATACGATCCCGCTCTTTTTTTATTCCTCGCAATTCTGCTTTGTAATTAACGTCCTGAAGTATTTCCTCTAATTTGTTAGTAAATGCCATGTGCTGCTCTTTTGTCGTCATTGATATTCTGCCAAAATCGCAGGTTAATCTTGAGAGTTCATCTTCTCTTAAATATTTTTTATACATTTTTTTTCCCTTTATTTGATTGTCATTTTATTAGATCGAAATAGTTCACGCCTGTTTTGATTATGTCACTTGTATTACTGATGTAACCTAGTGGTTGATCTGACAATGACATATTTTTACTGTACCCATCTCTAAATCTGCCACACAAATAGATTGATATGTTGTCTCTCTCGTTGCTCCTAATGATACAAATGTCACCGTCTTTTAGATCAACAAATGGAAATTTTGCAAGATCATCGCCATACGCTCCTAAAACTGAATACTCATTGTCACCAAGCACTATGCTTGCACCGTGTGTTAATGATTCAAAATGCTTAATTGCTTGTTCTAATGCCTGTTTTTTATTGTTCATTATTTTTCCCTTCATTTTTCACCGTCTTGTTTTTATATAGTTTGCATTCTAATAAAATATCATCGCCGCTAATCAGGCCTGATATGATTCGTTGCTTGTAGATGTCGGAACAATTAAGATTATCGCTGCATCCACCTAGTGATGCAAAATTAACATATCTCGTCATCTTGCCGTCCTTGAAACTGATTGATGTACCATTGTGAAAACACGTTTCACACATTAACCTCTTTTTTATTGTCATTGTTGCCTCCATTAAATTGTTATTTTGTTGTTTGTTTGTCAAACCTTCTACGCAGTTCACGCCAGGTATTCGAGCGTATCAAAGCAAATTCATCTTTGCATTTATAGCATTCTACTATTACAGCCTGTGATTCGGTCATCATCCCCTTATTCTCTAATACAATTTTAAACGAAAACTTTGAATCGCTGCCGCACCACGGGCATGTTAAGTATAATTTTTCATCTGTCTTATCCTCTGTTTTAATTTGCATTTGTTCCATTCATCAACTCCAATATCTCACTGTCGCTAAGCTGCGCAGCGTATAGCCATATTGATTCATCAGTGTAGATCATGGTTTTTCTACCACCTCAAATTTATAGACAAATACACACGGGTCAGCAAACCAACACCTCGATTCATCTCCCCCATGTATGCTATCCCACAGATTCGCGAATGCGATCCTCGGACTATCATAGATCTCATTGTTACTATCTGCCGCCTTCCACGTCCATCCTCCTCCATTATGGAATATACCTTCTGCAATCGCGTCATCATCCGAGAGATTCTGCAACCATACAATATTAATATCTGTTATGCGAAGAAATAATCTTGCATATTTTGACGGCATAAACATTGGCGATAGTGTGTCATGTTTCCATTTCCAGGCAGTATTGGGTATAGATTTGCCATCTTCAAACGAGACACCGTTATTGCAGTTTTTTACAAGTTTTTCTCCTATGTAAATTATTTCACCGATTTCATATCTTGGTTTAGTGTTTGTTCCAACTAGTCTCCTAGTTTCGGTTTTTCTACCATCAACAATGCTATTAATTAAAAATGGTTTAAATTGTATCCGCTTCATTTTATTCCTCCTTAATTTTCATTTTCATTCTCAAACCATTCAGTTATTAATTCACTGCAATATCTCGTTTGTTCATTAATATTCATTTTTTTGAGAGAGGATGAACATAATATAGCTGCTGGACAATACGCACAGTCTAAATGTGCTAAAGCATCAATCATTATTTTTATTTTTTTATTCATTTAATCTCTCCAATTTTTGAAATGTATTTTTTTTCTGTGACTGTCAACGATCTTCTAAAAATAGCCACAACACTACTGTGTGGCGCGCTAGTCTGTTTTTTTTCTGGTAATTCGTATTTTACTCTTTTGCGCAAAAATATCACGTGCTCAGCTCTCCACACGTAACTACTAAATAAATTTGTCGTTGGATCATTTTTCAATAACATGACGCCCGGAATGTATTGCTCATATGCATATTTGACAAAATCAATGCATCCTGGTTTATAGCTATCTAAATGATGTCCTCTTTTCTCACATGTTTTTTTAGCACAAACAGGTTTACATTTTTGCTCAGGTGCACTATAGGGTGGATTCATCCAAAAAAAAGTTGACGGTTCGAAATCATTAGTTAGAGCGCTATTTTCTCGATCAAAAAAACGTTCACATTTTGTATTTTCTTTGGACGCGCAAACGTCCAGGTCAAAATTAAATATTTTATCAAAATAATCAAACAACCATTGAGGGGTTTGATGTTCATCCGAATTTGACGATAAAAAAATGTCAACTTTTTTACTCATTATCATCACTCTGTAATTTTAATGCATCAGCGTTGGCACGATTTTGATAGTCAGTGATTTGCTGTGGTGTATATTTTATAATTCGGCCATACCTGCCTCCAATTAATTTGCCGTTTCTGATGTCAGCATTTAGTACATTGCGTGATATATTTGTTAGTCGCTCCACTTCACTCAATGTATATGTTTTATAGTCATCTGTAATAGTAGTGTTTTTTTCGCTCATTTTTTATCCTTTTTGTTGATATTGTTTTCATTTTATTAATTATTAACAATAAAAACTAAACTTGTAAACAAAAAAAAACAATAAAAACAAATAAAAGTTAAAATACTATGCAAAAAATGCATACTACAAACGCAAAACTTGCATAGCTACAACCCTTTTATTTGTTGGTTTTATCAAAAACACTATGCAAAAATTGCAATGTAGTATGTTTTTGCGTAGATTAAAACTCAATAACGACGCGGTTTTTATTATTGGCATGAGCGTTGCAATAACTATTTGCATAACGCGTTTGCGAGACGCTATTACAAACAGGAGAAAATCATGAAAATTACAAACGAAATCAAAAAAATGAGTGCTGTTGAATTACTAGATACACACACAGTGTGTGGCGAGAAAAAAATCGAGTCTGTTGGTGTACACCAAGATTGGGAAATAGGAATGACAACGTTGTTATTTGAGGACATGGCAATCGAAATATGTGGCTCTACTGTTAGTGTAGTTGATTACTACACACCATCAGAATCTGTTAGTAATGTTTGTGAACGAGCAACTAGAAATCAATTTAAATTATGGTTTGTTGAATGTAACGACTGGTACAGCGAATATGTCAACAATTGTGATGAGTGGGATGATGCGCCTAAAAGCAAAACTGAATGGGCTGAAGACCTTGCAAACGCTGAGTTAACATTATGGGACGGCGATCTTGATTATAAATTGAATATTAATTGATTTTAATCTGAGTATTGGGGCGGGATCTGCACCGCCCATTTTTAGATAACAAAAAAACAGGAAAAAAATGCCAAATTTAACGACAACATTTAAAATAATAAAATCACATGACCCGTGCAGTAATGGATGGCGCAAACTATTAAAAAATATAAAACCAGGCAGCATGGATGATATAGTTTCAATCTCTGAAATACTAGAGTCAAACGGCGTTAGAGATGCATTTTGGTCGTTGCGATGCTGGAGTTATATTCAGCAATGTTTACTTCTGGCAAACGTTGCCGAGTCTGTTTTGCATATTTTCGAAGAAAAAAATCCAAGTGACAAACGTCCACGTCAAACAATAGAGGCAATACGTGATTTTAAAAATGGTGAAATTACATATATAGAATTGCTAGAGTATGCTGACAATGCTGCTGATGCCGCCGATGACACATATAATTTGGCTGCTGCTTCTGCCGCCTATGCTGCAACCTATGCCACTTTCTTTGTTGTCAATGCTATTACTGCTGCTACTGCTGCTACTGCTGCTATTACTGCTGCTACTGCTGCTACTGCTGCTATTACTGCTGCTACTGCTGCTACTGCTGCAGTCTATTCCATTAGTGATGATGCGCATTGGCAAATAAATAATAAACTAATGATAGAGTGGATTGCATCATGACAATTGTGAGCCATGTTTTTAAATAAAATCAAAATAATTTAAAAAAAGTCGAAATAAGTTTGACAATCATTTTAAATGTGTTATATTTAAATTAGGTCATGCGAGACCGTAATTATAAGGAGACATTATGGAAGAGATAAAAATAGAGATTGAATGTTTACAGTCGTTGAAAGAGGAAATTCAGATCGCAATAACAAAACCAACTGAATACGGCCGATGGCCAAGCGATAATGATTTTTTAGCATTGCAGCCATTGCTTAGTAAGCTTGTGAAAACACAAGCAAAAATTGACACGCTCAATGAAGTACTTATTGCAATAGAAAGCAACACATTGATTTTTGAAAAAGAGGAAAATCATGGTAAAATATAAATATTTAACTTGTGGGGAAAAAATTGTACTAACAAAAAAACAAAATAGAGATTATGAAATGCCAAATGGTGTAAATGGGTTTGAAGCTGGAGATACTGGAATTATAACAGCTACTCTAGGGTTTTATTTGTGCAATGTAAAAATGTCAGACGGTACAATTATAACTGTGCCGACTAGCGAAGTTGAATACGCTAAAACTGATGAGGTGTAACAATGGTTTATGATTTTAAAAAATGGATGGAAAAAGGACGCGAGTTATCTAGTCCAAGATTTTATCAAAATAAACTGTTTGTCGCTGGTGAGTTTGTAGACGTTATAAACCAGTGTCCTGAATGCGGTTGTGAGACGACTAGATATAATTGGTCATCTGAGTATTGTGGCAATGTTAAAATGCACGTTAATAGCAGTTGTGCTGCTTGTGATTGGAGTGATGAGTAATGAGTGTAGACAGAATTGCAAAAGTTTTTTGTGGTGTATTTGTTGATTGTGAATATTTTGAAAAACTCGGCTTTGATGATTCCGATGATGATTTTTATGGTGAGGAAGATTTTTTGGCGTCACTAATAAAGTATAGAACAGAGTTAACAGTGGAAACTGGTGGTGATTCATACGATGAACCAATTAGACATTATATTGCTGTAAAATCAACTATTACGCGGGTTGAAGTAGGAAGCAGAACTGTGTTTACGCCGCACGCTATAGATAAGTCACTGGAAGATTTTTTGAGAGAAAAAGGGTTGCCGTATAATCTTGATTGGTATCTTGAGACAACTGTTTTTTAAAAAGGAGTGATGAGTAATGATTAGGGATAAATTTAATCGATATAATAAAAACATGTTTTATTGCCTTTGGTGTGGACAATTTACAGATGGAGACGAAATAGAACAACATGATTCTGACTGTAAATATTACATCACAGAGCATACTGATATTGAGCATTTAGAGACGGGTTTAACGTTAGAGAAAAAATGGAGTGATGAGTAGTGACTATGCAAAATGAATTAATAATTGTCAATCACTCTGCAGGTGTTGAGCTACACTATAACAATGGTGATGACAGTTACTACACAATTGTAAGTGGTAAAATTTATTATCATTTTGAAAAAGATGGGATTAAAGAAATCAATGAGATTACTGATGTAGCGACGTTTGTGAACCTCAGCAATATACTAATGAGTCACAGAAGCAAATTAAATATTGCAATTGAAGACATATTTGGAGGTGGGCAATGAAAAAATCAGATCAAAAATGTGACAATTGCAAATTTAAAAAAAATCACAGCGCTGAAAAATATACGGTTTTGTTTTGCGAAAAATTAGGAAAACTGCAATGCAAAAACGACTGGTGTGCAATGTGGAAACCAGTGCAGAAAGGATAAGAATTTGAAACAAAAATGATCCAGAATTTGAATTTTGCGGAAAATATCAACAGTATTTTTATGAATAAACATTGTTTGCTATTCGCACCAGCAGAATTCAAGCCCAGTCAGCAATTAACAACTAATTGTTCAGCCTTTTTTTTGTAGCTGACTGGGCGAGTTTTGGAGCGCATAGGATGCAACCGGGTTCAAGTCTCGGCGCTCTAATAGTCGCTGTCATGCAGTCATCGCTTGCCTTTCTCCCGCAGTATGATTGCTCGCACGTGACAGCGACACTTTTTTTTGAAACCAATTTGAAAGGTAAATATAATGAATGATATAAGGATAACAACAACTGATGGTTACATTGTAGATTCTGGAACACACTGTTTTACAGTTGATGGTACTGAGTGTATAGTTATTGATGATTTTATCAACAGAGACAGAAGTGTAAAATATCTAGTTGCTCTTTTTTATGAAGGAACTGCCATGGATGTGCGATGTTATGGCGGTAGCCATACTGAAATAGAGTGCCCTTTCGAAATTGAAGGAAATGAAACAATTGTGAACGCAGTATTTAAAAACTGTCTAACACTCAAAAAAACAGAAGAATATAAAAATTACAAAAAGAAATTTGATGATTTAGTGTGTGCTTTTGTTGATACGAAAAAACAATTAAAATTAGCCACTGATGAATTAGAAAAAACGAATCAGTCACTGTTTAATAAACGTTTAGAACTGGATAAGATGAGCATGGCTAATGGTGTGATTTCTGAACAAATAAGCACCAGGGAAAAACATAGATACGAACTTGAGACTAAAATTGGAATACTAGAAGCACATTTTGATGGTCTGTCTGTTTACGATAAAAATAATGAACTTGTGAGACTAATTAATAGAGATAAAAAACTATGCCTTTTGGAGAAAGCAGGGGTTGATAATTGGGAGTTTTACGATGAAGCTCTAAAAGAATTTGATTGATATCAAATAGCAGCGAAACTTTTTTTGAAACAATTTGAAAGGTGAAAATATAATGAAAAATGAAAATACAAAAATAGTAATTGACTCGCCAGAGTTAAAACTGGTTGAAGCCTCAAAAGCAGAAATGATACGGAAAACTTTTGCGCCAATGTATGAAATGTTATCCGAATTTGAGAGTAAGTACAACGAGATAATAAAAGAGAAAGATGATGGAATAACGAGCGAGCTAACTTGCAAGGCTAAACGTTTAAGACTTGATATTGCAAAGGTTAGGGTGGCAACTGACAAACTAAGAAAGGCGCAAAAAGAGGAGTATTTGATTGCAGGGAGGGCCATTGATGGAGTTAGTAATATTCTGAAATGGGCAGTGACAGAAAAAGAAGACGCGCTAAAAGAAATCGAAAATCACTTTGATATTTTAGAGGCAAAAAGAATTGAAGAGTTGCAAACTATGCGTGTTGAATTATTGTCTAAATACGTAGATGACGCAGATACTAGAAGGCTCGCGTCGCTTAAGGACGATGAGTTTGAGGCGCTGTTACAAATGAAAAAACAACAGTACGATGATAGAATTGAGGCAGAGAAAAGAGCGGCTGAGGTAGAGGCCAAGCGTATCGCAGACGAAAAGGCAGAGCAAGAACGTGTTAGAATTGAAAACGCAAAACTTAAAGCAGAGCGTGAAGAAATTGAAAAACAGCAACGCATTGAAGAGCAAAAAAGAGCCGCGATTGAGGCAGAGCGTAAAAAATTAGAGGCAATAGAAAACGAAAAACGTCTAGCCGAAGAGCGAAAAGTTAAAGCAAAATATGAGGCAAAACTCAAGGCAGAGCGAGAAGAAAAACAACGCGCTGATATTGAGGCGAAGAAAAAAGAGGACGCGTTAAGAGAGCAATTGCGAAAAGTTGAAGAAGAAAAGGCGGCTGAAGAAAAAAGAAAACTTGATGCTATCAAGGAAGAAGAACGTCAGCAACAGTTGTTATTAGCAAGAAGTGACTCTGATAAGTTCAACGACTTTATTTTAGAGCTTAAAACTGTTTGTGAAAATTACAGTTTTAAATTTAATGAATATGAGGAAAAAAGGAAGAAGATTGAATTGCATTTAGACAAACTGATTGGAATGTAAAAATGTATAGAATAAAATCAAATCAAGGCTCGTATTTTTCACGCGAAAAACATTGGCGTAAAGTGATTAAAGAAGCTGATTTAGGCGCTGAAACTGGAAACGTATCTATTTTCAACGGCTCCAAAGTGAGATATGAACGAATTGATGGCGTTTGGTATCGACTTGAGAGGATGGAAGTAAAATGAATGACAATTCTATCAGAGATCCTCAAGTGTTTCGCTCTCTAAAATTGGAAGCTGTCACAAATTATCTGCATGCAATTGGCTGGTCGTGCGTTCAAACCGTGGAGGGAAAGTTTTCAGTGTGGAATTTAGATGATAATAGCCGAGAGCTTATGGTACCAGAAAAACAATCCTTCGCAGATTATCCAATCCGCATCGCTGAAGTTGTCGCCGAACTGGCCAACATCCAGGAGAGATCGCCGCAAGCGGTTATTACCGATATTAAAGCTTGTTCATCTGATATCGACTTGAAAGGATGGAAATAAAATGACTGACAAGGTAAAAAAGAATATGGGTTGCAACTGCTGTAAATTTCACGGAAACTTTGGGGGTTGTTGTTCTGATGGAAAACAAATATATCATTATTTGCACGGGAAATGTGATGATATTGTAGACAGTTGCTCTATAAAAAACTCAAACTGTGAGTGCCAAGATTTTAAAATTAGTATTTTGAAATACTTGTTTGGTGGGTGTTAAAACAAAATGAGAAAACGCCAAATGAAGAAGTTAATGAAAAAAAAATACAACATAACTCCTTTGCAGATAAAAAAAATATTTAAAAGTGCTGTGGTGGCATTGAGAGAGAGATTACATGAGAGTATTTTGATATCATTGAAAGAGAAACAGACAACGGATGAGGAGGATGAAGATGATAGATGAGACAAAGAAGAGGAACTACATAAAAGCTTTAAAAGAAATCAAACATGATTGTTTATTGTTGGCATTTTTTAAAACATTATCAGTAATTGATCCTTGGTCAATGGTTGGACTAAACGTAAGAAGCGGTTCCGGTTACGGCGTAATAACAGGGGGCGGAGAAAACGGAATAAAAATAAAAAAACATAACGGTTTTGTAGATATAGGGCTGGCTGCTTTTTTTCTCGACTATGAAATTGTAAATGCACCGTTTGAAACAGA
>Ga0307379_10004774_pt1 | contig 19195 bp, 26 predicted proteins | sample UN2MG_FD_202237 | JGI IMG/M metagenome (GOLD analysis project Ga0307379, IMG submission 202237) | Soil microbial communities from Risofladan, Vaasa, Finland - UN-2 | ecosystem: Environmental > Terrestrial > Soil > Coastal area > Acid sulfate soil | place: Finland: Risofladan, Vaasa | collected... | reverse complement strand
TCGTCATCGAGAAAATCAGTTCCTAAGTGTTTATGCTTAGTTTTTGCTAAATCACGGGGAACTGATTCAGATGCTGGTTTATAGTCTGTTATTACTTTCAATACAGTTCCTGGTCGCATCTTCATGAGTTGTTTCTTGGTTTTCAACGCAGGTACGGGACAGACTAAACCGCACACGTTTAATTCTTGGTCGAATTTCATAATTTTAACCTCTTTATTTTGTTAATATTTTATTTTTTGATTAGTTAATCTTCACATATGGGTGAAAACATTGGTTCTTCTAAGTCCGGTTCAACATTCATCTCAATTTGATTCAATTGAACCAATCGTAAAGCTTCGTAGCGAACCTTTTTAGTTTCTAAACTTAAGTTTTCAGACATGTTGCTAATTGTGGTTGGGCCTTGAAGAGTGATATAGTCTAAAACTTGTTGCCTTGGAGTTTTTTCTAAAACTTCCATTTCTCGTTTTGATTTTAGATTGATTGCTTTCTTCAATTCATCCTTATTAACGCTGCCTTCTTCAAATAATCCTTGGTTTAAGGCTTTTTCAATGATTTCTTTACCTCTTTCAGTCCAAGCTACAACGGTTGTGAAGCCTGGTTTAGAACCAACCTCTCCAGCTGTAAAGTCTGAATAAATTGCAGGAAAATCTTGGCAATGCGAGCAGTAATGATTACAACTTAAACAACGTCTAGCCTCTGCTAGCGCCATTTCTTCGCTAAATTTTGCTTCGATCTCCTCAAAATTCCATTGGACATCTTCAGTAGCTTCTTCTAATGATTCTGGTTTTAATGAATAGTCTTTTGGAGTTTTCGCAATTCCTTCGAAAAACATTTTATTTTGTTGATAACGATCTGCTGAAAGGTCTTCTCCATTTAAATATCGATCTATTGAAATGGCTGTTTCTTTACCGTGAGCGATTGCGGCAATTGCAACGGCTTTTGAGTTTGTAATTGTATCTCCACCAGCAAATACTCCTGGAATATTAGTCTCAAATGTTATTGGATTGATCTCAATTTTATTCCGCTCTTTTTTGAGTTTATTATCAGTTGCGATATCTATTAAATTAAAATCAACGGCTTGACCAACAGCGATAACTATAGCGTCTGCATTGATCTCAAAATCAGAATCCTCGATTTTATTGATTGACCGTCTGCCAGTATCATCTGCATTGCCCCATTGAATTTTATAACTATTTAATAATAGCCCCTCTCCTTCTCCTTCAGAAATTTTAGATACGGAAGTATTAAAATGATATTCCATGAATTTTAATTCTTCTTCAGGAATCTCTCGTAATACGAGTTCAAGATCCTTTTCAGTCATGACATCAACAAGATATATTTTTTCTGCGCCTAACCTCAGTCCTGTCTGTGCAACATCAACGGCTACCGCTCCACCTCCTATTATTCCTATGGTTTTACCTTTAAACTCTTGCTGTTTCTGCCAATCGCGATATTTTCTATCGATAAGAAAATTAATAGCAACATGTACGTTCGGAAGGTCTTCTCCTTCTAAGTGTAATGTTCTTGGTTTATATTGACCCGTCGCGATAAAAATGGCTTCAAATCCGTCGTTTTTTAGGTCTTCAATGGTCATATCAGGACCTAATGGTTTGTTGAATACAATTTCCACGCCAGCATTTTTAATGGTCTCTACATCGTAATCTAAGACATAATTAGGTAATCTGAATTGAGGCACTCCAAATCGAAGCATTCCACCAGTATGATCGGTTTTTTCAAAAATCGTTGGAGAATAACCTTTAAGCGATAAATAATATCCTGCTGTCAAACCTGCTGGTCCAGCACCTATTATTGCTACTTTCTTTCCTAGCTTTTTCTTAGTCTTCACAGTTTTTTGTTTACCTTGCTTAATTTCGTACTCTGTTATAAATTTTTTTAGTTCTCTAATCGCCACTGGATGATCTGAGCCGATCAAAGTACAACCGTGTTCGCATTCGTGCGTACAGATTCTTCCGCAAATAGAAGGTAATGGATTATCTTTGCGGATTAATTCTACAGCTTCTAAATATTTATGTTCTCGTATTAATGATATATAACCTTGTGCATTAACACCTGAAGGGCAACCTCCACAACATGGTGAACACACTAAACCTCTATCTGTTTCTTCAGTTCTGATGCTTGAATTACAGAATAACCCTATTTTAAGGATTTCTCGGTTCATTTCTACCCCCATTTCAGCAGCTCCTCTGATCTCACACGGAACTCCTACGATGCCTAAAGGTTCTAAATTCTCTCCAGAAACCTCTACTAACTTTTCTAACAACCCAGATCGCCCATATACGACCCCTGCCTTTTGAATTACATCGTCAGGATTAGTTACACTGCTTGCCTTAGGTAAATCGTCAATGTTTTGAACCATTACAATTTCGGATAAAGCCTTTTCCTCTAGGAGATGCTTTGCGATTGCAGTAACAAATCCTCCACTTGACGCTTTTTCTAATATCTTAGAGTCTTTACTTCTTAAGGAATAAATTCCTAAGGGTTGTAGCGCCTTAAATTTTTTCTGCAATACTTGAGGGCAGTTTTGGTAACATTTTCCACAGTCTTGTCCTTCTCTTTCAAGGATACAGTAATCTTTTAAGATCGGCCGTAGGGTTTCCATTTCAATATGTTTACAGTAACCTGCACATAAGCCACAGCCTTGGCATAAACCCGCGTCGATAATCTCACTTTTTAATAGTTCAAAACTCATAATAATTCCTCTTTAATCTTAATTTTTGTTATAATACCATCTGGGTTAATGGTATATTCAATTGAACCATTTTTGTAGGTTCCTTCCACCACATCAAAAACATGGGTTTTATACTCGTTAAAGTCATCGTTAGCATCGATTATTGACTTGAACCCACCAAAAAATAAGTTTGATAAGTTCATGTTTCCAGCAATAAATCGGATTTTATCAGTAATTTCTTTGTATTTCGATGCATCTTCGTTATTGATAGCATTTTGTAAGTCTTTTTCTAGTTGTAGGAGTTCGTTACGATATTTTTTCGTTTGCTCGCTTACTTCTATTTGATTTGCTTCCTCGTATGTTTCTATGAATTTAAGCGTTAAAGATATTGATTTAGCCCCACCTAAAACTCCTGTTATCAAAGGGATTTCCTCAATCAACCTTCCAATGAAAACATCTTCTAATAAAGTTCCTGAAGAAGGGATTCTACCTTTTGGCAAACCAGAAGTATGTAATGTAAATCTGAAAAAATTCCCGACGACATCAGGTAAGCTGTCTGTTAGATCGTCGTCATCGTCTCCTAACTTGTCAGTTGCTCCCTTTACTGAATGTTCCGTCGCAATTTCAATGTTTCCAGCTAATGTGCCGAACATTGCTAACATACGAATTCCAGAACGATCTATGCTTGGTTTACAACCTCTACAAGGCGTATTATAATCAATACATTTCTCTTTGCACTCGGTCGCAATAAAGCCACTACAGAGAAAACCTAAGTCGTTAAAACAAGTTTTAGAATCTTCTAATTCAATTTGTCTATTTATTTCTTCTAAATAGTCACAAGTTGCTTTTCTAGAGCAAACTTGACATAAACTTTTTAATTTTGGAACATTTGTTCCATCAATCGCTAATTTTAATTCTTCAATTTCGCCTAAACATCCATGAACTCTATTTGAACCTTCAATTAAGTTTGTTAGAGGTGTAACATCGTGTCCTTTTTGATTTGCTAACGCAAAAACTCCACCTGTGGCTGGACAGTCTCCATAAGCAATAATTTTATTTGAATTGTTCTTTATGCGTTCCAAGTGCTCCAAATCGCTAGGAACTAAATAGCCTGTAATAACTGATATGTCACCTTTTTCTCCTTTCCAGTTCTTTGGATCAGAGACAAACTCTACTTTATATTTAGCATCTTCTTTAAGTAATAAAGTTTCATTGAAGCACTTTTTACAACCGTTAAATTGGAATACTTTAACATCCATCTTTTATCGTCCCTTTTTCTTGAATTGCAGTTGTTAATCGATCTATAATATCTTCGAAATCGCCAACAGCAGTTTCACCTTCCGCAGCTCGCGAAGTGTATTGATTTACAAATTGATCGCTATAACCTAACTCTTTAAAGAGTTTTTTCATCAATTTTATTCTATGCATTGAAATTACGTTACCATTAAAAAAATGACACGCACCTAAACAACATCCTACGCAAGCAACAGCGTCCGCGCCGTTATTTAACGCTTCCATAATCTGAATCGGTCCAACTTGACCTGTGCATTGTACTCTAATTATTCTTATTGCAGCATCGTACGACATTCTAGCGACACCCGCAGTGTTTGCTGAGCCTTGACCACACTCGTTACACATGAAAACAACAATATTCTGAATCCTTTCTTGAACATATTCATCAGGAGTTTCACAATCACTCATTCACACACGACACCTCCGCCTGATACGGCGATTATTTCATCGTATAGTTGATCATCTGTGAAATTAATCAATTGAATTGCTTTCGTTGGACAACTTGGCATACACATACCGCACGATCTACACGCTATTTTGTTAACTATAGGTCTTCCGTTTTCATCAATGTCAATAGCAGCTGGTGAACAAATTGTTTTACAGATTCCGCAATTAACGCATAAATCGTAATCTATGGTTGGAACCAACATTTCCCTTTCTATGTAGCCTTTAACTAATGGTGCAGCCGCTAATGCAGCAGCACTTCCTGCGTGCGCTACGGTTTCAGAAATGTCTTTTGGTCCTTGAATCGCACCTGCTAAGAAAATTCCTCCTTTACTACTCAATGTAGGGTTCATCTTTATGTGAAATTCTTTTAAGAAACCTTCCTTTGAACGTAATACTTTAAGCTTAGAACCAAGCGGTCCAATTCCTTCGGGTGGTACCATAGCTGCAGACAATACAACCAAATCAGCTCTTAATTGTAACGGAGTCATGCTTAAAGTGTCTTCTACTATAACTTTTAACTTTCCACTTATAGGGTCTTTAATAATTTCCGAAGGTCTACCTCGGATGAATCTGACTCCAACTTCTTGAGCAGATTTATACAATTCTTCGAAATTTAATCCTGGAGTTCGTATGTCTATATAACAAATCGTCACATCGGTATCAGGATACATTTCTTTTACAATTCGAGCGTTTTTTATCGCAAATTTGCAACATACACCAGTACAATACTGATTGCCAACTTGATCGTTTCTACTACCCACGCATTGAATCATTACAATACTCTTAGGAAGTTTTCCGTCAGATGGTCGCAATACTTCGCTATTTGTTAAAGAAGTTGGTGATAACATTCTTTCCAATTTCAATTGAGTAATAACATCATCGTATCCCTCTTGTCCATAGTGGTAGGGTTCAATTTCTGTAGGATCATATTCGCTATAACCCACAGCAACTATAATTGAGCCAACTTTAACCGTCTTAGTTTCAGGTTGCATCGAAAAATCAATCGCTTGGACTGGACATATATTAATACATGTATTACACTCAATACAAGCTTTCTTGTCCCTTACGAACGTTGCGGGAATTGCTTGAGGATATGCTTTATAAATAGCATTCCGCATAGACATTCCTTTATCCCATTCACTAGGAACTTCTACTGGGCAGTGTAATGAACATTCGCCACACGAAGTACAGTTATCTTTAACATAGCGAGGATTAATTTCGATTTCAACTTCAAAATTTCCTAGCGATCCCTCAACGTTTTTAATTTGAGCATTTGTATAAAGCTCAATTAACGGATGATTCGCTACTCCATTAGTTAAAGGTGATATCGAACATTGCGGACACTCTAAAGTTGGAAATGTTTTATTCAATTGTGTCATGTGTCCTCCAATTGTTGAATTTTTCTCAACTAAAAACACTGGTATTCCTAATTCTGCCAAATCATTCGCAGATCTAAGTCCAGCGATACCCCCACCAATAACTAAAGCTGCTTTAGTGGTCGAAATTCGTCTAGTTTCTACATCTTCAAGTTTTCGAGCTCGATTTACTCCAGCCTCCACTAATCGAAGTGCTTTTGCAGTTGCTTTTGCTTCGTCTTTTTTATGAACCCAACTACAGTATTCTCGAACGTTGACTTGTTGGTGTCTATGTTTATTAATACCCTCTTCAGCGATAGCTTTCGCAAAGGTCAAACCGTGTTGATTTTTTGAACAACTTGCTACTACTGTTCTATTAACTCCTAACTCTCTAATTGAATCCTTAACCATCTGAACGCCTGGTTTCGAACACATAAACATGTAATGCTCTGCTTTTATAACATTTGGTAATGTTCTTGCGTAATCTGCCACTTTTGCGACATCCACAGTTCCAGCAATGTTATGACCACAATGACATACAAAAACGCCAATTCTGGGTTCTTCAGAGTCTCCCGATTCAATTTTGCTTTCTTCCATTTTATCTTCTTTAACGGCCATCTAAATCGCCCCCTCTTCTTTTTTTACTTCTTCTCCACCAAAAATATAATCCTTTCCCATCATCTGATATTGAAGACCAACAAATTCTTGGTCCATACCCATACAATAAGCAACGAGTTGGGAAAGATGAATAACTGGATAATCGTAATTACAACTCTTATTCTTATTTAGATAATCTTGTCCAGTCTCAAATTGTAAATGACAGAAAGGACATATATCCAAAATAAAGTCGGGCTTTACTTCGTCAATATTTTTCATTTTTTCTCCAAAAATCGTCATACTCGTATCACCAGAATACGCTTTTACTCCTCCACCAGCACCGCAACAAGTTAACTGCTCTTTAAATCTAACAGATTCCACTCCTAATACCTCAATAAAATCTTCAACGATGGTAGGTCCTTCTGAGCTTTCAATCTCTCGAATTCTTGTGGGTTTTAGAAAATGACACCCATAATGTACAGCAGCACGCGCATTTACTTTTCGTGTAATTAGATCTTCTATGCCCCATGGACCAACTTCGTACCCTAATACTTCAGCAATGTGTCGGACATCAATCGTGCCTTTAAACTCGTAATCTCCGAGCAGTTTTAATTTTGCATTTACTAATTCTCTTTGTTCTTCATTATCTTTCAAGTGTTTGTTAATCTCTTGAAGCGTTCCAAAACATCCATTACAGACCGTAAGAATGTCTGCGTCGAGTTTTTCAGCAATGCAGAGATTTCTAGCACCTGCTACCATCCAATCAACTTTATTAAATGATCGAAAGACTCCTGGAGCCGGACAACAAGTAGCGCGTTCCATGTCCAAAAGCTCGTATCCCAGTTTTTCCATTACAAACTTTGTTGCTTTTTCAATTGCAGGATATCTATTTGGCATGAGACATCCGAGAAAAAATGAAAATGTATGCTCTTTTACCATTTCTTACTTCTCCTCTTCCTTCTTTTTTTCCTCCTTAACTGGAGGAAGATCAAACAAATGTTCTTCAAATTTCTTTAAATCTTTATCATCTCCCTCTTGTTTATATTTAAACGCAGTTGGAGGGAGTTCTTCTAATCCTAATTCGACCCTTCGTTTTCTAATCTCGTCATTTATTGGTACGGCATGTCCAAAATTCTTTAAATAGCCAACAACCGCTCTGTGATTAGGTGATATATTTCCTAATTTAGTAGCGTAATTTCTTAGTTCTATAATAACATCTGTTGGTCTAACATCCCTTGGACAGCGTTCATAACATTGATAACATGTTGTACACAACCAAATGTCAGGATCTTCAAGTACCGATAAATCACCAAGAACTACCTTCCGAATAATCGACCGGGTCTTTAAAGCAGTCCATCTACCGCTTTCACAACTGGCGGTACACGTACCACACTGAATGCATTGCCAAATATTTGACTTTCTTTCTATATTTTTAAAAAAATCTTTATCGAAATCTTCATCTGTCTTAAATTCTCGGTGTTCTTCTTTTGTTTCTGACACTTATTCCACCTTTTAATTAACTTGAATAAAAAAAAAAAAATAATTTAAATTCTATTTATAATGAGACTATCTTCCCATCTGCACTCATTTCCAAAAAAGCAGCAGCACCTACAGGCGCTTCAGCAATATCAATTATATCTTCTGCCTTAATCTTCATTAAATCCATTGTCATTTGGCATGGATATAATTTCATATTGCCATTTGCAACCGCTTCTTTAATCATACCCCATGGATCTTCAATCCCAAATTTTGCCATCCTTTTTTTGAACATACCTGCTGCCATACCTTTCATTGGAAAAGGCATTCCAGCTACTTTAGGCTTAAATCCTTTCTTTAAAAGATTTAAACCCCAAAAGGTGAAGAAAAAGTTGGATTTTATATCCATAGCGTCTGCGGTAGTACCAAGGAGCATCATCATTGCGAATTTTTCGAATGATTTGTCCTTTACTATATAGTTTATTGTTTCAGCCATATTTTTTCACTTCTGTTTTTTTAAATTTTTAATTTGCTTTTTTTTTTAATTTTGTAATATTTTCTTACCATAAATTTTAAAAAATCTATTATGTTTTCTTGGAGTTATTACATCCAAGATATTATCTTTGGCGTTACATCTAAAATATCAATTAAGTCGTCATATTCGATAGGCTTAACCTTATCGTGAATTTGTTCCAGAGCTATACCACGAGCTTGTAAATCAGGGATCATCGCATAAACAGTTACGTTCATATTGAGCAGTTCTTCCATTTTCTTGGGGATTTTACCTTTTTTGTTAATCCCAATTACTCCGTCGTGGATTAATATTATTTCAATCTGCGAACCTTTGTTGATTTGCGCTTTTAAAATCGGTAATAAACGCTCTAAATGCGTCCCTGTCATTTCGCTATATCCAAACAAATACAATATTTTTCTATTTTCGGACAGTTTTTATTCTCCTCCTTTAAAATCTAAAACTTGTATCAGCGTTTTCAATTAAATCAACAACTTCATCGATTGTGATAATCTTCAAGTTTTCATATTCAACCAAGTCATCAGCACTCATTCCCGCATCTTGTAAAGCTTGATCTACTACAAAAAGTTCTAAATCCGATAAGTCAGCGATCTCCATAATTTCATCAAGTGAATCCATTCCAACTGCCTCTGGTTTCGCGTTTTTATTAAGGAAATAGACAGCATCCCCCGTAAATACTATTTGACAGTTGACGTATTCTCCAAGCGCAACAAATCCCGAACCGATGCGAATTGCTTCTAAAGTGGAATTTTTGCCCATTGGTGATTGATCAGTTATTATTACTACAGATTCTATCATATTGCTCAGCCCCCCGTACCAAATACTATTATTTTATCTGATTCTACAACCCAGTTAGAAAAGTCCCCTAACCCTTCTTCCGTGGCTCCATCAATGAAATTCGATTCTTTTATTCCCGTTAAACTTACCCAGGTTGAACAACCTGCTACAGGAATTTTGTTTTCAGTCGTAAATTGCTCTAGCTTTTTTGGAATGTCTCGAATCGACGATCCGCAACTAATATCTCCTTTGAGGTTGTAAACGCCAGTTCCAAAGAAAAAAAAACCCCTAATTTTGTGTCCCTTCTTTATCAAAGATTTGCAAATTTCTATTAACGAGTCAGTGGCTTCAAATTTATATGGTTCAGTACTAATAAAGAATGAATACGTTGTCATCGTTAACCACTATTCTTTTAAGTCTAAGGTTTAAGCCTTTTGGATCATAAAAGTAATTTGTGCGCCATCTTCATTCGTCTCGACTATCTTATCACCAGTCTTATTGATAAGAGCAGGAACATCTTTTAAGGCTCCTTTGTCGTCGACAATCAACTCAAGAGTTTGTCCTGAACTCATCTTTTTTAACTCCTTTTTTGTCATGAGGACAGGCATAGGGCATTTTTTTCCTACTGCATTAAGTGTTAAATCTGCCATTTTTTTCAACTTTTTTAGATATTTTTTTTAATTTTTTTTGGTTTGATACCAAATAAAGTTTAAATTTGATATTCCTTGTAGATTTAAAATGCATACCGCTATTTAAATAATAGTTTTTTTGTTTATAAGGCGCACATATATATAAATTAAAAAACTAAAATATTCATCAGTTGTAGTGGAAAAAATTATAAATAAGGTTCCACTATATTACAAGTAATAGAACTGAAAATCTTTAGAGATAGACTAATGGCAACAAATAATATTAAACATGTAGAAATAGACGAAATTGATAGAGAAATCTTAGACTTATTGCAGCAAGATGGAAAAATTACGATAAACAAGATTGCTGAGAAAGTCTCGGAAAAATTAGGGTTAGATAAACCGAAAAGCGCGACTGCAATCAGAGCTCGTGTTCAAAAGTTAGAAGAAACTCTAATTAAAAAGTACGTAGCATTAATAGACTGTCGTCAATTGGGATATCGAGAGATGGTCATGGCGTCGTTGCGAGTTAACTCACAACAAACAATTGAACAGATAAAAACAGAGATCGAAAACATGGATAAAATCAAATACGGATATGTAGTTACCGGGGAATACCCTCTCTTTATAATGGCCAAATGTTTAGATCACGAGGATTCTATGAAACTAATCGAGCAATTGCGAAATCTTCCAGGAGTGGAAGAGGTTAAAACTCAGATTGTTTTAGATAGGATAAAAGAGGATACGACAATTATTATTCCTGAATAATTAAAATCATTTTTAAGAAGAATTAATCTGACATAACTCTCAATAAATTGGAGCTATCATTGGAGGTCTCTTTTCTTTTTCTTTAAATCCTCGTTATCTTTGCAAAAAACGCGTAAATATGTCTCTTTCTCTTGATCAATATCAAATTTAGAAGTTATTCCACGATTTTTTAATTCCTCAAATAAATCCCATAAAGAAGCACCAGAAATATTCGCTGCGCGTTCTAAGGTATCACCTTTTTGGTATAAATCGAAAACAATCTCTATTTTTTGTTGTCCAATTCCTGTATCGATTATTTTACGAACAATGGTGGCTCTATCAACTCCAAGCAATTCAGCAATCCTGTCAAGTTCATCAAGCGTTTCCTTTTTCATTCTCACAGATAAATTTGTCATATTTTATTTCAACAACTCTTTCATTTTTTTGACAAAATAGACTTCTTAATGTATTTAGAAATTTTTTTATCTCTTCCTCAGTTAGTCCCGATTTTTGAATAATATATGGAAGATATTTCTTTACTTCACTTATAACGATTTCAGGTAAATAATATTCAAATGTTTCATTAAGAATAAGTTCTCTAGTTGTTGAGTCTTTTAATAAACTAGAGATTAATACATTAGTATCAATGATAAGCTTCATTTTTTTAATTTTTCAAGATACTCTTTATGTTTTTGCCAACTTCTTTTAGTAATTTCATTGCTAATATCCTCAACATCATCTATAGTTAATTTGCTATTTGATGCAATTTTTTCAGTGATTTCAATTTTTTCGATATAGTGTTTTAAAGCTGATTGAGCAATTGTATCCCATTTAATCTCGGGGTGTTTTTTCATTTTTTCATGTAAAGATTTAGGTATGTTAAGTTTAATTTCTGTCATATTATTTCCATAATATTATTAATATCAAAATTATATAATTTTTACCTTAGAATTGGAGAAATTCTTCAATATTTTTCAAATGGTCTTCATATAAATATTTCTCAAATTTTTCCCAGTCTTCAGAAATATTTAGTAAAATATTGGTTTTTTGATATTTCGAACAAAACAAATTCATTTTTAACACTGGTTTTTAAAATGTTCTTAAAATTTTGATTCTATAATTTTGGTTCAAATTTAATAGATTCTATACTATTATGAACAAAAGCAAGATAAGAAAATATAAAAGTTGGTTTAATTATTCAGATAGTGAGATAATATGACTTCTAATCTTAAGGAAGAGATTATAGAATTGGTAAAAAAATTGCCAGAAAATGCTACAATTGATGATATTATGTATCATCTTTATGTTAAAAAAAAGATCATCTCTGGTATTGAAGATATTGAGCAAAGTAGAGTAATTCCTCATGAACAAGTCATGGAAAATGCTAAAAAGAGATTGGAACAATGGCTGAAATAGGATGGTCATTAAAAGCAGAAAATGATTTGAATGAGATTATTGATTATATTGCTCAAGACTCACTTGAATATGCTCTTTCGTTTTATGAACAAGTACGTGAGAAAGCTGAAAATTTAATTTAATTTCCGAAATGGGAAGATTAGTGCCCGAGCTCGATGAGCCTAAAATTCGAGAATTAATCTTAAGAAATTATCGAATTATTTATAGAATTTCAGAGAAAAAAATTCTAATAGTAAGATTATTTCACGGCTCGAGAATTAAGGACTTTAAATTTTAATTGAAATTAACTTCTAATCTATCTCTGAATAAATCCTTAAGATAAATCAAACAAGATTCTTTATTGTAAAACTTTCTGGAAGTTTAACCTTTATATAATAGTTCATCTAATTTTTAACTAAAAAATATTCTAAATATTTAAAAAGTGAACTATATGTCAGATGATTTACCAGATACACGATTTGGAGAAATATCAATTAAAAAAGTCATTGGTTTTTCGTTGCAAGCACCTGTAACGACTCTATTATTTATGATGTGGGGAAATCTACAGTTTTATGCTACTTCTGTGCTATTTATTCCTCAAATTATCGTAACTCTCATCTTTTTGGTTTATTCTCTCGTAGATGCCTTTAATGACCCAATTATTGGATATTTTACTGATAGATCAAAAAAATTTACTGCTCGATTTGGTAAGCGTTTTTTATGGATACTTGTGGGAGGACTGATAGGACCAATATTCTTAATCTTCTCGTTTGTTCAAGTTGCCGATATAGCAAGCATAGTAACGAATGCTATATGGCTAATAATTATGATGGTAACTTATGAAAGTTTCCTAACACTCCTCGAAGTAAGTCATGTTTCACTGTATCCTGATTTATTCCGAGATGATTCTTCTCGAAGAAAAGCTAGTGCTTATGGAGCTGTAATTGGGGGTTTAGTGACAATTAGTTTTTCGGTCATTTCCCCTATACTACTAGCCATTTTCGGAGGTGCTCTAAACCAATCGGCTTACCTAATAAGAACTATTATCTTTGTCGTTATAGCATATTTGATATTTATTCCATACATAAGAAGCATACGTGAAAGTAAAGCAAGGAAAGAATTCAGAGCAGATTTAGACCGAACAGGAAGAACTTCTTCTCCATTTAAGGAAGTTCTAAAAACAATGTTTAAAGATAAAGTATGGGTCGGGTTAATATTCTCATTTCTATTATGGGGGATTGCAGGAGCTTGCATGCTTTATGGCATGAATTATTTTCTCATATATTATTTGAATTTGCCAATTGAATATGGCGCATTACCAAGTTTAGGATATGGTGTCTTAACCGTTATATTTGCTCCGATCTGGATTATGTTTGCAAAGAAAATTGGTATCAGAAAAACATATCTGATAAGTTTAACCTTACATACATTCATTTATGTAATGTTTTTCTTTGTTAACAGTTTTGAGGGTTTATTCCTCGTAACTTCATTTGCTGGGATTCCAACGGCTGCAAATTTCGGTGTTATTGCAACTCTCGCAAGGGCAGAAGCGATTGACAATACTGTTGTCAATACAAATAAGCGTGAGGAAGGATCTCTCTTAGGAATTTTACGAGTTTTTACCGCTTTTACATATTTCTTCCAAGTAGCAATATTTACCATTGTAGGAGCGATGACTGGTTTTGATGCCAGTATCATTCCTGCTACTGATCCCGTTGTCAAACAAGGTCTCAATCTTCAAATGTCGCTAATTCCTTTGGTGATAAATATCCTTGCCACTTTAATTATTTACTTTACTTACAAGATAACTAGAGAACAAGCCTTAAACAATAAGAATCGATTGAAAGAAATTGGACTATAATCATTCTTTTTTTTTTTTTTCTATTTTAGTCTTTTCAACTATAAATCTGTATGGTATACTTTATATACCTATTATACGATATATACCATATGAGTAAAAATACTACTATTAAAGTGTCAAAAAAAACTCTTGAAAGTCTACATAAATTAGCTGGAGAAATGGCAAATACTATGGGAAAAAGAGTTACGTTAGAAGATGCAATAAGCAAATTATTGGAGGATAGATATAATACACTTGACAAGGGCTCAACAAAAATCGAAGATGATAGAGAAGCTTTTCTAGTCTTATTAGATCAAAAAATTACAGGCGGTCAACCAGAAGATTTTAAAGAATATGATTATGAAGATATAGGTAGTAATTAAGATGACAATATTTATAGACACTGAAATTTGGATTTTTGCACAAAAGATACCAGATCGCTCAAAATTTCAAGATACATATGAATATGATAATGCTCTTGATCTCCACCACAAATCTAGCGAATTTTTAAAACAGAAAATTATTGATAGTGAAATTTCAATGACTAATCATCAACTCTGCGAAATTTTTCACGCTTTAGCATTTAGAGGGAAAAAAGCTCCGACATCTATTGCTTCTAAGTTCTGTATCCAACTTTTATCTTCTAAGTTTATGCATTGGTATCAAGTTTTTAATAAGCATGTAAAAGAAGCTATAGAATTAAGTATGAAGAGTGGTATTCATATTTGGGATTACATTTGTGTCCTGCCGCTATATAGTGACGTCGAAATACTGTATTCTTGTGACGAACATTTTAAGCATAAATCATTTCAGTTATTAGGAACAAAAATTGAAAATCCTCTTAACATCTGGATTACACTTTAGTTTTCAACTATGCTGAGTACAACTAGAAAACATTATTAATATATTTAAATCTGGGTAAAGAACCGTATTTCTTTAAGGTTTGAATGTATATTTAAATTTTTTCCTTGAGAGAAAAATGATCTAATATCATTAATACTTTAAATCTTTTTTTTTTGAAATGTTTTAGAAGTAGCAGAGATATAATAGGAATTTTATTGTTTTTTCTGTTTAATTCCATTCCGAATCGAATTAGAATGAAACCACTTGGAATGTAAATCTTGAAGAATTAATTAATAATGATATCCTCATATTGGGAGTTTACGGTAATTTATGCTCATTAAAGATTTATGTAATGAATTTTTTCCATGATGTTACATTTAGTGATTTAGTTTCTGGGATTATCTTAAGGATTTTCTCTAATTCTTTATCTTCGGTTAAAAGGATCGAATTTAAAGCAACTGCAGATCCCGCGATCCAACAATCCATATAATCCAAATGACCCGAATGCCTAATGATTGAAGCTATTGCACTAGCTTTTATGTCTAATTCTGGATTATATATTTGTATTGATGAATTAAGAATTGTTGGGAGAATCAGATGATATCTTTCTAAGATGCTCAAATAATCGCTTTTTTTATATTCATAAAGTAATTTATAAACAGTTTCTATAAGACAGGTTGACGGGAGATATATGTCATAATCTTTAATTCCGTTTTTCCAGAGTTGACTTATCTCTTCTTGAAAGTTTTCCGAAATGTTTATTTTAATGCCAAAAAGGGGTAATACATATGTTGTATCCAGCATAATTGATTTAATGTTCTTCATTAGTAAGTTTCTCCTGATATTCTCTCTCCTCTTTAATATCAGCTTCTATAGTTTCGGCAGTACCAGAGCTGATAGGTGGCATGGCTAATGCTTCTTCAACAGAAAAAATTTTTTTTATAATTAATTCACCTTGATGTGCCTCAATAATTACCTCATCTCCGGGATTAATCCCAGATATCTCCCTTAGTGGTTTTTTGGCTAAAATTTCTCCTTTTTTTCCAACAATTGTTTTATCTTGAGTTGTCATAAAAAAAATATATTTTTCTGACTATTTATGTTTTTTCAGAAATACTAGACTATTCTCTAACAGTAAAATAGTTAAACTAAAATAGCATCAATATCGTTAAAAATGAGACTTTTTAATCAATTTCGAGAACAATAAAAACTATTTGTTAGCAAAAGGGTTAAATAATTCATTACCATCATATTAGTTAACTATTATTTTAAGGAAAAATGAAATCTAATTCGAAAAAAATAGTAATCTTAATTGTGTTAGCAATGGGCTTCGTGTTTTTGCCTAATATGATGCTTGATTTCGGCGATGGTCAAAAAACTAATGTTATTAATCCGAAAGAATCTTTTAAGAAGAATTTAATTTTCTATCTACTCTTTTTTTTTTTCAAAAATATTCTTAGATTCTAAAAATCGGACTCCTTCAGTGTTAATAATTACGCATAGTTGAACACTATTAACCATTTTCTAATAAAATTTATAATTAAAAAATAATGATGTAAAGGATGAATGATCTAAATTTTCAAAGAATTGAGCAAGAAGAACTAACTTCATCAAGAAAAACCCCTTTTTTTCAGATTGATTTTCTAAAAGCGGTAATGATATTTCTGGTCATTTTTGATCACATGGTTTCCTGGAACATCAAAAGTGATATTGGGGTCGCTCTCTGGGAAAGAATTTCCATACCCGTCTTTTTAGTAGTACTCGGATTTAATATGGGGCACTCTTTTAGAGGACAAGGTGATTTATCGTTAAAAGAATTATACTCTTGGAGTTATTTCAAGAAGAAAATCTTACGCTATATTGTCCCTTTTCTTATTCTGTATGCCGCATCAACATTTATTGGTTTATTTATGTATGGATTCGATTTTATAGCAATGTATGATACTCAATATTCCCCAAATCACGGAATTATTAACCTGTTTTATTTGATACTGCCTTTTTGGGGACCGGGTAATTGGTTCATCCCCGTTTTATTGCAATCAATTCTCGTCGTACCATTACTATATTGGGGTTTTACTAAAAAACCAGTACTAACATTAATTTTAACCTTTGTCGTGGAAATTGTACTGCAAATTACTGTTTTTTTCGTTATAGGTGATATAACAACTTGGGAAGAAGCACATTACTTAAGCTTGTTCATGAATAGCGTCTTATTTTATCTTTCTGCAGTAGGTTTGGGAATGTGGTTTTCTTTTGGTCATAAGCTTACTGAAAAAAGAAATTGCTTCATGTGGATATTATTTCCAATTAGCTTGGTATACCTAATTGCTTATCAATTTTTTGACTTTCGATTCAGGCTTAATGGCACACCTCTCCTAAGAGGAGACTATCATTTTTTGGTCTTTCCGTACTCCGCATTCCTAGTCTTGCTTGCACTTAACTATTTACGCAATACATCTAATGCAAAAATCTCGAGGACAATTTCTTTAATTGGAAAATCAACGTATCACATATTGCTCACCCAGATATTGGGATATGCTATGATCACGGCTTACTGGGGCACTCACTATGGAATGGATGTTCCCTTCAATCCTGTTGATTTAATAGATTTAGTAGTGTTGTGGATTGTATTTATATGGCTTGGGATAATCTGGTATAAAATTGATCGTCAAGAAGATTTAGCAAGAAAGATATTATATTACCTCAATTTTTTCATAATATTTCCTTGCCTTTTCTTATTAATCTTCTGGTTACAAGGTTTCTGGATTCCTATCCCGCTTATCGTAATTATGATTTATGCGGTCACTGCGTTAATATACCATTTTGTCATTAAAAGACCACTAAATACACGTATATTAAGTATATGGACTGGATTTTTAGCGTTAAGTTTTATTTCGATGATTCTTCAAGTCCAAGTTTTCTTACCAAGCGAATTTTGGATTCTGTTAATTCCCATGGGAGCTTACCTCGTTTTTGCTTTGTATTATACTATGTCTAATAAAAACTAAGGATATTATAAATTTTAAAACAAATTCTCTTTTTATTTTTATATTTCTGTTTTGTTCTATAATTCTAAGGCTTTAGGCCATATCAGCTTCTTATCAAATCCTTTTTTTTTTATCATTCTGAAATGATTCCGTTGTTGATTTCCATTCCAGGTGTATTATTTCTTAGTCCAGAGGAAGATAATTATATTCCAATTATTATTTCAATTCCAATATTACTAGTATTTTGTATTGTTGTGGTATATTTCTGGTCTTTTAATAAAGAAAATTACTCGAAATAATTTGAAACTTTTGAAGAAATATTATAATATGATTCAAACTTTTTATTGAAATGACCATTTCGTTATCATAGCATCTTTTTATTTAATCTTTTATGTGTAAGAGTATGGAATTTGAGACGATAAAGTTCGAATTGGAAGAAAATGGTATTGGAATTTTAACATTCAACAGACCAGAAAAAGCTAACGCTATATCTTTTCAGATGGTTGAGGACCTTCATTCATTATTAGATGCATTAATGACAAATCTTGATTGTCGGGTCCTGATTATGAAAGCAGAAGGAAAGGTCTTTAATGCCGGTCAAGATTTGAGCGATGCCAGCGTATTGAAATCAAAAAAGAAGCCGGATCATCTCAAGAAATTTTATTTCTTAGATATTCCCGAAGTGGTTAAAAGCTTTATGTATTACCAATGGAGAATTTCTGATCTTATCATTAAAATGCGAAAGATCTCGCAACCGATTATTGCTGTAATCCAAGGTGCTGCAATGGGCGCGGGCTTTTCTATCGCAATGGCTGCTGATATTCGGATAGTTGGAAAGAATGCGAAATTCAACGCGGGTTATATAAATATCGGGTTAACAGGGGCGGATATGGGGAGTAGTTATTTTCTACCGCGTCTCATAGGATTGTCTAGAGCATCCGAATTATTATATACAGGAAGGTTTTTCGGCGCTGAAGAAGCTACCAAAATAGGTTTTGTTTTGAAGATTGTCGAGGAAGAGAAATTGTTTGATTCAGCGATGGAAATGGCGAGAGAAATGCTCACGAAAAGCCCTTTGGGCTTACGGATGACAAAACAAGCGATTAATCTATCCCTTGATTCTCCGAGTTTAGAAACAATGATCCAATTAGAAAACCGCGGGCAAGTTTTAGGAGGTAGTTCTGCAGATGTGTGGGAAGCATTTAATGCTTACATGGAGAAACGAGACCCAAAATTTCCCTTACGTTAATTTTCAAATAAATGATCAAAAAAATCATGAAAGAAATAACATTTAAGGAATATTGTAAAAAAGTTTATGGCTCTTGGATAGGTAGAGTTGTTGGAGTTTGAAATCAAAAAGATTTAAAAGTTCAATGATACAATCTTCTGTTAAGATTAGACGACCTCCTTATAAAGATAATTTATAGCTTTCTCAACTTTTTAATTTTTTCTTTATTGATATGTCTTATATCCTTCTTTAACTTTAAAATGGAAGCATTCAACTCCGTTCTTTTAGCCTTTAATGAAGAAAGGTTTGAGTCATAAATTTTTTTTGATTCATGTTTTATTCCTTGTTCGATTTGGTTTA
>Ga0307379_10004773_pt1 | contig 19197 bp, 9 predicted proteins | sample UN2MG_FD_202237 | JGI IMG/M metagenome (GOLD analysis project Ga0307379, IMG submission 202237) | Soil microbial communities from Risofladan, Vaasa, Finland - UN-2 | ecosystem: Environmental > Terrestrial > Soil > Coastal area > Acid sulfate soil | place: Finland: Risofladan, Vaasa | collected... | reverse complement strand
TGTGGCTCGTGGCCGAATGCGGGCCCGATGTGCCCCTGGAAAACATCGACGCCATCTGCTGCGCGCTCGAAAAATACCGCGCGTTCTTCAGCTAGATCCAGTCCAACCTGGACACTGAGCTTCTGATTTCTGTCTTCTGACTTCTGACTTCTGACCTTGGACATTGGACCTTGGACGTTGGTTGTATTGAGGAGATGCCTATGAAGGCCATAATGGTAATGTTCGATTCGCTGAACCGCCGCATGCTGCCCCCATACGGCTGCAACTGGGTGCACGCGCCGAATTTCGCACGGCTGGCGTCCAAGTCGGTTACCTTCGACAGCAGCTTCGTGGGCAGCATGCCGTGCATGCCCGCACGCCGCGAGCTGCACACCGGCCGCTGCAACTTACTGCACCGGAGCTGGGGGCCCATCGAGCCGTTCGACGATTCAATGCCCGAAATCCTCAAGAACAACGGCGTTTACACGCATCTCGTTACCGACCACTACCACTACTGGGAAGACGGCGGCCTCACCTACCACCAACGGTTCAGCTCGTGCGAATTCGTCCGCGGCCAGGAAGGCGACCTCTGGAAAGGCGACCTTACCGTCAAATGCCCCCAAAGCCGCAACAGCCGCCCAATGCCATGGGGCCGCCACGACTGGGTAAACCGCAAGTACATGGCCAACGAGGAAGACCACTGCCAGGCGCGCACCTTTGCCAAAGGGCTCGAATTCATGCGCACCAACGGCAACTGCGACAACTGGTTCCTCCAAATCGAAACCTTTGACCCGCACGAGCCATACTTCAGCTATAAAAAATATCACGACCTCTACCCGCACAGCTACAACGGCCCGCACTGGGATTGGCCCGACTACCGCCGCGTGATCGAAAAGCCCGAAGAGGTGGAGCACCTTCGCTGCATGAACGCCGCACTCGTGAGCATGTGCGACAACTACCTCGGCAAGGTGATCGACCTCATGGACGAGCTTGATCTGTGGCGCGACACCATGCTCATCGTCAACACCGACCACGGCTTCCTGCTGGGCGAGCATGACTGGTGGGCCAAATGCGTCCAGCCCTTCTACAACGAAGTAGCAAACACGCCGCTGTTCATCTGGGACCCCCGCAGCGGCCGGCGCAACGAACGCTGCGGCTGCCTCGTGCAAACCATCGACCTGCCCGCCACGCTGCTGGAATACTTCGGCCGGCCGCTGCCGCCCGCAATGCAGGGCGTGCCGCTGCGCGAAACAATCGCCGCCGGCAAGCCGGTGCGCCAGGCGGGGCTTTTCGGCATGCACGGCGCACACGTAAACGTCACCGATGGGCGCTACGTTTACATGCGGGCGCCCGTCAACCCCGCAAACGAACCGCTCTTCAACTACACCCTGATGCCCACGCACATGCGGGGGGCGTTCAGCCTGGCCGAGCTGCAAACGGCCGAGCTTGCCCAGCCATTCCCGTTTACCAAGGGCCTGCGCACGCTGAAAGTGAAATCAGGCTCGTGGATCAAACCGCACGAATTTGGCACGCTGCTCTTCGACCTGCAAAACGACCCCGACCAGCAGCGTCCGCTCAACGACCCCGCAGCGGAAAAAATGATGATCGAGCATCTTGTGCGGCTGATGAAGGAAAACGACGCCCCGCCGGAGCAATTCCAGCGGCTTGAGCTCACGTAGACGGCCGGGAGAAGAATAGAGGATCAACCCAAACGACACGAAGAGGCTTCCCGGCCTTCTATCCTGTTATTCGCACAGGCCCGCCTCCCTGAAATGGCACGTATCCGGGCACTCGCCCACGGGGCTGAATTGCCCGTTGAGGATTTGCTCGATGGCGTCGGATAGCTTGCGCTCGAATGCCGCCGCCGCGTCGCGCGTCAGCCGCAGCGGCACCGCACGCGCCGGCCGTGCAAAATACAGCCACGCCTCCGGCGGCTCGCAGCCCAGCAGCTTGCCCACCGCCAGCGAATACGCAAATAGCTGCGGCTTGTAGCGCTCGCACCGCGCCGCCAGCTCGCTCTCCCTCACGTTGTCCGTCTTGTAGTCCAGTATCTTCCAACCCTGCGCGTCGCGGTAAAGGCGGTCGATCTTGCCGTAAACCGCCCCCCGGCCCACCGGCACCGCAAATGCAACTTCCGTGTACGACTCCGCAGCCGAAAGCACCCGCCGGCCGAAATCCGAAGCTCTAAACGACGCCGCCATCCGCGCCACAAGATCCGCGATCCGCTCGCGCTCGGCCGTATCGGAAACTTCGCTCGCGCTCACGAGCCGCATGATCACCTCGCGCTCGTCGGCCGGCTTCACGGGCGGCATCTCCTCGAAATACCGGTGCGCGATCGTGCCCACCTTCAGATACGACGACTCCGGCGCCGCCGACGCCCCGGGCGCGGTAAACACCAGCGCGGGCTCGGGCATCTCGTCTTCCAACGCGCCCGTGTGCGGCACGCCCAGCCGCTCGGTCAGAAAATACGAATACGGGCACGCAAGGTAGCGCTCGAGCGCCGTGGGCGAGAATCGCGGCAGAGCCGCGCCGACCGCCGGTAGCGGCCCCAGCGACGCAAGCTGCTCATCGCACACGCCGCTCATCTTGCCCGCAAGCCTGCCAGCCTCGTTGTAGCGGTTCAGCAGCTCATCCAGCCGCAAGGGCGGCTGCGGCTCGTTGATCGGAATACGCGAGGCATCCGTGTGCACTACCGCCCCCGGAATGTCCTCCGGATGATCCGCATCGATCTGCAGCCGCTCGCATATCGCTCTCATCCACGAACCATTGCCGCCGGGCAGCGTGCCCGAAACCACCAGGTGATCGCGGCAGCGCGTGAGCGCCACGTACAGCAGCCGCACGCTTTCCGCCGCATCCTGCTTCTTCATCAGCGATGCTATCAGCCTTCGCATCACCGTATCTTGCGGTTTCTCGTCGCTGCCCGCAACGCGCGACTTTATTCCCATGCCGTAATCGCGGTGGAAATACACCTCGGGCGGCCAGCGTCTGCCCGCCAAAAACGACGTATTGGCCACGCACACGATCGGAAACTCCAGCCCCTTTGCGGCATGGATCGTGAGTATCTTCACCGAGTTGCTCTTTTCCAGCTCGATCTGCGCCTCGCCCTCGCGAGCCTCTTCTTCGAGCAGGTCTTCCAGCTCGGCCACGAAACCCGCGAGATCGGGCGAGCACCGCGCGAGGCCGAGAACCTTTTCGATGTTGGCGATACATTGCTCGCCGCGCTCGCCGCCCGCCACCGCGCCCCACAGCCCGCTCTGCCGCAGCACCTGCTCCAGCAGCTCGGCCAGCGGCAGCCGCCTCGACCACTTCAGCCACTGGTGCAGCAGCAGCCGCCCGCGGTGCACGGCCAGCGCGTCAACCTCCTCCAGGTCGCCCGGCGCCTGCAACCTGTCCCACAGCCGCTCGCCCTGCGCCTGCGAAATCCTGTACATCGTGTCGTCGGAAAGCCCCACCAGGGGCGACCGCAGCAGGGCCGCGAGCGCGATATCGTTGCCCTGGTGCAGCAGGAAGCGCGCGAGGTTCACGATATCCTGCACCTCCTGCCGCTCGTAAAATCCCAGGCCGCCCAGCACTGTAAACGGCACGCCGGCCCCGCGCAGAGCATCCTCGAAAGAACTCAGCCGCGTCCGCGCACGCAGCAGGATGGCCACATCGCCAAACTGCGCCCCCCTCGCCTGCTTCAGGGCCTTGTCCCACACGGGCACGCCATTGTGCACAAACGACAATATCTGGCGGGCTATCAGTTCCGCCTCCTGCGGCGCCACCGACGACCGCTCCGCCGCGCCGTCTTCCTCGTCGCCGCCCGCGGCATCGTCCGCCGGCGGCTGCGCACCCTTCGGCGCCAGAATCAGCGACACGCTCCCCGCCACCGGCACGTTGCGCCTGCACACAAGGTCGCGATACTCCGGATCGAAGGGCTCGCTGAGCGCGCCCATCCAGCCGTTCATCAGCCGGTTCACGAAAGCCGTTGGCTCGGCCGCCGCACGGAAGTTTTCGTCCATCTCCACGCGGCCGTTTTCACAGATGAAGCCGGCCTTCACCTTGCCGAAAACCTGGATTTCCGCCTCGCGAAAGCCGTAGATCGACTGCTTGGGATCACCCACGATAAAAAGCTTGCCCACCGGCAAAACGCCATTGGCATCCTGCACCACGTGCCGCACGAGCTCCCACTGCTGGTGGTTCGTATCCTGAAACTCGTCGACCAGCACGGTTGCAAACCGCTCGTGTATTTCGCTGCGGATGCCTGCGCGGCCGTCGCGCAGCAGCTCGAGTGCCCGCCGCTGGAGGTCGTCGAAATCGAGCCGCCGCCCGTGGCCCTTATACTCTTCGTAGATATCGCGTGCCCGCAGAAACATCGCCGACAGAGCCTTCAGCAGCGGCACCGAATTCCAGTCCACCTCGCCCACAACTAGGCCGCGCAGCCTTATCGCCGACTCCCGGATCTCCTTCAGCAACCCCTTGCACTCGTCAAAGCCGCCCCACGAGCTTCTTCCGCCAAGGCGCAGGTCGATCTCGCACAAGCCGTTCACTACCTCGGCGAGCGTTTCGTATTCCGGCTGCTCCAGGCCCGCGCGAATCACCGCCAGGGCGTGCAGCCTCATCTGCTCAATCTTGCTGCTGCTGTTGGGGCATTCGAGCGCCGCAAGCTTCGAGGCGATCTCGTTGGAAAACAAAGCCAGCGCCTGCGCCATCCACAGGTCCCTCACCTTTCCCTGCATGTCGGCCTTGATCTCCTCGTCGGAGGTGTCGCGGTAAAATCGCGCCCAAGCGATAGCGCCGGCCTCGGCCTTTTCAAACAGCAACGCAATGCTGCTGCTGGTGCTTCTGCGGCCCCACGCGCGCAGCAGCGTGGTAACGTCGGCGACTGTGGACGGTTCCTCGCCGCTGCGCTGCAAGGCTTCCTCCGCCGCCTGCCTCCTCAGCCGCCGGGCCTGCGTCTCGTCAAGCATCTCGAACAGCGGGTCCACCCCAGCCTCTACAGGATGCTCGCGCAGGATCGACAAACAGAACGAATGGATCGTGGAGATGGCCGCGTGGTCAAACGTCTCCAGCACCGAGCGCCAGCGCTCCACGTCCTTGCCTTGCGCGAGTTTCTCCTCGACTTCCTCGCGCACGCGCTGTTTCATCTCGGCGGCCGCCTTCTCGGTGAAGGTGATCGCCAGCACGTTGCGCACTCCTATGTTGCAGTTGTACTCCAGCGCGGCCAGATAGCGGTTCACCAGCACGCTGGTCTTGCCCGAGCCTGCCCCCGCGGTAACCGCCATGCTCAGCGAAAGGTCGAGCGCGCGTTTCTGGGCTTCCGTGGGTTGGAAATCAGCCATTAGCCGCCTCCTTTGCCATCCGCGCGGCCTTCGATTCATCCCGGCGGCACATGCCGCGGGCGATGCAATACCCGCAGCCTGCATCCGCCGAGGGCAGCGTGGACGGATTGAAAACGCCCTCCCTGATGCTCGCGGCATACGTGACGATCTTGTCGCGGCAGCCGCCCAGTATCTCCGCCAGTTCGTCGTCGGCGTACAGCCCGGCCGACTTCTTCGCGCTCAGGCCGCAATGCTGCTTCAGCAGTTTTTCATCTCCAAAATAGGATACCTTGCCGAAATCGTCGGGATTGTCTTTCAGGCAGTAATACGCGCCGCCCGCCGCCGTGAATTTGCCCGACTGCTGCAGCGCCATCATATACACCGGAATTTGCAGGCTCAGGTGCCGCGTAATCTGCGAGAAATGCGGCGGCGAACCCGATTTGTAATCCACCACCAGCGCCGGCTGCCCGGCCGCGTCTGCCACCTCGATCCTGTCAATCCTCCCTGAAAGCCGCACGGCCTCGCCGTTCGCGCCCAGCACAAGCTCAGGCAGCACCAGCTCGCCATCGCATTCCTCGCCCGGCCGCGCAAAACCGAAAGTCACCTCGAAAAACCTCGGCCTGCAATCCGACTTGTCGTTCATGTCCGCATCTATCAGCAGCTCCAGCACGCCGCGCCGCCCGCGGCCGGGCCCGCCCGCGATCCGCTCGCGCTCGATCTCCCAAAACAAGCCCTCATACGGCAGCCGCTCAAACTCGCCGCTCGCGATCGATCTCAGGTGCGCCAGCGCCTTCTCCCGATCGTCCTCCTCGTGCAGATACGCCCGCCCCCGCCGGCGCCGCTCCATGTAAAACCGGTTCAAAATCCTGTGGATCACCCCGCCGCGCTCCAAGGCGTCTATCTCTTCCTCCGGCTCCTCCAGCTCCACCAGCTTTGCCACCTCTTCGGCAAAAAAGCGGAACGGGCAACGCGCGTATTTCTCCAGCTTGCTCACGGTAAACGATCGCTTCTGATACCTCTGTGCGATTTGCCGTTTGATAGCCGGATTTGAAAGCGCCCCCTCGAATCGCGACCACGCCTCGCCGCCGCGGCGCATCTCCTCGATCGCCAGGCTCCGCAGCATCGCCGGCAGCGAGTCGTCCGCGCCGTGTGCGCAAAGCTCGATCGCACGGCGCGCCCGGCCCTCGTCGCGCCCGCTCAGCCCCCTGCCAATGCTATGCTGCAGGCTCTTCGGCGAGAAAATCACCTCCGCCTTCGGATGCTGCTCATTGCGCGCCCACGGGCAAACACGCCCCAGCTCGGTCACAAAAAGCGACCGCAGCAGCATTGCACCACCATCCGATTTCGGATAGCTGAGCACTATGCTCTTTGCGGGCGCCGCCAGCACCCCCGCAAACAAATACCGCTCGATCTCCAGGTTGCCCGGAGTCGTCTTGAATACCAGCTCATGCCGCCGCCGGCCCGAATAGAAAATCCGCGGCGGCTCCTGCGCCGGAAACTCGCCGTCTACCAGCCCGCCCAGAAACACCACGTCATACTCGCCCCCGCGCACCTCGTCGGCCGCCAGCACCTGCACGCCGTGATCCACCTCGCGGCGCACGTCAAACATCTGCCCGCCCAACCCCGCCTCGATCATCTCGGCATACTCGGCAAACTCGAACGCCCCGCGCGCCGAGAATCCCGCCGCAAACATCAAACCGTCCAGCAGCTTCTGGAAGCGGTCGAGCGCGCGGTAATCCCTCTCCAGAATCTCCTCGTCCACCGCGCTGTCGTGGCAGAAGAAAATCCCGCGTGCGATCCCAAAGCGTTTCACTATGCGGTAGAAAACCTCGCCGAATTTCCGCGGCTCCATCGCGCCGCCAAGCTGCGCCGCCTCGGCCAGCGCCAGCTCCACGCCCACGCACTGCTCGCGCAGCTTCGCCAGCTTCGCCTGCGCCCGCTCGACTTTTTCCGGCTCGTCGGCCGCCGGCGCCGCCAGTTTGCTCTCAAGCACGCGGATGGAATTCTGCAGCTTCTGCGTCCACGAATTCCGGCCGCGGAAAATCCGCGCCACCCGCGCCTCCGTATCCAGAAAATCGCCGTCAAGCATCCGCGCGTTGCCTTGGTATTCAAAACTGAACCGCACGTACGGCGAGCGCAAAAACCGCAGCACCGACTGCCGGCTGAAATCCTCGTCAATCACATCCAGCATCGCCATCAACGTGGCCACCACCGGCGACTCACGCAGCGGCCGCCCGCGCGAGCAGTTAAACGCGATCCCGCACGCGCCAAACACCTCGCGCACGACAGGCGCATACGTATCGACATTCTTGAAAGCCACTGCCACGCGATTCGCATTGAACCCGTCCGACCGTGCCAGGTGCTTGATCTCGGCCGCAATCGCCTCCACCTCGGCCAGCCGGTCGCGGCACTCGAATATCCGCACCGGTGCATCGGCCGCGGGAGCAGGCGCCGCGTCTGCGTCAAACAGCCTCCGCACCAGAATCTCCGCCGGCGAACCGGGCGCCGGGACCACCTCCGTTCGCTCGGCACCGGCGCAAAAATCCTTCACGAAATCCTCGGCCGCCGCATGCGACCGCGCCCCCGGCTGGTAATCCAGCCGCAGCCACACGTTTGGCGCCTGCCGGATCAGCTTGTGAAGCACTCGACCCTCGGCGAGCGTCACATCGAAGAAGCCGTCGAATATCAGCAGATCGATGCCCGAAAGCTCCCCGGCCAGGCTGCTCCGCCTGTCAAGCTCATCGAGCACCAGCCAAAACATGCCATCGGTATCGATCAGCCGGTGCTCGGCCAGCACCTCCTGGTAACGGCGGTAGATACTCACAAGCTCCAGGCTCTTGCGGGAGGGCGGCCGCTCCACTCCATTGATGCGGCTTTCGAGCGTATCGGGATCGATCAGGTTTTGCTTGAGGTCGGAGATGAAACCGGCCAGCTTGGTCACGAGGCCCGGAAACGGCCTGCCCTGCCGGCTGAAATGCGAGAGCTGCGTATTGGCGTCCGAAACGATCTCCTCGATCAGGATAGCCTTCACCGGCTGCGAGATCGGCACGCCGGCGCCGCCCATTCGGCGATGGAGCAGCTCGACCAGCGAATGGAAGGTGAGCAGATGCGGGCGGAAGAAACCCTGCGGGCGCGCGGCGAGCAGTTTCTTTTCCACGGCCTGCGCGCGCCGTGCGGTAGGCACCACGTAAACAAACGACTGCTCCGGGCCGCAAAGCCGCCGCACGCACTCGTCGAGCAGCTCGCGCCCCGCAGCGGCCGACGATCCATAAAAGAACCTGAGCATAGGTGTGTTCCTCAAAACGTAGCACAGCCCCATGTAGCACAGCCCCGTGTCCGCACGGGCGCCCTCGGCTGTGTCTTCTCATGTAGCACAGCCCCGTGTCCGCACGGGCGCCCTCGGCTGTGTCTTATTCTCCTATCTCTCTATTGCGGCGCTTGCGGGAGCTCCATCCCTTCCCTCCAATACCACCGCCATTGTTCCCCTGCTGCCACCAAACCCTTCCGAACCGGATTATTCGATATATAATCAATCTTGGCAGAAGTACTTTCCGAAGATCGGAGGACATGGTCAAAAGATTCGTCCTGCCACACTTTCCCCTTGCGCGACAAAGCGCTGTTTATCGAATGGCTCGATGCTCCCTTGATACCACTCATGATCTCCGACAACCCATAAATGCGCCCTGAGTTGTCCCTGTGAAGCTTCAGTATCATGTGAACATGGTCAGGCATGACAACAATAGCATGCAAAGTATATTTGCGGCCGTGCTCGTGCAGGCAGTGCTTGATCACCAAGTCCCGCACAGATTCGGGCAGTACCCATCGGTTGCGAGTGCAGAAGGTGACATAGACCCGTCCTTCGAAGCTTTGGATGTGCGGGAGGTTTCGCCTGTAATGCATCCTGCAGGGTTTAGCCGGAGGCAATGAAGAGTTCCCAGCCGGGGGCGGCTGGGCTACATTCCCAGCCGGGGGCGGCTGGGCTACATGCGGATGTTTTCTCTGAGCGTCCATCTCAAAGCTCCCGCCTCACTTGGGGTGCCCCTGTTCCATTGTGCGATCAGCATGCCCGCGTATCGTCTTTGCCGCCTCAATCCCGCTGCTTGACGATCCACTCGGCCAGCTTGTCGGGGTCGTGGCGCAGCAGGTCCTGCTTCTCCCAGAGCACGCGCTTGTTGTCGAGGTCTTCAACGAGATCGGCGCGCACGATCTCCACGCCCAACTCGTCCACGTCGCCCGGCGGCACCAGTTGGGCGCCTTCCTTGCCATAGCGGTCGAGGATGGCCTGCGACGGCAACGTGCTGTTCAGCAGCACGCAATCCAGCCCGCTGCCGCCCAGGTATTTGATGATTGCCCGCACGTGATCGGCGGCATCGAAGCCGTCGGTCTGGCCGGGCTGAGTAACGATGTTGCAGATGTAGATCTTCTTTGCCTTCGAGCGGCGGATGGCGCCGGCGATGTCGCGCACCAGCAGGTTTGATATCACGCTCGTGAAGAGGCTGCCGGGCCCGAGCACTATGATGTCGGCCCGCCGGATTTCCTCCACCGCCTCTTTCGCGCCCGGCACGTCCGGGTCCTTGAGGTACACTTCCTTGATCCGCGGCTTGCCCACCGTGCGGACGTTGAACTCCTGCTCGTAGGTTTTTCCGTCTTCTGTGGTGGCGCAGATGTGGGTGTCGCTGAAGGTGGACGGCAGCACGCGGCCGCGGATTGCCAGGATTTCGCTGGCTTGCTCGAGGGCGAGCTCGAAGCTGCCGGTGATCTTGGTGAGCGCGGCGATGAAGAGGTTGCCGAAGCTCATCCCTTCGAGCTTGCCCACGTCGAAGCGGTACTGGAAGAGGTTGTGCAGCAGCTTTTCCGACCGCGACAGCGCCACGAGGCAGTTGCGGATGTCGCCCGGCGGCAGCACGCCGAGGTCGTTGCGGATCATTCCCGAGCTGCGGCCCGAGTCGGTTACGGTAACGATCGCGGTGAGGTTGTCGGTGTATTTTTTCAGGCCGTTCAGCACCATTGGCAGGCCGGTGCCGCCGCCCACGGCCACCACGCGCAGGCCGGCTGTGGCGCGTTTCTTGCCGGCTATGTGCAGCGTGCGCGGCAATTCATTCAGGTGTTTCACGCGGTAGTCGGGGATTTCGATGTCGGTCTTGGGCGTGAGGTCTTTGGCCCGCCCGTGGTAAAACTGGACGGTGGTCATGCCCAGGATGTTTCCCACCTTCACCTCGGCGTAGATGCGATCGCCCACCACCGCCGTCTCTTCGGGCGAGATGTTGTGCTTGGTCATCAGTTGTGAATAGCACTCGTCGAGCGGCAGGCCCTTGTCGGCATCGTTGACCACGATCTCGTCAAACGCGCTTTCGAGGCCGAGTTTCTGGATCTTCTTCCATTGCCTGCTGTAAACGCCGGTGGTCACGAGGAACACGCGGTAGCCGTCGGCGCGCAGATCGGCCAGCACGTCGGGCACGCAGGGGAAGGGCTGGATATTTTCAACGTCGTCGGAGTTGTAGGCCGACAATGCCACGTGCACGATCGAGCGGGGGCAGCCGAAGCGCTCGGCGATGCGCTCGAAGACGTCAAACTTCGGGCCGAACGATTCTTCGAGTTCCACCTGCGTCTGATAGGCTTCCTCCTCGGTGCAGGGCAGGCCGGCGCGAACCATCGCGGCGGCGGCGCGGCGGCGGGCGCTCTCCACCAGTTGCCCCGAGCAATCGTAAAGCGTGTCGTCCAGGTCGAAAATGACGGCGCGTATTGCTGGCATATTCTGCTCCTGCCTGATGCCTGAATCAAGAACCAGAAATGATTATATGTTCGACACGCGCCGAGTCAAGATTAAAAAGAGCCGGCACAGCGGAAGGAAGCAGGCCCGTTCGCCATCTTCGGGCGCCGCACCGAATGCGGCTAAGCTGTTGACACCGCATGCCGGCCTGCTATAATGTAACACTACAGGGATGAATAACGCACACCGGCTGACCGGAGTACAAGCCATGCAGCCCAAACCACGCAAGCTGTTGCCGCACCTGCTGATCATAGCTTTTTTCGTATTCGCCATTCTGAAGCCCGCCATCACCTCGTTGCCGGCCGACACTCTGAAGCTCGTGAAAGAGGACGACAAGCTTTCCGACAAGAAACCGCAATTCCACGAGGAGCTGACCGACGCCAGAGGCCTGAACAAGAGCGCCGCCGTAATCAAGCTCGATACGGTAACGAACAAGAAGGCCGAAGAATGGCTGTCCGAGTTGCGGCCTACATTTCGCGAGGCGATCAGGCAGGCGGCGGCAAAGGGTGCAAAACCTCTACCTTCGATCGAGCTCGCGAAAGCCAAGGCAAAGTACTTTGACGATCGTCTTTACGGCGCCATCGATGTGGCCATGCTCGAAAAGCCTCTTGTCGGTGATGAAAGCCTGCCGCAGCTACTGTTGCGGATCGGCGAGAAGCTGCCGGTGAACAGCTCCGCTCGGGCGTATCTGGCCGCGGGCCTCAGCCTTGCCGGCGTGAACCTCGACTGCGACAGAGCGCGGAAAGAACGGTTTCTATCGCATTTCAACGGAAGCGTGCTGGGCGGTGTGATTTCTTTTTACGAAAAGACACCAAGGCTCACGCAGGCATTCAAGCTCCTGCGGTTCTTCCAGATGGAGTTCAAGCGCGAGGAATTCGTGGACGAGCTGGCGTGTGTGCTGGCCGCCGATCCCGCTCTGGCAGATCACCTTCGCAAGGTAAACTACCTCTACTGCAAACTCACAAATCCCCTTCACGTGCTCGCCGTGTCCGATCTCGTGGAAGGCAGCGGCATCACAGAAAAATCCCTGGAGAAACTGGCAGCGCTCAGGAATCTGCCGCACAGACCTATCGGCCGCACTATCGCGCTGCTGCCGCCGTCGCGCAGCCATGAAACAGAGCTCTTCGAGAAGGTTTTTCCCCGCGCTGCACCCCGCGAAGGAAAGCTGATGCAGACGCTCGTGCAGCACATATCGGATGGAAAGCTGGACCTGAAGCCCAAGCCCGACAGCGGCTGGTACGACCATCAGTGCTATGCGCTCGAAACGCTTCTCGTCCCGAACCGGGGCCCCGAGCGCGACAAGTTGCTAATGACCGGCAGCTACAAAGCGCGGCTCGTCCAAGCCTTCGAGGCTACGCTCATCGCCACACGAGAGACGCACGCCCGACAGGTGGCCGTGCCTTTCACGTGTTCGGCTCCGGCACCGCCACCCGAAAGGCCAAGCCCCGGCCCCGAACTGCGCATCGAGCCGGCGCCCACCTTCTACCTGCGCACCGCCCGCTCATACGCCTTCCTCAAGGCCGCCCTGCTTGAGGCCGTTGGCCATGAAATGCTTTCGGCTCTCGACGACCCGTCTACGGACAACGCCGCCCCCGTGGACTGGATCACGCGAATGGATGAAATGCACCGGCTCTTCATCGGCCTGCATCTGCTGACCAACCGCGACATCGGGCTGAAGCCCGACCTTGCCGACGACGAGAAACCGCTGGCCGAAGGTGCCCTCGCCGCCGCTGAGACGTGGCTGGCCGGCATCGAAAACGACCCGTGCCTGGATGAAGACGTGCGAGTGGCCGTGCCGATCATGTTTGACCAAGGCGTGACGGTGCTCTGGGTTACGCTCGGGGTGGAGCTTGTGCCGCTGGAAACCAGCTATGCCAAAGGCCCATCGGTCAGATGGCAAGGACAATGGACGGAAATGATTGCGAAACCCCGCGACGCAAGCTATTACCTGCTGCCTGTGGTGAGCTCCGCCGAAGTGCAAACCAAAGGAGGCGTGCTGAGCCGCAGCGAATTGCGCAACCTGTGCGATAAGATGAAGACCAAGGAGAAGATTCTCAATTCCATCAGACTCCTGCGAGCCACCAGGAGATGACGGCTCGTTCGCCTTCACCCAGGCAGGCGGCCTCGGCGCCCCGGATTCTAGCCCTTGGCCCTTGGACCAGGGGCGGTGTTTCGCATTGCCCTTCCCATGGGGGTTCCAAAGGATGTTTGTGATGCCACTGCACCGGGCTGCATCTCCGGCCTATTCATCCAGCCAGAGGATGTTCGTAACACCGCGAGGGTAGATGCAGCCGCCGCCCGACGTCTTGCCTTCAAGAATCTGATCGATCACGGCATACGGGGCCGAGCCAACGCGCCACCAGTCGGCGTGGGCGCGGTCGTGCTTGATCTCTTCCTCGCCAAAGTCGAATCCCAGAATCTTCCGGGCTACGTGCTGGCAGAGGAATATCTTGCTCTGCCACGAGTTGATGCTGGTAGACGACATCTTCCAGCCGTTGTCGGCGAAGAGGCACACGCCCGGTTTGAGGATATTCTGGAAGTGCAGGCGGAGGGTTTCGATCATCTTCTTGTGCGGCTCGCGCTTGCGCAGGTCGGCCAGCAGGCCCAGCCGCTCGGGGAAGAGCAGCCCCTCGATGGCCGGGATGGTGGCCGATGCGTTTCCCGCCTCGAAGACCGCCGGGATGTAGCCGAGCTTTGCGTCGTATTTCGATGCGATGGTCTTTGCGGCCAGCTCGGCGGAATGCGCGGCCGATTTTGCGTCGCCGTCGTAGCCCATCCTCGAAAGCACCATCTCGAGGGCAACGTATGCCGCCCACGACTTCACCGCGAGGTAGAGGTTGTTGCGGGCCTGCCCCAGGCTCACGTCGAGCGAGTCGTATGTGGTGATCTCGGATTCGTGGCCGCAGCGCGACGAGTCGAAGCTCATCACGCCGGTTCGCCTCGCGGGGTCGGGATTGTCGCGGTTTTGCAGCGACGCCAGGCACTCGCGAAAGACGCCGATCCGCCGCGTCAACCAGTCGCTGTCCTTCGTGCCGTGATAGTAGTCGGCCCCGGCCAGCACCCAGTTCACCAGCTCTTCGTGCGTCATCTGCGAAAAGCAGCCAGGCTGGTTTTTTACCTCGTACGATGAATAGCCGTCGGGGGTTAGAACGTTGTTCACGCCCATATCGTGCGTGAACGAAATCCCGCCCGGAAGCTGCACGTCGGGGGCGTTGGGGGAGTGCACGGTGTCGTGATACGAGTAGTGCTGATAAAAATGCTCCAGCTCGTTCCGCACGGTCCACGGGTTCAGCCGCATCTCGAAGAACAACTGGTCGACCATCAGGTCGAACGTGTTGAGCATCATGTAAGAGCCTTCGTTCACCAGCCACACGGGCGAGCGGCCCTCGGCCAGGAGCTGCGTGTTTCCGAAGTATGAATGGACGGCGTGCGCGATGAGGAAGCGCTGCTCGTCGTTGAGCTTTGCGGCGCGGAGCTCGGCGTCGGCGCGCTTGCACTCGCGGACCACGCGGTCGCGGTCGAGCAGGTCTTCGCGCAGCACGTGCTCCAGCGAGCCGAAAAGCTGTGTGTACATGTAAACGGTATCGCGGCCGAACGTGGCCCGGCCCTCGTGATAGAAGCCGAGGGCGATGTCGAGCGTCACCTTTTTCCGCGCCGGCACGTCGGCGATGATGCCGGCGGTTGCGGCCAGCCATATCTGCAGCGGCTCGGGCCGCTGAAAGGGTTCGGTTGCGCGCCAATCGCAGAAGGCGCGCACGCGCGTGCCCGTGTTGCTGCCGGCGGCAAATCCGTAGCCGTCGGCCGAGGCCGCGCCCACCAGGTCGGTGCTTTTCAGCGCCATGAATCGCGGCCAGCCGCCCACCGCAAAGAATGCCTTCAGCGGGTCGCGCGATTTCGAGTTGTCAACCGTCAGCCGCATCGCCACCGACGGCCTGAGCGCCCGGCTCAGCTCGTCGAACGAAGCCTTCTCGGGGTCGGGCACCTGCACGAGCGGCGTAAAGATTTCCAACTTCAGGATGTCGGTCTTCCACGAATCGGTCGCGATGCCGTATGCGCGTTTGATCTCGCGCTCGGTGTATGCCTGCATGCGGATGCTCGGGCGAGCGCCCTCGGCCGATTGGGTAAACGCCTCGGCCTCTCGCGGATACGCGTTTTCGTAGAATGGCAGGCACTTGGCCGCGCCGTCGCGATACGTGCCGATGAAAACGTCCTGCCGCGGAATGCCCGCAACGCCGATGCCGAAGCCGCCCTTTGCGGAAAACTTGCCGATGGTGAATTGCGCCTGCGCCCCCGCCGGGCTGTGCTGTGCGTGGTAATCTATCGTGGCCATGGCCGTCCTTTCCCGAGATGATCCCGATGTCCGTAAAACGTTCACGCCGATATGATATGCATCGTGCAGAAGAAGGTCAAGAGGGTTTTGCGGCTCGATCATTCGCCGCCGTTTTGCGCGCCGATACCGCGCGTGCCAGCAGCTCGGCCGCCGCGTGTCCGGCCGGAACCAACAGCACGGGCATCAACGGCGCACGATAGCGCGTGACCGCCATATACAGGCACGACACGGCCGTGATGCAGCCGATCAGCAGGTAAAACAGCAGCAGCTCGCGCCGGCGCCGCCAAGTTATCGCCAGCCCCCACGCCGCCAGCAATGCCAGCGGCACGAACGACACCCCGCCGATGAGCGCGGCTCGCAAGCCCACCTCGTCCGCGTGCGGCCACGGCCGCCACAGCCGCACGAATTTCGCGCCGCACAGCCGGATGAACTGCCCGGGGTTGGCGCGGATCCACTCGAAGCCCATCCTGTAAAACAGCCGGTCCGCCTGCACCTCGCTCAGCCCGGCAAACGCCCGCATGTCGGCCGGCAGATAGCATTCGCCGCCGCCCGTGGCCGCGGGGTTGTTCGTCAGCCAAAACGTGTAGCCGCCCTCGGTGGTCGCCGGCACGAAGGCGCCGAACTCGCGGTAGTTGCGGATCACCCACGGCGCCATCGCAATCGTTGCGGCGGCCGCGATCACCGCACATCGCACGGCCGCCGTGCGTTTCTCTTTCATCGAAATCAGCACCGAAAGCACAGCCGCCGGCACAAACGGCAGCAACGCAGAGCGCGCGAGCACCGCCAGCCCCAGGCACAGCCCGCCCGCCGCCCACCACGGCAGCCCCGCGTCTCGCCGCCGCGCAGCAAACAGCAGATACACGGCCGACGTGAGCATGAAGATGTGAAGAGTTTCGGTGGTGAGCGTGCCGCAGTAGTAAATCAATTGCGGAAAGAGTGCGGCGCCCGCGCCCGCCATGATGGCCGCCCGCCGCCCGAAGGCCTCCTTGCCCAGCGAATAGACCAGCCCGCACGTGAGCGCGCCCAGCAGGCATTGAAAAACCCGCGGCATCGCGAATCCGCCGCCGAAGACCGCGCGCACCCCCGCGAGAAAGAACGGGAACAGCACGGGCCGCGACGCCTTCGACCGCTCGAACGCCACCGGGCGCTCCGGAGCCTTGTCGAAATGATCCTCCGCCTCGTACTTGCCCTCGGTGATCAGCCGCGTGGCGATCCTGTCGTACAGCCGCTCGTCGGGCCCGTGATAGCCCGCGGGCGCGATGGCAAGCGCATAAACGAGCCGCAGCACCAGGGCTAGGCAAACCACCGCCCAAATCGCGCGGTCAGCCTGCGATTGCGGCGGCTGCGATTGCTTCTTCATAGACTTTTTCATATTGCTCGGCGATGGCGTCCCAGGAAAATTGTTCGGCGTAACGCCGGCAGCGCTCGGAGAGGGTGTCGCGGTCGGGCCGCCGAAGGAGCTTCACTACGGCATCGGCGATTTCGCGCGGGCCCGTTCCGGCGGTCACAAGCCCTCGATCCACCGGGCCGGCCACTTCGGGCGAGGCGCCGGCCGGCGTAACGATCGCCGGCGTGCCGCACGCAAACGCCTCCAGCGTAACCAGCCCGAATCCCTCGAGCGCGCGCGTGGGCAGCACAAATGCATCGGCCGCGCGGTAATACACCGGCAAATGCTGCTCGTCGATGTAGCCGCACAGCCGCACGCAATCCGACAGCCCGCTCTCGGCCACCTGCCGGTCGATCTCGTCCTTCAGCGCGCCGCGGCCGCCGATCAGCAGCAGGCAATCGGGAAACTCGCGGCGGATAGCCGGCATCGCGTCGACCAGGCTGTTGATCCCCATTCGCGGCTCGAGCCGGCGCACGGTCAGCAGCACGGGCGCGTCCGGCGGCAGGCCCAGTTGCTCGCGTGCCTGAGCCTTCGGCAAGGCGTTGCTGAAAAACTCGAGATCGATCCCGCCCGGCACCTTCGACAGCTTGTGCACCGCGCGCGGATAATACATCTCCACCTGCTTGCGCACGTCTTCGCTGAAAACCACTACGCGGCTGCACCTGCTCAGTGTGTGATACTCCATCCTCCTCAGCAGCGTGGCCGCCAGCTTCTGCCCGCCGGTCAGCCCGCCGCGCAGCGTGTAGCCCTGCACGCGGTCGAGATACTCCAGAAAATACGCGATGCACAGCGTTTGCACCAGGGGCTTGCCGGGCGGCGCAAAGAGCGACGCGGCAAACGCCGACGCCGGATGATGCACGTGAATGAGATCGAACTCGCCGCCGATCTCGCGCAGCTTGCGGCGCACGGCCGTTATCGTGCCCCAGTAAAACGGCAGCGTCCGCTCGCCCTTCACGTCGTGTCGAAGCACGCGAATGCCGTTCAGCTCCTCCTCGGCGGGCAGCTCGGGCCGCAGGCGCTGCGTGAGCACCGCCACCGAATGCCCCCTGAGCGCTAGCGCGCGGTTCAGCTCGTAAACGAACCTGAAGCTGCCGCCCTCGGCGTCCGGATGCATCCAGCCGGCAACGGTGAGTATCTTTAGTCTCATGCTCGGCCACCTGCGATCAGCCTGTAAACGTCGCTCACGATTTTTGCGTGGGCGTCGGCGGTGAAACGAGCCGCCGTCTTGCGGCCCTCTTCGGCCAGGCGCTTCGCCAGTTGCCTGTTTTCCAGCAGCCTCACTATTGCAAGGCCCAGCGCACCGGCGGCATTCGGCGGCACCACCAGCCCGTTCACTTCGTTTGTTACCAGCTCGGGCAGGCCGCCGGCCGACGATACCACCACGGGCACGCCCAGCGCCATCGCCTCGAGCGCCACCAGCCCCAGCCCCTCGCGCCGCGAAGGCACCGCCAGCACCGTCAGGTCCTTCATCACCGCCGGCGCATCATGGCGATAACCGGTGAAGATCGTCTTATCCGCCACGCTTAGCTTGCCGGCCAACTGCTTGATCTCGTCTGCGTACGCCGAATCGGCCTCGAGCGCCTCGCGGCTGCCCGCCACCGGCGCGCCCACCACCACAAAACGCACCTTGGGCTCGAGCTTCGACACGATCACCGCGGCCTTCAGAAACTCGTCCTGCCCCTTGATCCGCGTTATGCGCCCCACGATCCCCACCAGCGGCACATCCGGCGGAATATCGTATTCCTGGCGAATCGAAGGCCGTTGCGATTGCTCGACCAGCGCCGGAGCGTCCACCCCCTCGCACGCCACAAATACCTTCTGCGTATACTTCGGAAAAAACTTCCTGAACGGAGCCGCGTTCGAGTCCGAGCAGAAAACCAGCGCATCGCTATGCTTCACCAGAAACGCACCCACGCGGCCCAGCCGCTGCACCGGGCTGCGCACGTGCCACACGCTCTTGCTGCCCGTGAGCATCGCCGGCACCACCGCGTGAAACACAACCGTATTGTCGTTGGCGTGGATGATCCGGATGCTTTTCTCGCGAACCACCCGCCTCACTTTTCCGGCGCCCGCGATCAGCCGCCTTATGCTCCTCAATATCGAAAACGGATTATAGCTGCGCACGATCGGCTCGAGCGCCGAAACCTCCACATCCACGCCCAGCCCGCGCAATGCGTCTGCAAAATCTCCGTCCGAACCCAGCAGCGCATACGGCGCCACCGCCGAGCGGTCCAGCCGGCGGATCAGCGACAGCAGGCTGTATGCCGCACCGCCCATCCTGCCGCCCGTGTCCGAAAGATACAGCACGCGGATCGCTTCCCTCATTGCACCTCCTTCGTCAGGCGGGCCTCGCGAGACCACAACACCACCGCCGCGCACTGCTCACAGAAAAGCAGCACGGCATAGAAGAGCACAACGAAGAAGATCGGTC
>Ga0307379_10004771_pt1 | contig 19203 bp, 16 predicted proteins | sample UN2MG_FD_202237 | JGI IMG/M metagenome (GOLD analysis project Ga0307379, IMG submission 202237) | Soil microbial communities from Risofladan, Vaasa, Finland - UN-2 | ecosystem: Environmental > Terrestrial > Soil > Coastal area > Acid sulfate soil | place: Finland: Risofladan, Vaasa | collected... | reverse complement strand
AAAACCAACAGGGAAAAAACACATTGTTGATTCATGGAATCCCGGAGACACTCCAAAAATGTCTTTACCTCCATGTCATGTTTTATATCAGGCAACTGCTAATGAAGAAGGCGAGTTAGAATTGCAACTTTACCAGAGAAGTTGTGATCAATTTCTGGGTGTTCCTTTTAATATAGCCAGTTATGCTGCTCTTACCCGGGTAATTGCTCAGGAAGCAGAGATGGTTCCAAAAACATTTATCCATACTTTTGGAGATTCACATTTTTATGCCAGTATTGGGAAGAGAACTCAATGGCACAGAGATAATTTCAAGGAACTACAAAAAAGAATAAGAAATGTTTCTGCAAGAGAAGAATATTTAGAAGTTGTTGACTGGATTAATAAAAATGCTCCTGGTGACGGCAATGAAGAAAAATATGATCATGTAACTGCAATTCTTGAACAAATGTCAAGAGAACCCAGACCTTTACCTAAATTACACATTACAAAAAAACCCTTTGATCAACTGACTATTGATGATTTTGTTGTAGAAGATTATAATCCTCATCCTCCGATCAGAAGGAGTATGGCTGTTTAGCCAGCAACCTTAAAATAATATTTCTGTCAAAAAAAAGGCATAGGCATCAACGGATAGTGGATTATAAGATCAACCGGGCACAACACTGTGTAAAAGTAATTTACTCATTAGCATGTCGATATGTAGGTGCCGGGCCGTTAGCTTTAACTGAACATGCCTGTCACTTAGATAGTTACCTTAGTGACCTCCGTAGATAATACTAAAATCCTGTCTTGTGGCACATTCTACTCAATTAAGTATTAACTTTGTTATAAAATAGATTGATATGGATATTCAGACTAGAAAAATAAACTTCGTTCAAGAATTTTTGCGACTAAGAAATATCAAACTGATTGAAAAACTCGAGAAAATCCTCCTTGAAGATAAAGCTAAGGATTATGAAGCTAATCTTAAGCCAATTAACATTGACAACTTCAATAAGATGATCGATAAATCTATTGAAGATGCTAAACTGGGGAATGTAGTCAATGCTCATGAGTTAAAAGAATCAGTCAAAAAATGGAAATAGCCTTTAAGATTCTTTGGACTGATTTCGCTATTAATCAACTTAAAGACATCTTTGATTATCATTTGGTTAAAGCAAGTTCTAATGTGGCGCAAAGACTAGTCCGGAAAATCATTGATGCCACAATAATTCTTGAAAATAATCCAAAATCTGGCAGAAAAGAGAATTTACTTGCTGACCGTCCTCAGGAATTTCGATTTATAATTATGAAAAACTACAAGATAATATACTGGATTGACTTTGAATTCAACATCATAAATGTATCAATGGTCTTTGATACCAGACAAAATCCTGTCAAAATTGAAAAAGTGCTATAAAAGTGAAAGACTAAAGGGATTCTTAATCTAACAGAAATCTGAAAATACTTAAGAGTTCATTTTCTAATTTTAACAAACTGCTAAAGTTAACACGGACAATGCTAAAGTAAATAATTGCGGCGACCGGCTTGCGGTTCGCGGCGACCGGCAATTATCCGGGCAGCGAAGCCCGGCGAAGCCAAATCCAAGCTTTTTTGCTAACTTGGTTTGTTCAATTTATTCTGGCAAAGGATTATCTTGTTTATGGATTCTCAGACTTGATTTTAAGATAATTCCATTAAACCTTAATATTTATTTACGAACTCGCTTTACTTCTAATGCTAAGCAGTTGCATACCCGGACTTTATAATAATGGCGCAATTCTAGTATTAATTACCTTTGTTGCAGATGTGGAAGTTCTTTGATGCAAACAGTTAGCAGGATGCAGACATTGACTAATTAACAATAAAACATAAAAGAAATGAAATACCTCTTAAAAACAATCATCCGGAATTTCTCCCGGCGACCTGTCACCAATCTGATTATTTTATTGGGTCTGACCGTAAGTCTGACATTGGTAATCATTCTGTCTCTCTATTGTTTCAGCGAACTTACGACGGACAACTATCATGAGAACGGAGATAGAGTCTATTTATACAGATTGGAAGACAGAGTCTATACTCCGGGTGTCCTTAAGGACCACATTGATGTAAAAATTCCGGGGATTGAATCAATTGTAAGGATTGGCGGAAGCTGGGAACCTCCAGTATTGCAGGTTGAAAACAAAGAACCCATCATATCGGACCTGATTTTTGCAGATGAAAATTTCTTCAAACTTTTTACTTACAATTTCATTGAAGGAAATGCTGAAACTGCTCTTAAAGAACCAATGACGATTGTGATCACAAAAACATTGTCGCATAAGTTTTTCGGAAGCGAAGCGGCTATGGGTAAAACCATTAAGCTTAACAACGATAAGAACCTTACAATAAGTGCAGTTATTGAAGAGCCGAATGCTAATTCCTGCCTTAACATAAGTGCAATTACAAATATTAGCACAAGAAAAATTGTTATGGCAAACGAAGATGAGTATACTAAATGGGGGTGGAGTGATTTCCAGACATTCCTCCTTTTAAAAAAAGGTATCAATCCTGAGGTTATAGGTAAAACCATTCTGTCTCTTTTCCCGGCAGAAATACAAAAAGACTATTTGAAAGCAAAACTGACTCCCTTGAAAAAAATCTACTTTTCAGAATTTTCACTTTTTGGGAGCAATTATCTTATATATGGAGATAAGAAGAAAGTTCAGATCCTGGTTCTTGTTGCTTCACTTGTTTTATTGATTGCCCTGATCAATTTCATTAACATTTCATCATCTCAATGGCTGGAAAAAATAAAACAGACAGGGATTATGAAGGTATTCGGGGCAACGCGGTTTTCTGTATTGGTCAACACAATTGGAGAGTCATTTCTCTTTTTCCTGGCAGCACTTCTAACTTCTATCGTACTTGTTAATGTAGTCAGTTCTTTTATTAGAAGTTATGCCGGGATTCATTATAGCCAGAAATTAACCAGTTCCCCTGGCTTTATATTTATTTCTCTGATAATTATCTTTTTTCTAAGTGTTACTTTCAGCATTATTCCTGCTTTAAGGATCTCTTCTTCCAGAGCAGTTGATAATTTGAATAAGACAGTAAGCACAAGCAGTACCAACTTTTCCTTTAGGGGCATTCTTGTAACTATGCAGTTTACAATTACTATCGTGCTCATTTCATTTACTGTCCTGGTTCAGAAACAGGTCAGATTCGGGAGCAGTGATCTTGGATTTGACCAGAACAATATCATGAGTATTAAGCTGACCGACCAACTTAGCCAGAAGAATGATGTTCTTAAAAATCTACTTGAGGAAAACTCCATTGTTAAAAAGATTTCATTTTCTCAGTTTTATCCCGGCAATACCAATCAATACAGGGAAACCCAGTTAACATTGAATGGAGAAAAAAAACAAGTCAGTTTTGACTTATTAAGTGCTGATGCAGAATTCTTTGAAATGTTAGGACTTCAATTGGTTTCGGGGCGGTTGTATACAGATAATCTTTCCTCTGATAAGAAGAAAATTGTAGTGAATGAGGCATTCCTTCGCCAAAATAATATTACCAATCCATTGGGAGGGACAGTTACTATGGGTACCAGTTACGAAATTATCGGAGTTATAAAAGATTTTCATTACAAACCTGTTAATCAGCCTATTGCTCCTCTTGCAATAAGGAATGAGTTAAATACTTATTCTTCATATTGTCTCATAACCATCCAGACAAGCAATTTTAAATCGTTATATGCAACTGTGGATAATATAAAAAAGACAGTTTCGGAACTGTCACCAGCTTTTCCGGTAGAGGTGAATTTCATTGATGAGGCTATTCAGAATATGTATCAATCTGAGCTGAGATTCCGCCGGACATTCTCCTTGTTTGCAGTATGTGCAATGGTTATATGCTGCATGGGCATTCTGGCAATGTCAATTTTTGCTTCTCAGCGTCGTGTTAAGGAAATAGGAATCCGCAAAGTAAACGGAGCCAAAATCTATGAAGTACTGTTAATGTTAAATAAAGACTTTGTAAAATGGGTCGCTATTGCTTTTGTAATATCATGTCCCATTGCCTTGTATGCAATGCAAAAATGGCTGAATAATTTTGCTTACAAAACAGAAATGAGCTGGTGGATTTTTGCACTCGCGGGGATAATAGCACTGGCAATTGCGTTGCTTACAGTCAGCTGGCAAAGCTGGAGGGTAGCAAAAAGTAACCCAGTGGAAGCGTTACGATATGAATAAAATTCATTTTGTATAATATACCAATCTGATCTGTTTCTGAGCTGTTTCATCACAGTTGTAGCTCAGATATTGTCGACCCATTAATACTAAACTGCAAAAGAGTCTTCCGGCACATCCCTCTTGATTCTTAAACATTGACCAAAGGAAGAATTTGTTATAGCTTGACAGGATTAACATGCCCTAAACCTAACACGGACAATGCTAAAGTAAATAATTGCGGCGACCGGCTTGCGGTTCGCGGCGACCGGCAATTATCCGGGAAGCGAAGCCCGGCGAAGCCAAATCTCAACTTATCGTGATGGAACACTGTTCTGCGCCCCTAAGAAACTAGACTAAAAGTACTACATTAAACTGTACTTTTATGTTAAAGATGGCAAGAGAACTTCAGAAACGGACTCATCCGGTATTCAAATTGAACGTGTTATTGATATAGTCACATCTGATGATTCTCATCTCTGGTTTGCTGGAATCCATTTAATGTTTTAGATATAAAGCATATTAATCTGAAAATAATAAGAAAATGATAACTTTAGGAGAGCTCAAAAGAGGTTACTGACAAAATCATTATAATTTTAAAATCAATCATAAAATGGAAAGAAAAGAATTTTGTAAAAAAGCAGGATGCGGAATCTTAAGTTTTTCGGCAATTCCTCTGTTAGCTAATGATGCATCAGCACAAGTTCAGGAACAATCTCCCAAACGTAAACGATTTAAGATAGATATTGAAATTTTTGAGGCCCGACAAGATACCTGGTGCCATAAGAAAGGAGATAAATTTGAGTATCCAAAAGATATGGCGCAAATATGTCCCTGGCTTTTATCGAGTATGCATGATTTTATTAGGTTATTACAAAACGATGTAACACTCAACTGGAATTATGAGGGGACACCGTATGAAAAAATAATTAATAAAGAAGGGATAACTACAGAATATGTAAGATGTCCTGATCCGACAGCTAATTTGGTTGCAAAGATTATAAGAACCGAAATAGAAGGATAACAAATTTGCTACGACAACCTGACACTGACAATAAAATTACCAGGTTACCTGTGTTTGCGGGACTACCCGGATGATTCGTCGTTAAATAATTAACAGTAAAAATTATGAACGATTCAAAAACAAATATTATGCGACGTAAAGTAGTGGTGGTGGGTGCCGGAGCAGTCGGAGCTACCTATTGCTATGCTCTCTCACAGAGCGGACTGGCAGATGAAATAGTGCTGATCGACAGGAATGAAGACCTCGTCCGGGGACAGGTTCTCGACCTGGTACACGGACAACCATTTTTCCCTACTGTCGCAATAAGAGGAGGATCAAAAGCCGACTATTCTGATGCACAGCTCATTGTCATAACTGCAGGATCGGCACAGAAACCCGGAGAAACACGGCTTCAGCTTCTGAAGAAAAATGCCGATATTGTTGGCGGTATTGCTGAAGAGGTTAATGCTTCCGGATCACAGGGGGTGATGCTTATCGTCAGCAACCCGGTGGATATAATGACATATGTTGCGTTAAAAAGATCGGGATGGGAAAGAGGAAGAATTATAGGATCAGGCACTGTACTCGACAGCGCCAGGTTCCGCTATCTTCTTGCTGAACACTGCGGCGTGGACGTCCACAACGTTCATGCATATATTCTCGGGGAGCATGGCGACAGCGAATTTGCAGCCTGGTCAATGACCAACGTCGCGGGGATGATGATTGACAATTATTGCCCGTTCTGCCACAAATGCTCCGACTGGAAAACAGAACGCAAATCCATTGAAAAGCAAGTCAGGGAATCAGCATACCATATAATAAATGCCAAAGGCTCAACACATTATGCTGTGGGACTGGCACTTGTCAGGATAACAGCCTCAATACTGAGGAAACAGAACAGCGTGATGACAGTATCAGTATTGCTGAACGGCGAGTTCGGACTCAGCGATGTATGTCTCAGCGTCCCGTCGGTTGTTAATGACCGTGGTGCTATAAAGGTAATTAACAGTCCATTGCCTCCGGAAGAGCTCGAAGCCCTCAGACACTCAGCGGGGATCCTCAGGGAAGCTATAGATTCGCTGGCAGTCAGTTAACGACACTCAAACACTCAAACGCTCAATAGTGCGATCAGGAAAAACTTTGAAGTGAGTTAAAAAGGGTTGAAGAAGTTGAAAAAATATATGAACTCCTTGAATGCGAAATACCTGACGCCTGACGCCTTTTAGTCCTGCTGCAAGACTATGATCATGGCTAAGCTGAGCAGGGGGGGTGTGGTGGTTCGACCTCAGTGACTGATTATTGACAATAATTGTTATTCAGTAAACTCACCTTTACAATCCATTAATTACTTCTTATTCATATTCAGACATTTTACTAAGTTAGGAGTATTGAATAACAGTTATGATCATATCCAAATATATTATGAAATCTGTTTTTGGGATAATATTTGGTATTGTTACACTCCTGTTTTACATCTTTATCCCCGGGTGCCGGATGGGCCCTGAGTCATTGAATGTGAACGATACTATGAAGTCTGAAAAAGAGGTACAGTCTGCTCGTATTTTGCCTTTTTCAGGAATGCTGCAGACTGTAATAAACCTCAATACCAGGTTATTTGACGGGCAGGGTGTATCTGCCGCAATTGTAACAAATAATCATAGATACTGGACAGGTACCGGCGGATATTCCGAATCCGGGAACCCGGTTAACACTGATATGCTGTTCAATATAGGAAGCATCGGCAAGAATTTCCTGGCAGCCCTCATCCTTCAGCTTGCTGAAGAAGGAAGATTATCTTTAGACGATCCTTTATCAAAATGGGGATTAGGGTCCTCAACAATAGATGAAAACATCACAATCCGCCAGTTGCTGAACCATACCAGTGGTATTTTCGACTGGGTGGAACATCCTCAATCACCCTTCATTTTACCATACAGTCAAATAGAATTTGAAAGGATATGGACTCAGGATGAGATACTTACCCTGTTTGCCGGAGATCCTTATTTTCAAAGCGGATATGGCTGGAATTACTCGACCACAAACTATAATTTATTAAAAGTCATTGCAGAAAAGACGACAGGTACAACTGTTCCATCTGAGATCAGTAAACGATTCCTTCAACCTTTGGGATTAGAGCATACAATTACCCTGGATACTGGCACACGGATACCTTCCCATCTCTACCTTGCCCATGGCTGGTTTGATGTAAACGGAGACGGTGAAGCTGAAGATATATCCGGAGATTCTCAAAACTGGATTATTTCAATGTCTCCCAACATGATGTATGCTTCAGCAATTGATCTGGCAAATTGGTCACAGGCATTATACGAAGGCAGGGAACTAAGTAAAACCTCACTTAATGAGATGCTCAATTTTCACCACCCGACGCCGGGTGAACCCCCGATAACCGGATACGGTTTGGGAACAGCGGAAATTTCCCTGAAGGGATTGATCAGGTTTTACGGCCATCTGGGTTTTCACTATGGAAATATATCAGCCATGTTGTATCTTCCGAAGTTACATACAAGTCTTGCAGTTCTGACCAATGGAAATAACCAGCTTTACCAGTATATTATAAGCTTTAACCTGCTAACAGCAATTGTGTTAATCCGGTTGAGATATTTCCTTTATGCAGCGATTTTAGTGCTGGTATTGTTTGTATCATGGGGAACATGGAAACGTGCCGGGAGACATCGGCAAGGTTTTTAAGTAATCGTGCGATCGTGCAATCAGAAAATGGCCCCAGGGTACGACGGTATGGCGGTCAGGAGGAAGGAGGGGGGGAGGGGGAGAAGAAAGTTGAAGGGGGTTGAAGGGGGTTGAAGGGGGTTGAAGAGGGTTGAAGGGGGTTGAAGAGGGTTGAAGAGGGTTGAAGGGGGTTGAAGAGGGTTGAAGAAGGTTTGTTCCTCTGCCATGCAAAGGCGAGCTCCGAAAGCGTCCCTGCGCCGCCGCCGGCCGCAATGAGAATGTCTGGCCGGCAAAACTCCCGGGCGACTCCTTAACCCCCCGGCAGACAGCCTCCATAAACCCCCCGCGTCCGCCACAGCTCCTCCTTCGCCCCGGGTTCTCGTGGCTACGGAGAACGAACTTGCAGACTCTGGCACCCTGGGGATGGTAATATTTGCTCTTTTTTACGAATTGGTCGGGCCAGATCAGTTCAATACGATCATCGGAACATACTATAGAAAGTATATATCCGTTGGTGGGACATTCGATGATTTCATAAGTCACAGTAAAGAAAACTCCTCTGCAGATATTGAACACTTCTTTAATGACTGGCTCTTTACAACAAAAGGGATTAAGCATATATTTGACGGAAAGTCCTTCAATGAGCTTGTTGAAATGTATGCAGGATCTGCGATCCGGTCGGGATCTTCGCGGAGTTTACCCCGCAAAGCAGGGCTTCGACATGATTACACGATTTTTTGTAACTTTTCTCCTTCAAAGAAGTTATTATAGTAAACAAATTCCGGGGAATTGGACGACATAAGCCTGATGGTTTCAGTAAATGCCGGTGAGATCGACAAGGTCGGCTTATTGTATGAAAGATACAAAAGACCGCTCTATGCCTATTTCTTTAAACTGACCTGTGGTGATAACCAGGCAAGCGAGGACCTGGTCCATACGGTCTTTTACAGGGTGATCAGGTACAGAACCAGTTTTACGGGAAAAGGGAATTTTGCAAAATGGCTCTTCAGGATTGCTCATAATACAGGGATCGACCACAACAGGAAAATAAGGCATGTGAACACCTATCAGACTGAGACGTATGCGACTCAATCAGCCGTGTACGAAGATAATGAGCTTGAAAAGAATGAACAGCTTGAAATGCTTCAGCAGGCAATGTGCAGGCTTAAGCCGGATGAAAGGGAATTGCTGGTACTCAGTAAGATAGATTGTCTGAAATACAGGGAGATAGCGGAAATTATGAATATAACTGAAAGTAATGTGAAGATAAAAATATTCAGAGCTCTGAAAAAGCTGAAGGATAATTATACGAAACTGGAAAATACGATATATGAAAAGGAAAGATCATCGGGAAAAGTTAATTGACCTGCTTCATGGTAACTTATCTCCGGAAGAAGAGAAGGAGATTATCGCCGGACTGGAAAGATCAGGCATGAGCAGGCAGGAGATTGAAGATCTGCGTTCTGTCAGCCGGCTTATTGATGAGACACCCTCACCCGGGCCGTCAGAGAGGATGGACAAGAGGTTCTATACAATGCTTGAGGAGGAGAAAAAGAATTCTCTTCTCGGTGAACCGGAGATCAAAACAAAGAAACTATCGTTTGTCTCTTTACTGACTCCCGGTATGAGAATAGCCGCCGGAATAGCCCTTTTCCTTCTTGGCTGGTTCACTTCCGGCTGGTTTGGATCTTCAACACCCCGCGACAGGCAGATTGCTGATCTTTCAGGCGAGATCAAACAGCTCAAGGAGACGCTTGTCCTGACAATGATGCAGCAGAGCTCCACAGTCGAAAGGATCAAGGCGGTAAATATGGTCAGCGAATTTGAAACGGCCGACAGCCTGATCATTGAAAGACTGATAGGAGTACTTAACCACGACAGCAATGATAATGTCAGGCTGCTTGCCCTTGAAGCTCTTGTAAGGTACTCATCCGTACCGGTAGTACGTGACGGCCTGATCGGATCTATAGGTAACCAGACATCACCGCTGGTGCAGCTTCGGCTTGCTGACATCATGCTTGCCCTTAACGAAAAACGTGCTGCGCCCGAATTTCAGAAAGTACTCCAGGATGCACGCCTGAACTACAGTGTCAGGGGTAAGATGAATGAGACCGTGATTGCTTTGTTATAGGAGATACAGCTATGATGAAAAAGTACTTTCCCGCTGCTTTGATACTTGTTGCTATCTCATTGGCAGCCAACTGCCAGAGCGAACAGCTTGTAATAAACCTCTCTCCCTATTCGGTTCCCGGACTTCTGGTATTTGAGAATCCTAAAGGCTCGATAAAAGTTACAGGATATGAAGGTAATGTCCTGCTTGCAACCGGCACATTAAGGTTCAGTGATACGGAAAAACCGGCCGGCAGCAATATGCGGCGGATCGAGCAGAAAACCGTGGATATTACAGCGGAAGTAAATGGCAATAAAATAACTCTCTTTTGCAAATCAACCGGTAAGACAGTTGATTTCGACATTAAAGTGCCGCGGAATTTTTCCCTGAAGCTTAAATCTCTTGATAACGGAACTGTAGAAATATTCAATATAAACGGGGAAATTGAAGTTGAGAATACCAATGGTGATATTTCGCTTGGAAATATTTCGGGATCGGCTGTGTTAAACTCTGTTTATGGAAAGATCTCAGCCGCTTTCAGGAATGTAAATCCTGATTCCCCTATGATGTTCACCTCCTTTGAAGGAGACATAGAAGTTGCTTTACCGGGATCTGTAAATGCAGGGTTAAGGTTAAGAAGTGAAAATGGTGAAATACTGTCGGATTTTGATATTAAGCCGGTTAACAGGCAATCAGTTGTTACAAAAGTTGATAATACACTGGTCTATTCACTTGAAGACTGGGTTACCGGTACCATAAATAAAGGAGGTCCTGAATATATATTCAAGAGCTACAACGGAAACATCATACTCAAAAAGAAAACAGATCTTTTGTAACCTTTTCGATACCGGAAGGTTTTTATACAAAAGTCTAATTAATAATAAACCATACGCCATGAAAAGAATTCTATCAATATCGTTTATTGCAGCTGCAGTATTTTTCTTGTCATCAAATTACCTGTCCGGACAATCCGGTTCTGGAAAGATGGAAGGAACCTGGAAGATGAAACCGGGAGAAAAGGGTTTGCATATTGAGTTTGAGACCACGGATAAAACAGGCAGGTCACATAATCAGTTTTCAATGACTGTTGACAGATCCGAATTAACAGGTTTCACCACAGGCAAAAATGTAAGTTTTTCCATTAAAAAGCCGGGTGGCGAGGTAATAATGACCGGTGATGTTACCGGAGAAGAGGGGGATGGAACATTTATCTTTACTCCAAACGAAAGCTATATCAAATCATTTGCTGATGCAGGTTACAAAGACCTGTCATTACAAGTATTGTTACTTTTTACCCTGAAAAATGCTGATATCAACTATCTCAATAATCTGAAGAAATTCGGATACACTGATGTGTCTGAAGATAATCTTGTTGCACTTGTAGCACTTGACGTTACAGCTGATTATATCAGGGGGATACAGGATGCAGGTTTTAAGGATATCCCTGTGAGTAAGTTGATTAGTTTCAAGGCACTTAAGATAGACCCTGATTATATTGCCAGGATGAAAAAGCTTTCAGGCGGGGATCTCTCTGCCGAGGATATTACAGCTTTTGCTGCCATGAAAATAGATGAAGACTATGCTGCAGAGATGTATAAGTCAGGGTATAAATTATCAGGTAATAGCCTCATCCAGTTCAAGGCGATGGGTATTACCCCGGAATATGTAAAAGAAATGATGTCTTCCGGCTTGAAGGAGATCTCAGCAGATGAACTTGTACAGTTAAAGGCACAGGATATAGATCGTGATTATTTAACGGAGGTCAAGGATTTGGGTTTCGGGGACAGAATGTCTGTTCATGTGATTGTCCAAGTAAAGATCTTCAAGATCGACAAAGCTTTTATTGAGGAGATGAAAGCTGCCGGATATCCGGACCTGTCACCGGATAAACTGGTTGAATTCAGGATTTTCAAGATTGACAGAGCATTCATCGAAAAAGCTACAAAATTTATCGGATCAAAACCTTCACCCGAACAGCTCATCCAGTTGAAAGTGGCCCAGGGGAACGGGTCAGAACACGATAATTGAATAAACTTATGGCGGTTCGTATGTTCGTAAGTTTGTAGGTTTGCAGGTTCGCAGGTTCGTATGTATGCATGTAAGTTGGTTAAACGTACGAAGTCACGAACGCTCAAACGTTCAAACCATCCTTGCTTAAGCTACGGATGGTTTAACTTAACTGCTGGTCATTATATTGGGGATTATTAAATATCCCTGATATTTCCCAGAAGAATTTTAAATTAAGTAACATTTTTGTAGCGCTTACGACATTTTTTGCATTAATATATTGGCAGCATATTAAAAACAGTGGTATGACTGAAGAATTAATTAATCAGATAAAAGGCAATAAAAGGAAAGCTCAGCAAGAATTTTACAATAAATATTCTGTACAGATGTTCAGATTAGCATACAGATACGTTGATAACGAACAAGATGCCGGGAGTATAGTTAATACCGGGTTTTATAAAATTTTCAATAATATCAATAGATTTATTTATAAGAATGATATAAGTCTGATTGGATGGATGAAAAAGATCATTACTAATGAAGCTCTTCTTTTTCTGCGACAAAAATTTACTTATAATGAGTTAGATGACATTTCATCGGCGGTTTTGTTCAGCGAAGAGATGCCGGATAACAATCTGATGTTAGAAGATTACTACAGATTAATCAGAGAATTACCTAATGATTTACGAACAGTTTTTAATTTATTCGCTATTGAGGGATATTCCCATAAAGAAATTGCAGAGCTGCTTAATATAAAAGAAGCCAGTTCGAGAGTATACTTAACAAGAGCCAGAAAAATGTTACAGGAAAATTTAACTAAAAATAAATAGCTGTGGGGAACAATATAAATATTGATGATCTTTTTAAAGACAGGATAAACCAGATTAATGATTTACCTGATAATGTTGAGTGGAACAGCAAAAAGGGCTGGTCAGAGTATGAAAAACAATACTTCACGGTAAAGGTGAAAGTAAGAAGGATATATTATTACCTGACCGCTGCTGCCTCTGTATTGATAATGGTGGCTCTTTTTGTTATATTTAATCGAAATGATAAGATTATTTCAGTTCATAACCAGACAGAAGAGAAAATGGAATTCAGCCTGCCCGATGGCAATTCTGTTTGGCTGAATAAAAACAGTTCGATTGAATATCCATCAAGAATTGCCAAAAAGCAGGTTAAAATATTAGTAAATGGAGAAGTATATATAGAAATTTCCAATCTAAGAAGCCAGCAATATACAGTAAAAGCCCACAATGCCATAGTAATTGCAGAAGCATTAGCCTCTTTTAATATTAAATCTTATCCGGATGAAGATAATACCGATATTTCTGTAGCATCGGGTGCTATAAAAATAGTAGAGGAAAAATACAAACAAGGCCTGGCTTTACTTGTAACTCAGGGGAACTATTGTTCTGTTCACAGATCGCAAAAGCTGGTATATGCTTCAATCAACAAGAATGATAATTATTTAGCCTGGAAAACAGGTAAGCTGATATTCAACAATCAGCCTTTAGCTACTGTAATGGACATACTCGATAAATATTATGATGCAAAAATTGAACTCGAAAACGATGCTATTGCATATTGTTTGTTCTCAGGATCTTTTGAACAAAAGCCTATTGAAGTAATTCTGAATCAAATTCAATCAGATCTGAATCTTAAAATTATAAATACCGGGAAGAAAATTATTTTTTCAGGGAAAGGATGTTTATAAAATTCAAAATATGAAAAAAGCTGTTAATATATTTATAATCATACTTGTGCTTCAAGCAAATGCTTTAGCTCAATGCGGAATTAATTACAAGAAGATTTTAGATAAATATTGCGAAGGTGAATATTTAATACATCAGGAATTAGACAATAAATCAGATGCCAGTGCATCATTGATTCTTGAAAAAGATAATAGATATGCTGTATACCTATTAAATCCAAGTCATTCAATTCCATCTTTTAAACTTGAAGGTTACGGCAAGCTCCCTTTTAAGGACTTTGAAACTAAATACAATCAAGAAGAAAACTATTCCACTTACATATTTACTGTTAATGAAACAGGAGAATATTATTTTTCTCTTGATTTTGGCACTGAAGAAAAAGCCTGTGTTCTTATGGCTATTTACCTTCAAAATGATAATCTCTTTAATACCGGCATTTATAAAAACTTTAAAGAGTTTAAGGAAAACAAGCCCTCAATTGAATTAAATTATCAAATTTCCACTAAGATGCGTGGATATGGAATTCTCAATGCTTCAGGCCAGATACCTTTCTACAGACTAAATATTGAAAAAGAAAAAGGCAAGACTATTGGAAAAGTATTCGGATTTTGTGATGGGGAAAATATATATATAATTTCCACTAAGATGCGTGGATATGGAATTCTCAATGCTTCAGGTCAGATTCCTTATTTCAGACTAAATATTGAAAGAGAAAAAGGTAAAATTGTTGGAAGAGTATTCGGATTATATCATGGGGAAAATGTATATATAGATGAAAATTATCCGGAGCTGGGTCCAAAAACAGAATTTGTCAGAACAGAATCTCTTGGTAAATATCTCTATTTTGAGGACAGAGGATCAACAACAACATTTATTGGAACCGTGCCTTCTACCTCGTACTTTCTTGATCAAAGAATACTGGATATTAATACCGGTAAAGTAATTAGTTTAACCAAAAAAACGCTACAGGAGATAATCGCTAATGACAGCGAACTGCTTACTGAATTTAAGTCTGATCCGAAAAGGGGTAAATCTTTAAAGGAATATCTGATTAAATACCTTGAAAGACAAAACCGAATTTTCAAATGAAAACTATTGCCATGAACACTTTATACAAAAACCAGACATAATGACCATATGTGGCCGGTCAGATTACAATCATCATACAGAACTAAATAGCAAGTACTTAACTCCGGTGTTGTGTGGTCAATATTATCTGGCCAGCTATGGTCAAGGTGACTGGCTTTTCCAATAGGGTCATGTAAAGAAGAAAGATCGATACTATAAGACATTTTGAAGTAATTCTGTAGGCTTTCATATTGAATTCCTCCCTTAGATTTTATTATTAATTTTAAATTATCTAATACCATTCCTGTTAGTATTCAGCAAAACAAAAGCTTCATGAAAATTAAGTTTTTCTTTGTCTATCAAACTATAATTGAACAAACTGAGTTCAAGAATTTCAATTACTTCTTTAGGTCATTCTGTTCCTGATTTTGGATTATTATCGGATTTCTGAGAAAGTTTATACCCCTTTCTATTGATTTTATTCTATTAGTCTGTTTATTGTAATATGTGATGGATATTTCTTCGAATGATATATTCTATGAGTCGCCTTTTGAAAGTCCTTTTCATCAGCATTATATATATCAGTAAACTTCTGAGGGTTTCTATCGACAAGGGGAAACCAAGAGCTCTGCACTTGAACCATAATTCTATGTCCCTTAATGAAAGTATGATTAATATCGGTCAAATCAAATCTAATCTCTGTGATATTAGCTGGTGAAAATGGTTCAGGCTTTTCAAAGCTGTTACGAAATTTTCCACGAAGTACGTCACCTCGAATCAGCCTTTGGTAACCAGATAATGAAATATTATTTCCTTCATGTGTTAAATCATTGGGGTAGACATCGATTAATTTGACTACCCAGTCAGCATCAGTTCCAGTAGTTGAAACATATAGATTAACAGTTATAGGCCCGGTAAAAGTAATATCCTCCTTAAGAGTATCTGTTTCAAATACTAAGACATCCGGTCGTCGGGAGGCAAATCTTTGGTCGTCATGCATAAAATCGTATGACCAACCATTGATTGATCTTGGGCTATGAGGAATCGGTTTGTTTGGATCGCTAATATATTCTTCATATGAGTCATCTTCTTCATCTACAGGTAAATTAAAGGACAAGTTTAAAGAAGCCTGAAAATATAAGTTTTGTTTAGCTATGTTTAACGGTGGCCATTGATCGAAAGTTCGCCATGTATTTAGGCCTGTATCAAAAACTAAAGCCTCAGGAAAATTGAGTTCTCCTTTGTCTTTCAAATAATAATTGAAAAAACTAAGTTCGACATTTTTACTGTAATATTCTCTTGCGATTTTACTATACAAAGAAATATCTCCTAAAAACTTATTACCAGCCCACCATGCCCAGCCTCCATGATACCAGGGGCCCATAACAATAGTATTATTAATACCCGGATTATTTTTTTCTATAGTTGAATAGGTTTTCAAAGCTCCATAAAGATTCTCAGCATCATACCACCCACCCACTATCATAACAGCCGGCTTAATATTTCTTAAATACGGCAAATAATTCCTTTCTTTCCAAAAATCATCATAGTTCCCATGTTTCATCATATAGTTCCAAAATGGCGCATGATTTTTAAAAAGCACATTATTAATATTTGCAATAGGACCTATCTCTAAAAAGAAATCATATAAATCTTGAAATGGGTAGTCAAAGTGCCATCCCCTAAATTGATTTGTCGGGTTAAATCTTTCATAATCGCTTGCTCTCATCCAGTTTACTGACTGCAATAAAAATAATGCACCATTATGATGCCAGTCATCACCCATGAACCAGTCAACAGGTGGAGCTTGTGGTGATACTGCCTTCAAGGCAGGATGGGCATTTATTAGAGCCATTGTAGAGTATGTTCCAGGATAAGATATCCCCCACATCCCTACACATCCGTTATTGTTTGATATATTTTTAATGACCCACTCTAGCGTATCAAAGAGGTCTGTACTCTCATCGATAATAATAGAATCATCAGTTTGCTGCTGTATAGGTCTCATTTGAACAAAATCTCCCTCAGACATATATCTTCCTCGAACGTCTTGGTACACAAAGATGAATCCTTCTTTAATAAAATAGTTCGATGGGCCTAACACGTCCAAGTACTGATCCACATCCTCTCCATAAGGAGCGATGCCATAAGGTGTACGTGTTATTAGAATTGGATATTCTTCCAACCGTTTCTTAGGGGAATAAACTTGTGTAAATAGTTTTTTTCCATCTCTCATAGGAATTTTATATTCATGTTTTTCATAGTCCCTAATTGTTAGCTTCCTATCTATTACTATAATTGTGTCAAGAAAATAGGTATGCTCCCCATGAACCGTACAATTTGCTATTTTTGCATTGGGACAGATTCTCCTTATTGGTTTTGGAGTTTTTTTTTCTAGTGGAGCTGAGAATAATAAAACCATACATATAAGCACAATCGTCTTGTGGAAATCTATTATTTTCATAATTATTTTCGTGTTAATTTTGTAGCCATTCTGCTATATTTTATTTGTTAATATAATCACTTAGGAGTTGTAGAATATTGTTGAGCTACTGCAATTCATTTACCTTTTCATTAATCAAAGTTTACATGTCCCTGCCTGTATACTTTTGAGTCTCTCCACTTGGAATTTTATCTCTAAATCATAGTCATAGGCCACGATAGTATTATTTTTGTTATTATACAATTGATTCAAAGGATTTGTCTCCTTAAGATAAATTGTCTGTGCATAATTGGCATAATCCCGAAATGATTCAATTATGCTAGACTTTCATTGCATCTATATTTTTGCATCTTGGAAAAATTAATTATATCAGGATGAATAAACAATCAAAAATTATTTATATTCCCAGTTAAAGCCCAATGAGGGTTAATTGTCTTTTCAGTATTTCAAGTATCAGCTTTTATTCTTTCAGTTTTATAAACGTGACATATTCCAGATAAAAAGAAAGTCAATCCTTATCCTATTAAAATTAAATATTTCTTTCTCATATTAATCTATTTGTGTTGCTTTGTCACATTCGTTATGCTTGCTGACAGCTCATCATATAGAATCTATTATAACCAGCTATCAGATTAGCTTTCTCAATTGATGGAAATTTAAAAAGCAGAACTGCTGTGCTCCTGATAGCAGGTAGTAATAATCTCAGATATTATCCCAGGTGAAGCCTGGTCTAAACAGATGCCATAAAAACCCTTTTGTTCATATTTTAACAACGTTTATGCCACTTAAAATAAGGAATATCTATGACCTGAGGCCTAAGAAGGTATTTTCCCAAACCCCCACCAAAGCATAACAATGATAAAATAACATGTTGTAAGAGTCATCGCAGTGAAGTGCAATCTGAGCCACATGTTCCACACCTTGTTTTTGTGGACCAACACTGTTAATACCGATTGAACCACCACGAGGAACATTATTATCCACATGACAACAGCTACAACAGTGATGAACTTAGTCCCTAAGAACACCTCTAAAATGCCAAGAGGATGAGACATCGCACTGTTAATTAAGAGTGTAAAAAGTTGGGACTCTGCAAGTAAGAGTGCAATTAAACACAAAACTATTAAAGAATTAAAGCATGCCACTATCCGAGCAATACCAGGCAATAATTTCTCTCTTTGATCATTTGGATACCTCTTTCGCCATGATCGAACCTTTAGAATTATAAATCTAATCGGCCATAAGATAAATGCTGAAAGGAGGACAATTGTGCAAAGAGCAAATAAAGCCTTAGGTATATTCCTGATATATGGTTCATCTCTATGAGAATCGATATCTTGTATTACAGCTGGTAAGATATATTTACTCAATATCATTGAGGTCTGTGCAGGACCATAGTCCTCTCCAAATGAACTTCCGGTGAGGACAACCACAAGGTCCAAATCTGGAAATACAAAAATATTATTTTCTCCATTCCCTTGAGCAGAAAATGCAGAGAATGGTCTTTCATCTATATAGAAAATCCATTTCCACCACATGTATCCGTAACCCATATCCTTTGTCACCTGTAAATGACTCTTGCTTGACTCATTTATCCAATCTTCATCTATTATCTTCAGCCCATGCCAGGTACCTTTGTTTAAATAGAGTTGTCCAATTTTCGCCATATCGATAGGTAGCATCCAAAAGCCGCCCCCAGTATGAGCTATTCCACCAGTTGTTTTCCATTTATAATTAGTAATGTTTAGTGGTTCAAACAAGTAGGTTTGTGCAAAATCCTGGACAGAAAGACCTGATGATTTCTCGATTATAGCTCCTATCAAGTGGGCACTTCCTGTACTATAAGCCCAGTGACGACCTGGTTCATTGACCATAGAGAGATCAAGCATATATCTTATGATATTATCAGCTTGAAGCACATTACTTTCATTTCCTGCAGATGAATCATCCATATCATCAGAATCGAGTCCTGTGGTCATATT